>Ga0208373_1001540_pt1 | contig 30164 bp, 27 predicted proteins | sample RifOxyC2_FD_184036 | JGI IMG/M metagenome (GOLD analysis project Ga0208373, IMG submission 184036) | Soil microbial communities from Rifle, Colorado - Rifle Oxygen_injection C2 (SPAdes) | ecosystem: Environmental > Terrestrial > Deep subsurface > Rock core/Sediment | place: Rifle, Colorado... | reverse complement strand
AGCAGGCAGCCTTCGCCTCAGCCTTGCTCGCTGCTACCTGCGTGGTTGAAGGATGGGTGCCAATACTGTGCACGAAGGAATTTTCAAGAGCAATTTCACAGCAGGCAGGAGGAGAGAGAACAATAGCGCCGCTTTTGGCAAAGAGGATGTCAGCAATGAGCTTTTAGGGAATGATGCCCTTCACAGTTGCAAAGAGGCAGGGCAGATTCATGATGGTGAAGTATTACGTTTAATGGTACTGCTTCGCCATTCTGAATGTCCTCAGGATAGCCATGAGTGGCAAGCTTTGAGGGATAAAGGTGGATAGGCTCGTGGTGGTTGGCATTCCCCAAAAGCTCATTCTCTGAAAAGGCATTGGCCGTACCTCCATCACTTCCACAGCCAATGTGTAACCTCATCCTTTTCTGTTCTGGTAATCATCTCATTGCACTTTCCGATGGGGGAAAAGAAAAACGAAGAAAGAAAAGAAGAAAAAAGTGAAGGAAAAAAAGTGATAACAAAAAAGGCTCGGGCTGCACTTGCAGCAGTGCATTTGTTGCAGCCATAGCCTCTGTGTTAAGAGCTGAGCGGGCTATTGCCTTAGACCTAAGCGCTGCACCTGCGGGATTTAAGGAGGAGCGCGAGGGGAAGAGCATGACGGAATTTCCATGAGCAATTTCACCGCAGGCAAAAGGAGAGAGAACAGCAGCATCGCTTTTGGTAAAGTTGCTGTCGGCAATGAGCTTTTAGGGAATGCATTTTTTCGGGAATGATGCCCTGCCACATTACCATTGAGGCAGGCAGCGACAGAGTTGTAGGCAGCGAGACTAGCGTCTCTGGCCATGCGACAAGGTCGCAGGCTTCATGATGGTGGAGGATTACGTCCAACCCCAAGACTTAAATAGTTTTGATGGCAGGCAAAAAAGCAATGGAAAAACCAGAATGGCTTGACCCTCTCTTTGCAGCGATTGATGCCACAGACACCGAGAGGTTTATCTCCTACCTCGCCGATGACTGCTTGTTTCGCTTCGGCTCAGGGCCCGAAATACTTGGTAGAGATAAGATAAAGGAAGCGGTCACCCAGTTCTTTGCCACCATCTCGGGATTGAAGCACGATATCCACATGGTCTGGGTTGACGATGAGAACGTGATTGTCAAGGGAGAGGTGGTCTATACGCGAAAGGACGGCTCCAACGTCCAGCTGCCCTTCATGAACCTCCTTGCAAAGGCAGGGGAAGACAAAATCAAGGAATACCACATCTACGCCGATATCGGGCCGCTGTACAGGAAGGAATAGGGTTTCTCTTTGCCATGAGGTATTGTTGATGGTGGCAAAAAGCCATCGCTATTGATTTTTTGGGAATGGCGCCGAGCGCACGCTGCAATCGGGGCAGGCAGTCTCATGGGGGGCGGGCATTCCCCCAAAGCTCATTAGAAAAAAGGCATGAGCACTCCTCCCATCGCTTCCACAGCCAAGGTGTAACCTCGCCCTTTGTATTGCAGAGCATAGAGCACTTTGAAATTCCAAGGGGGAAAAGAAAAATAAAGAAAGAAAAGAAGAAAAAAAGTGAAGAAAGAAAAGTGATAACAATAAAAGGCGAAACCAAAAACGGCTCGGGCTGCGCTTGCTGGCAAGGGCATGTGTTGCTGGCATTGCCGCAGCCATCGCCTCAGTATTAAGAGCTGAACAGGCTATTGCCTTAGGCTTGAGCGCTGCACCATCTGGATTGAAGGATGGGCGACAATGCAGTGCACGACGGAATTTTCAAGAGCAATTTCACCGCAGGCAGGAGGAGAGAGAACGATAACTCCGCTTTTGCAAAGAAGCTGTCGGCAATGAGCTTTTAGGGAATGCATTTTTTCCTGGATTGATGCCCTTCGCACACTACAAATGGGCAGGCAGCGACAGAGTTGCGGTTTCATACTGGTGAAGTAGGCCTCATTCTCAAAAGTTTTATATACCGCTTTTCAGGCAAAAGCCCTATGGCAAAGCTCTCACCCGAAGAGAAAGAGATAATCTACCTCAGGCTTGAGAAGCAGAAGATAGAGAGGGAAAAGGCTGCAATCGTCCTCAACAAAAGCCTTGCCCTCTACATAATCTTCATGATTGTGGGCGTTGTCGGGTTTGTCTTTGACTATCTCTCTGCTGCCATCCTCAATGTTCTCATCATAGCAGGCATCGCCATCCTCATCATCGGCACCCTCCCCTACTTTGTCATCACCTCACGCGAGGAAAAGCTCATTGAGCATCTGCTCGACAAACTCAAGGGTGGGAAGAAGTGATAGGCAAAAAAGGCATCACCCCGATTATCTCCTCCATCCTGCTCATCCTCTTTGCGGTAGGCTTAGGTACCCTTGTGATGGGCTGGGGCGCTATAGCAAGAGAGCAGGCGGCCTCCTGCACCGGCGCTGGCCTTGACATCATCCATATTGCAGGCGATCAGCAGATATGCAGGGAGGGAAGCACCCTTGTGATGACCATTGAGAACAGTGGTACGGGTGTGATAGAGGCATTAAAATTAAATAGCATCACTGATTCAGAAATAATATCAACCCAGGTTCCTGCGAGATTGAAGGTCGCTGAGCCAAAAAGGCTCTCTGCACCGCTTGGTGCAATCTCAGGGACTCTGCGGCAGGTGAGAATAGTCCCTCTCGTCTCACGCGAGGAATCAGGCATCTGCGCTGGAGCTGTCGTCGTCGTTGAGGGCATAAAGGAGTGCACATAATGAAGTTTTCCTGGAAAGCAGTTGTGGTTGGCATCCTCCTGTTTACGCCGCTTGCCGCTGCAGGGTACTGGCTCTGGTATCTCAGGCGGGTGCAGCAGGCAGCACTTTCTGGCTTCTATCTTGCCCCTGCAGCAAACGGCCCCCTCATCATGGGGATATCTCTATTCATCGCAGGCTACCTTGTCTTTCTTGGCATCATCTTTTATAACAACCTTGCGCATCCGGGGCATAAGGGGATGGATTAGCCACATCACTTCTCATAAGGGGCACTGCAACTCCGTATCCTGACCATGCAACTCAAAATCTACCTGAACAAATCCCTGGAAGAGAACGCAGGCATCTACTTTGACAAGGCAAAAAAACTCAAGAAAAAGATAGAGGGAGCAAGAGAAGCGCTGGCGGAAAGCCAGAAAAGAAAGGAGAAGCTCCTCAGGGAGAAGGCAGAAGCAACGACCGAAGCAGAGGTACAGGTGAGAAAGCGCGAGAGGAAGTGGTATGAAAAATTCAGGTGGTTCTACACCTCAGACGGCTTCCTTGTCATCGGTGGAAGGGATTCCACAACAAACGAGCTCGCCATCAAAAAGCACACCGACAAAAACGACATGGTATTCCACACCGACATGGCAGGAAGCCCCTTTTTTGTCATCAAATCTGACAACAGGGAGATTCCCAAAAGCTCAATACAGGAGGTTGCTGATGCCACCGTCTCATTCTCAAAGGCATGGAAGCTTGGGCTGCAGACAACAAGCGTATTTCATGTAAAGCCTGAGCAGGTTTCGAAGAAGGCGCAGGCTGGGGAGTACCTGACCAAGGGAGCGTTCATGATATATGGCGAGACTATCTATATCAATAATACCGTAAATCTTGCTGCGGGAACCTATCAGGAATCAGTTATGGTAGCTCCTCTTGCAGCGATACAGAAGCACTGCAAGGAGTTCATCGTCCTCAAGCAGGGGACCAGAAAGCCAAGCGACATAGCAAAGAAGTTCAGGGCGCAGTTTGGAGGCGATCTTGATGAGATTATTAGGGCATTGCCATCGGGAGGGATTGAGGTGCAGAAGCAGCGATAGGCTTTATCCAAACTGAAGATGGCAGCAATACCATTCATCAGGGAAAGTGGACCCAAAGAGCATCCTACCTTCCATTGCAGCGCCTGCGGAAAGTGCTGCTCACACATCAGGGGCATGATATCAGATAATGAGCAGGAATTCCTGAAAGAATATGCCTATGGCAAAATGCCCATCGTCCAGCTCATCCCCATCGAGAAGATGTCCTTTCCCCTGTGGGACTGGGAAGCGCGGAGGATGATCACCTGGGCACAGGAGCGCGGCATAGAGCATCGCATCATGCCCTCCAGAGCCATCCTTGACCTGGACTCAGATGCTGCGATTATCGTGACCTACTCGATAGACTCAGATGCCTGCACCTTCCTGGCCTCCGACGGAAAATGCAGGATTTATGGCGAGAAGCGGGCCTACATCTGCAGGCTTTTCCCCTTCAACAAGACGCCCTTTCTCTCAACAGAGGAGACCCCTGACCCCAAAGAATACTTCGGAAGCTGCAGCGCGATGAAGACGGTTCTCCCCCACATCCCGCAGGGAAGCAAAGAGCAGATATCCTTCTTTGCTAAAGCCTTCCCTGACGGCAGCTTCCATAATGCCGTACAGCATGATCACATCATTGAATGGGTTAACAAGACAGTCATCTCCCTAATGAAGGAGAGGAGGCTGCGCCCGGCAATGAACTATCCCTACGCCCTCCTGATGAGAAGGATAGGCGATGCGAAAGCCATTGACTTCACGGAGTTCCTGGTGGAATCAGGCCACTCCTCAAGGGAAGAAAGGGATAACTTAATAAAAGCATTCGACGCCAACAGCCATGCAGAGGAGAAAATAGCGCAATACCTGTGAGGGGTGGGAATAAATACCAAGATGCTGACCGTTGACGAAATTAGGAAGCTTGAAGAGGGATCTGAAACTCGGGGAGTGAGTAAGCTTCAGCTCATGCAGAACGCGGGCAGGGAGATTGTCAGCTTCCTTGCAGGCAGATTTGATCTCAAGGGCAGGAAGATTCTTGTTGTCTGCTATCACGGCAACAACGGAGGCGATGGATTGGCAGCAGCAACCCTTCTCGCTGAGATAGCTGAGGTCACCATCCTCTTCCTTGGCGATGAGTCCAGGCTCAGGAAGGAAGCAGCGGTGCAGTACAAGAAAGTTGAGAAGAACGACCTCATCCAGATGCTGCCTGACTATGAGGAGATTGACTTTGACGAGTATGACATCATCATTGATGCCATCCTTGGCGTGGGAATTGCTGGTGACCTCTCCTCGCCCATAGCTTCAGTCATACCCCTTATCAATTCCTCAAGGGCTTTCAAGCTCTCGGTTGACGTGCCATCAGGACTGAACCCCGACACAGGGGAGAAAGCATCCATTGTCGTCGAGCCTGATGCTATCATCACCTTCCATGACGTAAAGCCTGGCCTTGCGCAATATGGCGAAAAGGTTACTGTCGCTGACATAGGCATCCCCAGGTAAAACCCACTTAGCAATAGTGATAAACCTTTATAAAACGATTTCTCATGTATAGGAGTCTCGCCTAGCCAGCAGTATATCAGGTGGTCGCTCATGCAGTTCGAGATAAAGAAGCAGTATAATCCAAACCTTTCCAATTATACTAAAGAAGACATGGACATAGCCTATGCTTTTGCTGCCGCTATCCATAAGGAGTTCCTGCAGTTCATCAAGGCCGTGGTCATCTTTGGGTCAACTGCACGAAAGGAGGACACGGCAAAATCCGACGTTGACATCCTGGTGATTGTTGATGACGTCACCATAAGGATGACGCAGGAGATGGTCGAGGCCTACAGGATAATAACCCAGCGCCTCATCACCAATACCTCACAGCGATTGCACGTGATATCCCTTAAGTTTACCTCGTTCTGGGACTACATAAGGAATGCAGACCCCGTCGGCATCAACATCCTGCGCGACGGCGTCGCAATCATTGACAAGGGATTTTTTGACCCACTGCAGGCACTGCTTCGCAGAGGAAGGATAAGGCCAACAGAAGAGGCAATCTGGACTTATTTTGTGCGAGCTCCACGTACCCTGAGCAATTCCCGCTGGCATCTGATGACGGCAACGCTTGACCTCTATTGGGCAGTCGTTGATGCCGCACATGCTGCATTGATGCGCCTTGGGGAAGTCCCCTCATCTCCAGGGCACGTTGCAGACATCCTGCATGAGAAGCTGGTGAAGGCAAAGAAGCTTGAGGAGCGCTATGTGTCCATCATGCGCAACTTCTACAAGCTCATGAAGATGATACTGTACAGGGAGATCAAGGACATCAAGGGTGCTGAGTACGAGAAATACTTTGCTGAAGCCGATGCCTTTGTAGCGAGGATGAAGAAGCTGATAGAGGACGAGGCTCCCCTAAGCTTCATGGATTCTGCCGAAGGGAAGCATGCGGTGCAGAAGAAGGGGCGGCATGCTTCTGCACCGTGATAGTGCACAACTTGTGCTGGCTATGTTCCATATCGGCCTCATACTCAGCCTTCATGTGTAACCTGCCTTGGCATTTTGGTTGATATTCTCTACTTGCATTTCATATAACTTTTGCAGGATCCTGGATGCATGGACAGGCAGATGTGGGCTGAGAACATCGCTGATGAGGCAAGAGCAAGCATAAGCGACTTCTGCATTAACGAATGCAAGGCATACTGCTGCAGAAAAGGCTTCCTCATCATCAAGCCCCATGAGATTGATGCCGTCTCGCAAGGCAGCAGGGATGAGCTTCTTAGAGGAAAATCGCTCAAAAGGCTTGAGAACGGCTCCTATTCGCTAAACCTTGACGCTGAAGAGGGAGGCTGCCCAAGCCTGAAGGGTAACAAGTGCCTCATCCACGCTAGCAAGCTTAGGCCAAAGACCTGCGGTGATTTTCCGGTCTATGTCAAGGGTGATGCAGTATTCTTCTCACCTAGATGCTTAGCGGTCAAGCAGAACAGGTTTTTCCCCTACGAGAAGGCTTTTATTGCTCTTGGCTATCGCATCCTTGAAGCAAGCCCATGGGCTGACATTGGCCTTGGTGAGGTGTCGTTCCCTGCTGCGGAGAAAAAAGAAGAGAAGAAGGCAGCAAAAGAAACAGGCTTCATTTCAGCTTAATCCCCAGCGCCTCGAGCTGCTTCTCGTCAATGATCTCGCCGACAATCTCCTCAAGGATGTCCTCTAAGGTGACAATGCCTATGACCTTTGACTGCTCATTGAAGACCGCTGCAAAGTGGATGTTCTTCGAGAGAAAATACCTAAGCAGGTAATTGAGCTTGCGCTCTTTTGAGATGTAAGAGAGCTTCTTCATCACCTTCGTGATGGGAATGTCAGTTTTGCCCTTTGCCGCATGCTCAAGCATGGCTTTCGTGTAGATGATGCCTACAAAGTTCTCCTTTGTGTCTTTGTAGACAGGAAAGCGGGTGAAGGGCTTTTTGATGATGTACTGCAGAGCCTCTCCAAACGTCGCAGCTATCGGGATGCTTGCAACCTGGCGAAGAGGAGTCATGATGTCCTCAACTGTCACGTCATCAAACTTGAAGATGTTCTTGATCATCTCCTCCTCGCTTTCCTCAATGATGCCTGTCTCCTCCCCTATCTCGACAGCAGACTGGATATCCTCTTTTGTAACGACAGGCTGCCTCTTCTCAGCAGAGCCAAAGACTTTGAGCGAAAGCCTGATGAGGACGTCAAAAAATTTCACCACAGGATAGATGAGGACGGAAAGATACCAGAGCGGTGTTGCTGCTGCCAGGGCAATTGCCTGGCTGTGCTGCACGGCAAATGCTTTGGGAACTATCTCACCAAATATCAGCACAAGGATGGTCATGACGCCGATTGCTATGCCTATGCCTGAACTGTCAAATAGCCTGGTGAAGAGGACGGTTGCTATTGCCGATGCTGTAACATTGACCACGTTGTTGCCGACAAGGATGGTCGTCAGCATGCGGTTGGGGTTATCCTTGAGCCTCTTGAGATAGAGTGCCCTTTTTCCCTTTTCTTTCACCAGATGGCGCAGCCGCAGGCGTGAGATAGAGGTAATGGCTGTCTCTGTTCCAGAGAAGATGCCTGACAAGGCAAGAAGGACAATCAGCGTCAGTATCTGGGTGTAAATGGCCTCCATCTCACATCCGTTCCAGAACAGATATGCCCAAGAGCGACAGTGCAGTCTTGAGCACCTGATTGACACACATAAGCAGAACTATGCGCGCGTCCTTTATATCATTTTCTGCCTTGAGCACAGGATGCCTGTGGTATAACTCGTTTGCTGCCTGCGCAAGGGTATAGGCATAGTTTGCAATGATGTGGGGGCGAAGCTGATGTGAAGCCTCTGCTATGCTGTTTGGGAACTGTGAGAGGATCCTGATGACAGCAGCCTCCTTATCTTCCCTGAGGAGCAATGCTGCCTTTTTGCCGTTAATTGCTGTCTTGTTCTTTGCAAGGATTGAGTTGAGCCTAGCATATGTATACTGCAGATATGGCCCTGTGTCTCCTTCAAAACGCAATGCGCTTGACCAGTCAAAGGTGACGTTCTTTTCTGGAGAGACCTTGAGGATGGAGTATTTGAGCGCGCCAAAGCCTATGGCCTCTGCCTTCTTCTTCAATGCAGCCCAGGACAGCTCAGGCTCCCTTTTCAGCAGCTCTTTCTCTGCCTTGCTTACCGCTTCCTGCATGAAATCAGAGAGGAGCACAAGATTACCTTTCCTTGTTGACATCTTGCCTTCTGAGAGGAGGACAAAGGAGTAGTGCACAGGCTCAGGAGCCTTTGCATCAAGCAGGGACAGGGCTGCGTGGAGCTGCTGGAGGTAGAGCTTCTGGTCCTCGCCTAAGACGATGATGTTGCGGCCACTGGCAAGCTTTGCCTTTCGAAGCGAGTAGGCGATGTCACGGAGGGGATAGAGGCTTGTCTTGTCATTTCTTGTGAGGACAAGGACTGGCGTCTTCATGACAAGATTGAACTCCTTTAAGTCAAGGACAAGGCGGCCTTCACCATCTTCAAAGAGCCTTCCCGATTCTTTGAGCTTTGCAAGGGCTTTTTCGGTATCGCCATTCCAGAGGAACTCTGACTCATAGTCAAAGGAATCATAGGTGATGCCAAGCCTTTTAAGCAGAGCAGCCTGGCCATCAATGCAGGTATTGACTATCTGCCTAAACCTCTTAACGATGGCCTCATCCTTGTTTTCCAGGCTCTTGAGAAGCGCAAATACCTCCTCCTCAACAGATTTGTCGCTCTCAGCCCTGTTGTTTATGCCGACGTAGACGTTGAGCAGTTGCTCAAAGGTCACTTTCTTGCTGTCCTTGCAGCCATAGACAAGCATGGCTATCTGCTTGCCTACATCATTGACAAAGTAATGGACGTCTGTGGCATAGCCTTCGAACCTCAGCAGCCTGACCAGGGCATCGCCTATGAGAGCGTTTCTTGCCCGCCCCATGTGGGGGCTCGCGTTAGGATTGATGCTGGTGTGCTCAATCAATGCTTTTTTGCCTTTGCCTGAACGGGATGAGCCGTATTGTTCTTTTTCGTTGAGAATCTTAGTAAGGGTTGCTGTGATGAATGCCTGCTTATCAATGAAAAAATTGACGTAGGGGCCTGTTGCTGCAATCTTCTCTATGAAGTCCTGCTTTGGGAGCTTTTGTGCTATCTCCTGAGCGATTTGAGCAGGATTCTTTTTCCATTCCTTGGCAAGAATAAAGCAGGGGAAGGCAAAGTGGCCAAAGCAGGGGTCAGGCGGGATTTCAAGCGCTATGTCTCCCCTGACGTGTTGTGCAAGAAGCTCTTTAATCTTCTCTTGGAAATCCATGATTGGTTAAGAACAAGAATACTGTTTATAAGATTTCTCCTCAGCTTTTTGGAGTAAGCGCACCGCTCCCGTTCACGCTATCTATCTGAAACTCCATTCCACCGCACACAGCAAAGAGCTTATCCATGCACAGGATGCTCCCATCTTCCTGCTCATTGCATACTGCCTTGGTGTAGGTCTGAAAATCAGCCTTGGGAATGCCTGCAACTGCTGCGCCTGTGGCGCCAGCCTCTCCTCTTCCCAGTGAGTAAGAGAACATGCCTGCAAGTGCAGTGAACAGGACAAAGAACAGGATTAATGCTGCTTCTTTCTTCACTCTGCATAGCCCCCAGGAAAAAAGAAGAGAAGAAGCTAAGCTATAAAAATGTTATTTGAGTACGCCCATGCCTGGATACAGCGGAAAATCCCTGCACAACTCAGTGATGTCTGCCTTCACCTGTGCAATGACCTTCTTGTTTGTCACGTCCTTGATGACTGCGGCAATGCCCTTTGCTATCACCTGCATGTCAGGCTCTTTCATGCCACGTGTGGTTATGGCGGGGGTTCCCAGGCGGATGCCTGAGGGGTTGAATGGCGATGCAGGCTCAAAGGGCACCGTGTTCTTGTTGGTGGTTATGCTCGCTTCGTCAAGGGCGTGCTGGACCTCTTTTCCCTTGCCCGTTAAGCCTGAAGGCCGAAGATCAATCAGGAGGAGGTGGTTGTCGGTTCCGCCAGTTACAAGCTTTATTCCTTCGTCCATCAATGACTCTGCCATGGCTTTGGCATTCCTGACTATCTGGTGAGCGTACCCCCTGAACTCGGGCTGCAATGCCTCGCTGAATGCCACGGCTTTTGCTGCATTCACGTGGTCATGAGGGCCTCCCTGCAAGCCGGGAAACACTGCCGAATCAATAAGCTGCGACAATTTTTTAGGAGTTCCGTCCTTTTGATTTTGTTCGGGGTGATACAGCTCATGCAGCCTGTCCTCTTCCTTGCACATGATGATTGCCCCACGAGGGCCGCGAAGGGATTTGTGCGTGGTTGTGGTAACCACGTCAGCATGAGGCACAGGAGACTCATGCGCTCCGCCAGCGACAAGCCCTGCGATGTGGGAGATGTCAGACATATGGTAGGCATCCACTTCTTCGCAGATATTCTGGAATGCCGCAAAATCAAGTTTTCTTGGATAGGCTGTCAGTCCTGAAATGATCATCTTTGGCCTATATTGCAGCGCAAACTTTCGGATTGCATCCATGTCAAGCAGCTCTGTCTTCTTGTCAACGCCATAGGAAACACAGGAATAGCTCATGCCAGAGAAATTGACGGGAGAGCCATGGGTGAGATGGCCACCATCGGTTAAGGAGAAGCCCATGAACCTGTCCTTAAGGTTGAGCAATGCGAAGAATACTGCCTGGTTTGCAGGGCTTCCTGAATAGGGCTGAACGTTGACGTGCTCGCAACCAAAGAGCTTTTTTGCTCTTTGTATCGCTATCTCTTCCATGACGTCAACGAATTGCTGACCACCATAGTACCTTTTCCTCGGATAGCCTTCAGAATACTTGTTGGTGAAGACGCTGCCAAGGGCAGAAAGCACTGCCTTTGAGACGTTGTTCTCTGAAGGGATAAGCTCAACACAAGTCTCCTGCCTGTGCTGCTCATCAACGATTGCCTGGTATATCTGAGGGTCTTTTTCCTCTAATTCCTGCATGAAATCCATTGCTGCACACCCCAGCTTTTTCAATCAGCGGGGATTATAAAAATATTTCGCAGTTGGGTAGGCAGTAAGCTCCGTCGCTTTTGCCCCTGCGCCATTACCGTTCTGCATCTGCTTTGCCATCCGTATGGTTACTTCAAAGTCGCGGGTATAAAGCCCCGCTTCTTAAGACCGCGTCTTAACCCTCTTCATGCGGAGCCTGAAACTTCAGAGCGACATCATTGGGACAATTTTTAGTTTCGTAAGGGAGAGTTTTGCTATTAATAGTCACTGGATAATTCATAGTAAGATTTATGAACCTATAAATAGAGGTGGTTAAATATGGGAAGGAAAACTGTTGCTTTAAGTTTAGATGAAGCTATTTATGAAAATCATCAAAAATATTGCGAAAAACATTCTATGATTCTATCCAGAAAAGTTGAAAAATTTATGGAAGCAGAATCAAAAAAGAAGCGTGACGATAATGATTGATAAGACTGAATTGAGAAACAGAACAAAGAAACAGATAGAATCTATAAAACAGAATTCTGACATATATGACTTATTTAAGAGCCTGAATTATCCTAAAGAAACCATTTTTGACCCTTCTTATATCAAAAAAAAGCGTGATTTTTCTTTTGCCAAAGATGAGAATGAAAAAATCAAAAATATTTACACGGTTTTGAGTTATGATAAGTTAAATGTATTCTTAATCGAAACCGATTCACTATCAAAAAATCTTGTGAGGTACATTGCAAATAAATTTGCTGAAATGTATACCCGTTGTCTGCTAATTATAACAATTGATTATTCAGAAATCCAGTTTATTTTTCCAGATTATGAAAAAAAGGAAGTCGGAAAGCATAAACTAAAGACTACCACATTAACACTCAGAAAAGATGACCTTTACTATACCGATATTGAAACAATAAGCAACATTTATTTAGATGACCCAAAAAAGACCTGGCGTGAGGTCTGGCGTATCTGGAAAGACGCGTTTAATGTTCAGAAAGTAACAGAAAAATTCTTTGATGATTATAAGGAAATCTTTTTTATCATAAGAAAATCTCTTAAGAAGCAAAAAGTTGATACCAAAAATGCCCATGAATTTACATTGCAGTTCCTCAATAGGATTATGTTTATTTATTTTATTGCAAAAAAAGAATGGATTAACGAAGATAAGAAGTTTATGAAGAGCTATTGGAATTTATATAAACAGATAAGCAAATATGGGAACGATGAGTTTTATTCAAAATGGCTTAAACCGCTTTTCTTTGAGGCTTTCAATAATAAATTTCAATATCATCCTGAACTTCCAGAAGGAGTGAACAGAATTCTATCTCAAAGCCCTTATCTTAATGGTGGCTTATTTACCAAAAGAGCAGAACTAGATGATTTAAATATAGTAATATCTGATAGCCTATTTAAAGGGATATTTGAATTCTTTGAAAGCTATAATTTTACGATAAAAGAAGATTCAGTGCTAGATATTGAAGTTTCTGTTGATCCTCAGATGATAGGTTATGTCTATGAGTCTTTAGCAAATATAACTGAGGACATCTATGAGACAGAAGAAGATTTGCGTGGAGACTGGGGAATTTTCTACACCGCGAGAATTGAAGTGGATTTTATGTGCAGGCAGTCTTTAGCTGAGTGCTTAAGCAAGAAATTAGATATTCCAAAGGAAGAACTATACGAATTTATTTTTGACGAAGATAAAGACAAAATTGAGAAAAAGTTCAATCAGAGAAAGTGTTGGAGAAAAATTGAAGAAACATTGGACAATTTATCAATAGTGGACCCCGCCTGCGGCTCAGGAGCATTCCTGGTGGGCATGCTTAATGTAGTAGTTGAATTGTATAGAGCAGTATATAAGCATCTTGAAACGAGCTTAAGCGACTTTCAACTCAAATATAGGGTTGTCCAAAGGTCATTATATGGTGTTGATGTCATGCCATGGGCAATTCATGCCTCTGAACTAAGGCTATGGCTGCAATTAATTGTTGAAACATCATTTAAAGAGGATGAACTGCGCAAACATCCGCTTCTGCCTAACCTAAATATGAATCTTAGGATAGGCGACTCCCTTGTTCAGGAAATAGGCGGAATCAGTTTTAATGTTCGCAGTAATAACTTAAAGCCGCATTTAAAGAACAAACTAAATGAGCTAAAATATGAAAAACGAAAATACTTTGAAAATTCTCCATCTGCAAAATACAAAACACCCGATGAATTCAAAAAACAGGAGATTCGATTATTTGAAGAAATTCTTAATGAACGAATTGAATCTTTAGAATCAGATATTGCTGTTTTGTCTCATTCTGAAAAGAGAAAAGAGAAGCAGACCGGGCTTTTTGGCGCTGAATTGAATATTGAAGCTAAAAACATAAAGAAAGAAAAGCAGGAATTGCAACAGATTGGAAATAGGATTAAACAATGTGAAGATGAGATATCCAAATTAGATCATGTTAAAAAAAGACTTAATGAGCCTGATAAAAAGCCGTTTGTATGGGATATTGACTTCGCTGAAGTCTTTGCAGATAAAGGCGGCTTTGATATTGTTATTGGGAATCCCCCATATGTACGGCAGGAGAAGATAGCCCCGCCAAATAAACTAAAAGAGGAAATTACATTACAGGATAGGCAGGACTATAAGCAGAAATTAATAAATTCAGTTTCAAACAGGTTTCCTGTTGTTACAACATGGGATAAAAAAAGCGATTTGTATATTTATTTTTATTTTCATGGATTAAGTTTGCTTAATAATACTGGCGTATTTTGTTTTATTACGTCTAATTCCTGGCTTGATGTCGGCTATGGAAAAGGATTGCAGGAGTTTTTGTTGAGATATTCGCATGTTATTGGAATCTATGATAATCAGGCTAAACGAAGCTTTGAGCACGCGGATGTGAATACAATAATTGCTTTACTTGGCGCTCCACAATTCAAAAAAGAAAAATCATTGTTTGACTATGGTGCTCCTTATAATGGCAATGGTAAAGCAACGTATCGCGGATTTAATCAGATAGCTCGTTTTATAATGTTCAAAAAACCATTTGAAGAAGTGATCAACACCCCTAATTTAATTTCAATTGAGAAAGCTGACAAGATTTTGAAAACGGATGATTTCAGGGTTTATCCTATCAATCAGGAAGACTTGCTTGATGACGGGTGGGAGTATGAAGATGAATAAAAAAGAATTGGAGTTTATTATCCAAAATGGAGAAGGAATTAAAACAGAGTTTAAAGAATCTTTTGACTCTAAAAACATAGCAAAAGAAATTGTTGCTCTTGCCAATTCCGAAGGCGGCAAAATTTTTATAGGAATATCTGATTTAGGCGAGATAAAAGGCGTTAAGGCAACCAACAAATTAAAATCAGAAATACAAGATATAGCAAGGAACTGCGATCCTCCTATAACTATCACTATAAAAGAAGCCAGCACTGTTTTAATAATAAATATAGAAGAAGGGATAAACAAGCCTTACAGGTGCTCTGCCGGATTTTTTTTAAGGCAGGGGGCAAATTCCCAAAAATTATCAACTGAAGAAATAAGGGGATTTTTTAATAAAGAGAGGAAAATATTATTTGATGAAGCTACTAATACTCAATTTAGCTTTCAGAATGGCTTTGATAAGAAGAAGCTTGACAATTTTCTGTCTTTTGCAAAAATAAGCAGGGTAATTCCTGAAAGGGACATTCTGAAGAATATTGGAATACTTGCTGATAACGGAAAATTCAAAAACGCTGGTGTTTTGTTCTTTTGTAAAAACGTGAGCCAATTTATTCCTCAGGCTGTTGTTGCATGTGTATTGTATAAGGGAAAAGACAAAACATATATTATTGACAAAAAAGATTTTGATGAAGATATTCTCTCCAATTATGAAAACTCCATGAAATTTTTGTATACTAACCTTAAAATAATTTATAGGATTGAGGGTTCCGGGCCAAGAAAGGAAGTTTTTGAAGTTCCAAAAGAATCACTAAAGGAGTGCTTAATCAATGCTTTGGCGCACAGAGACTATTTGGAAAAAGGCGCAAGGGTACAGATTGATATTTTTGATGACAGGATTGAAATCAGCAACCCAGGCGGATTAATCATCAAAGAAAAAGAATTTGGGAAAAGAAGCCTTTCAAGAAACCCACTGCTCTTTAGCTTGATGCAGAAAGCTGATTTAGTTGAGCAGGTCGGGAGCGGAATAAACAGGATTATGGAAGCAATGAAGAAAGCGGGATTGAAAGCGCCTGTTTTTGAATTTGGAAAATTCTTTGCTGTAACTTTGTTTAGGCCTAATGAAGATGAGATCAGCAAAATTGTTGGAAAATATTCCCCCCAGAAAACCCCCCAGAAAACCCCCCAGAAACCCACAAGGTTAGAGGGGGAAATGCTCTACATTATTTCCACAAACAGCGCAATTACCCGTGATGAGATAGCTCTAAGGCTAAAATTAAGCCCTGAAACTGTAAAAGAGTATCTTGCAAAGCTGAAAGAAAAAGGGCTATTAAAAAGAATTGGCCCTGACAAAGGCGGGCATTGGGAGGCAACAAAATGAAATCAGAAGGAATATGCAGCTATTGCAATAAATCATTTTCTGGAAGCGCAATGACCAAGCATTTGCAAAGCTGCGCAGACAGGGAAAAAAATAATGAAAAAGACCAAAATAATGGCAAAGTATATTTGATACATGCCCGCTGCGATCCATTTTGGATATATTTTGAAGTGAATTCTGATTCCACTCTAAAGGAAATTGATTCTTTTTTAAGGGATTTGTGGCTGGAGTGCTGCGGCCACATGAGCATGTTTACTATTGGCGGCAGCAATTATTCTTCAAGCCCTCAAAAAGGTGATGGAGATAAGAGCATGAATATTCCGCTTAACAAGGCACTGTCTGTTGGAATGCCATTTATCCATGAATATGATTTTGGCACGACAACCACACTTGGCTTAAAAGCAGTTTCAGAGCGCCAAGGCAAAGTTAAGGGAATAAGTTTAATTGCAAGAAACAATCTTCCGGACTTTAAGTGCAAGTGCGGAAATCCAGCGAAAGAAATATGCTCTCAATGCGTATTTGACGGAGAAGGATTTTTATGCAAAAAATGCGCCAAAGAGCATGAATGCGGAGAAGAGATGCTTTTGCCTTATGTAAATTCCCCCAGAAATGGGATGTGCGGATTTACTGGATGATACTATGGAAGAAAAAAGAAAACGGTTTTCAACAGGGCATTATGCCGGCAATAAGTGGGGCGGAAAGTATCTGAGAGCACCTGATATATTTTATACGATTTTAGAGAAGGGGAAAGGAAAATTAGTAGAACTTGGGAAACTTGCAGATGTCAAATTTGGAACTAAGACTGGCGTAAATGAATTCTTCTATATTGATAAGGAAAAAGAAGGCAAATGGAAAATTGAAAACGGATTTTTAAAGCCTGTTATCAAGAGTCCAAAAGAATCCAACCAGATTCTGGTTGATATTCATTCGCTTAAATTAAGACTTTTTATGTGTGGCAAATCAAAAGAAGAACTCAAAGGATCTAATGCCCTAAAATATATAGAATGGGGGGAAAAACAGAAAACAAAAGATGGCACTAAGTGGTGCAATGTACCCAGCGTTTCTGGTAGAAAAAACTGGTATGATATCTCAGACAGGAGACCTTCTTTATTAAACTTTAATTATCTTATAAATGAATATGGAATTACTTTTTATGGGGAAGTTTTTGCGAGTGATAATCTGCATCAGATTTTTACAAAGAGTGATATTGACCTATATTTAAATTCCACTCTTCACTGGCTATTTCAAAACCTTTTTGGTCGAGTAAGTTTCGGTGGTGGCTTATTAAAAATACAGGCATTTGAATTGAAGAAAACATACGTTCTTGAAGTAAGAAATAATAAAATTAGGGAAAAGTTATACATGAGAGGGTGTAAATCACTCTTTGAGGAAATCGGCATCGACCCAACCAAACCAATCCGTGAGCAAGAGCCAAATCCTCTTCCTGACAGGGCAGAATTAGACAATATCATCTTTGATGAATTGGGATTGACTAAGGAAGAAAGAAAAGAAGTTTATTGGGCTGTATGCGAGTTAGTCCAGCAAAGATTAAGCAAAGCAACGAGTTTGAAAAAATAATTGTAGCTCTTTGGAGGAAATTAAGATCTATGCAGAAAAGGAAATGAAAGAAAGGCGTGAGGACAACAATGAAAAAAGGGTTAATTTGACTCCCCGTCTGAAAAAGATGTATGAAAAAATCATAGAAGAGGCAACTATGGACTGCTCTGATGAATATGAACAAATCGCTGGATGGGAATGTGCGTTTGATGAAAAGATAGCTGCTCCGTGTTCCTGTAAAATAGGCAAACAACAAGCTATGCTTGAGAAGGTAAGTATGGATGATAATTCTGGAGCAGTTATTGGGGTCATAAGAATAAACAAATCAAAAATGAGGATTCTGATTCAAGACATTATTATAGAGGATTCAGAAGCAATGAAATATATTGATGCCTACAAATATTGGTGCAAAAATGGATTATAAAGAGATGATATCAAGATATTTGAAAGAGAAAAGCAATGAAAATGAAATAATCATACTGCTGCAAGAGCAAAAGAAGGTATTAGCAGATCCGAAGAAGAGTTCAATTATGTTAAATGATGAATACGTTTCATTAATCATTAAACTTGCCAAGAATTCTAAACGAAAAATAAAATATCATGCTATTATCATCCTTTCAAACATCGAATTTTTTATGAATGCAAATAATTTTTATGAACTGTGCAAAATTGCTGCCAAAAGCTCAAATGACAAAGATGGGAATGTCAGACAGGCGAGCTTTATCCTGATTAAAAATATTAATGCGTTTATGTTCACACTCCCATTAATTAACAAATTACGAAATGCAAGCAAAGAGGAGATTAACCTGTTTTACGAATCTTTTAGGAACTTGTTCTATAGACTAAATTCCTCATTCAACCATAAATCTGATGAAACCCTTAGAAAAAGCATCTTAAGGTCATTAGAGACAATGCTTCCTAAATTTTACGACATGGCAAACTTCTGGAAGGATAGGGAGGATATCATTTTAGCAAATAAGATAAAAGAGGAGTTAGTGAAACAAACAAAATGAAACTATTCAACCGCCAGAAAGTGCTGCTGAACAGCATTGAAGCACTGAATGAGAAAAACATTGAATCACGCAGAGCGATAGTTAAATCGCAATTTCTTCTTAAAGAGGAGCAGGGAATAGCTGAAGAGATGCCATTTTATCATTTCTTTGCCTATAAACAGGGGCCATTCTCCCACCTGTGCTTTGGCGATTTAAGAAAACTGAGGGACAACAATCTCATTGATGATGAAGAAACCACAATTACAGCCAAAGGAAAACAAGTATTAAACGAAGTTGGAAGGGAGCATGACTTCACAATAAAAACGATGCTGCATAAATTTCCAAATGAAAAGAAAATTACTGATTATGTATATGAAAAATATCCGGAATACACCGTGAAAAGCGAACTGATGGAGCAGAAGCCTAAGAAGCATTCACCAGGATTCTTTACTATTGGCTATGAAGGTAAAGATATAGACCAGTTCCTTAATGCTTTAGTGAGCAATTATATAGACCTTTTGATTGATATAAGAAGAAATCCGTTTAGCATGAACTTTATCTATATTAAAGATGCTTTGCGGAAGAAATTAAAAGATGCAGGCATAGATTATCTTCACATCCCTGAATTGGGAATTGAAAGCGAAGAACGAAAAAATCTAAAAACAAAAGCTGATTATGAGAGGTTATTTGCAAAATATAGGCAGGATTTACCAATAAAAGGAGTGTATATCAACAGAATTATTGAATTAGGAACAGATAAGAGGATTGCCCTATTATGCTTTGAAGCTGATTGCAACTTCTGCCATAGGGGGGAAGTGGCTAAGGTCATAAAAAGCAGGAATCACGAGGTAATAAATTTATGACCGAAACAGAATCATTTTGGCTGAAAGATATGGTTGTTTTAGGTCAAGGAGCGCCAAACCAAATCAGTAAAATAGGTGGACAGCAGGGCAGATGTCTATGCCTGTGGTCTGATAAAACTGGCTTTGTGAGGGTTTATCCAGTCCCTCATGGATACGTTTATGGCTGGGAGATTATCAATGTTGAAGTCAGAAAGCCAACCAATGATGGCAGGGAAAACTCATTTGTGGTTTATAATTATGAGCAGGAATGGAAGAACTTATCAAAACGATTATATGCACAAAAAGAGATTAATAGGTTAGGAAATAAAAAGAGTAAGAAATTAAAGCGGGCTGAGCAGATAGCATTGCTTGAAAGCCTGGCTAAATCAACATTTTCTCAGATAAGAGATAACGGAAAAAGCTTTGGACTCATCAAGCCGAAGGCTATGGAGTTTATGCTTAAACAAAATAAAGAAACTTCTGAAGCCCAAACTACTTTAATGGATTATGATTATGATATTATGAATCAGAATGATTTCGCATTTATCCCTTATTTGCAATACGAATGTGATGGGCCTTGCAGTTCAAAGCAACCTCACGAGCAAAAAATAGTATCTTGGGAAGCATATCAGTTTATGAGGCTAAAACCTAATTCCGAGGAACATTGCATGAAATTAAAAAACAATTATCATATCGGAGAAGAAGACTATTTACATTACATCCTTATTGGGAACATTAGAAAATATACCACGACCTATGTGGTTGTTAAACTAATCAGATTTAAGATTGAGGAAGAACAAAATGCTGATTGATGAAAGTATTGTCGATAACAATAACATAAAACTATCAGTTTTCCTAAATAAAGTTCTGCATTTAGACCCAAAAACAAATCTGGATATAGCCACAGCATTCTTTAATGTTGAAGGGTTTGCCTTAGTTAAAGAAAAATTAGAAGGAGTCACTAAATTCCGTTTGTTATTAGGAAAAACTCCAGAACTAACAGATAATAACCAAACGTTAGGCAAAGTCTTGCTTAAGGAAATAGGAACAGATATTGAACATTTGGATTTGAGCAAAGAAAAAAAAGACAATGTTTCCGATTTAATTGAATTTTTAGAAAAAACAAATGTAGAAATCAGAATTTTCGATAAAAATTTTTTGCACGGAAAAGGGTATTTCTTTAATAGTGTTGCAGTTATAGGCTCCTCTAATTTTACTTATGCAGGACTAACCAGAGAAGGGGAATTAAATGCAGTAATACAGGGCAAAGATGTTGTTGGCGTTCATCGGGAGAATTGGTTTAATAAATTCTGGAAGGAATCTTTAGACTTCAAAGACCAATTAATTGTAATTTTAAAAGATTCCAGATTTGGGACAAAAGAGTATACACCATTCCAGATATACATAAAATCACTTTATGAGCTTCAAAAAGAAGAAATAGCCTCTGAGATGGATGAAGAAAATAAAATGAAAGAAATAAGCACTGTGGCAAATGTTGAATTGACAGAATTCCAGCAGGATGCTGTCCAGAGAGTATTTTCACGATTAAAGAAATATGGCTCGGTTATTGTTGCAGACTCGGTAGGTTTAGGTAAAACTTACATTGCATTAAAAGTCTTAGAAGAATTCGGGTTTTATAGAAGAAAAAGATATCTTGTTGTTTGTCCAGCACAATTAAAGGATACAATGTGGCTTCTTGAACTTAAAGATAAGATATTGCCAGAAAATATACTCACACAGGAAAATTTAGCATCAAAAGATTTCATTGAAAAAGCAAAAAGAGCAACAGGAGGGCACTTGGAAGAAGTTGAGCTGATAATTGTTGATGAAAGCCATAATTTGAGAAACCAACTGTCAAATAGGTGGGAAAATTTAAACTCACTCATAGAATTAATCATAAAAGAAAAAGGAGAGAAGCCAAAAATTATCTTTATGACAGCAACACCTATTAACAATTCCATATGGGATTTATATTCACAGATTATCCTTTTGGTAGGAAACGACAAATCAACTTTCATCAAAGAAAATATTCCGGATCTATTTGTTCATTTTAAGGAAATAGATAAAAAAGGAAATCCTGCACTTCTAAACGATCTGCTTAATGAAATATCTATTAGGAGAACAAGAGATTATATCAAAAAAGAGTACCCGGATGCAACGGTCAATGGTAAAAAGATAACATTTCCGGATAGGAAGCTGGAAACAATCAATTACAAACTGGACCAAACATATCAAGGGATGTATCGTGAAATCGCAGATATAATCTCTGAAAAGTTGACTATGGCCTATTATAACATTCTTAGATATAAGAAAGAAAATTTGCAAACGCAGGAAGAAATTATGGCTTTAAATCGTATGATAGCCATAGGTGGAATTTTCAAAACCATTCTTCTAAAAAGACTTGAAAGCAGTATTGAGGCATTCAGGATTAGCGTTGATCGCCATATAAAATTCTTAAAGACAATGATGAGTTGTTTAGAAAATGGAAAATTCTTATCTAAACTGGCATACACCAAATTTATAAAATATATACTTGCTGAGGATGAAGATATTGAGGAAAATTCAGAGGAGATTGAACAGGAGATACTGGCACAATTAGATAAGTTTAACATAAATAATTACAACAAAGAAGAGATGTTTAAAGACATTAAATTAGATATTCACCTATTGGGGAGTATATTAGAAAAAATAAAGAATCTAACTCCTGATAAAGATGCGAAATTATTGGAATTCAAAACTAGACTGATAAAATTGCATAGCCAAAGCCAGATAGTGGTTTTCACATATTATAAAGACACTCTTGATTATGTATACAAGTATTTATCAGAGGAAAGGGAATTCAAAAATATTAATATTCAGAAAATTTCAGGTTCTGGAAACTTCACGCCTAAAGAAAGGCAGAAAATTATTGAGAAATTTAAAAATAAAGAAATTGATATTCTTATAAGTACAGATGTATTATCAGAAGGTCAAAACCTACAAACTGCCCAGATACTCATTAATTATGATTTGCATTGGAATCCCACAAGGATGATTCAGCGTGCAGGCAGGATTGACAGAATTGGTTCCGTATATAATAAAATATATATTTATAACTTCTTCCCAGAAGACGAGTTAGAAGAGCTTCTTAAACTAGTGACTATCCTGCAAAATAAGATTATAAACATTGATAATTCCGTTGGTTTAGACCAAACAGTTTTAGGAGAAAAAATTCATCCAAAAGTATTCGGAATAATAAGAAAAATAAAAAATGAAGATTCATCGGTAATGGATGAGCTAGAATCTGAAGTTTTTGGCGGAGGAGAGATATTTTATCAACCATTAAAATCATACTTAAAGAAGAATTCATTAAAGGAGCTTGAAAGCTTACCAGATGGAATTCATAGCGGATTAATCAAAAAAGGAGCAAGAGGAATTTTCTTTTATTACAAATATAGAGAAGACTTTCATTTCTGGTATTTACAGGATTTAGAATCAAAAAAACCAATTAAAAATAAGACGGAAATAATGCAATTTATATCATGCAAGGAAGATGAAAAAAGAATTATCCCTGACTTCTTTGAAAGAGTGTATGAAGTAAACGCTACTATTATCAAAGACATTGAAGAAACTTACAAAGATATTGAAAGTAAGAATAAGACAGATACTCAACAGGTGCATTGGACAAAAGAAGCAAGCACAAAATTCTTGATTAAGCTAGTTAAGGAAATTGACCACGACTTAGAAGATTATTTATTGGATTTCCCAGAAGATAATGCTTTAGAAAAAGAATGGGACCAGACAAAAAATAAACTTGTTAATATTAATCTGACAAAAAAAAGATTACAGGTTTTGAGAGGAATATGGCGAAACTATAAAAACTCCCCAAACTGGAAAAAATTAATCAAGGATGTCACTCAGTTCGTATCAGACAAGTTAGTTTATGAAAAAGAAGGACTAGATGAATTTGACAAGACGAAATTAAGATTGATTGCTCTAGATTTTATCTCTTAAATTAAAAATGTAAACGATACATTAAAGACAAAACTCCCTTTTTAGTCGTCGTGACTCTACATAATCATTTCGTTAAAAATTGTCCCCTTTTGAGATTTCACTTTGTGAAATCTCCTATCGTTAATTGTCCTTTCAATTCTGTAGACAACCATAGATATCGTATTCAAAGACATCTTTGCCCTGCTGTTCTTGAATGTCATAAAAATCAAAGATTTTTGGCGTCCTGAAAATCGCAGTTTCAGGAAGTTTAAGTTAAATGGTTTGCGTGAGAAACCCCAGCTTTAGCTGGATTTATTTTGGGAGTATGTCATTTGGGCGCGTTATTTCCCCAAAACAGGTCATTCATTTGTTGGTCAATAGGATTTTAGGCGACCCGAGGGGGAACACTTTAGTTCTCAGAGCCCGTTAACCCCATCAAGACAGGCTAGGTAACAAACATATCTCGAATGACTAGCCCTTTTTTACTATCAGAATTCTTCTGAGGCCAGAAAACGTAAGGGTTACCCCAATACCTTTCGTTATTGCCTCGTGATTGAGCATATTTAACTTCCTCCAGGATATTTTGAGCTTCATAGGCATCAAGAAGTACCACCCAGCAACCAAAAATTCCCAGATGATTTGGATTTACATCAAGTCTCAATTCATTAACCCTGCACCTTGTCATTTCCTTAAGCAATAGGTGCCCAAGTGTACCCGTACCGTACCCTGACTGAGGTATGGATGGGGGTATTTCCTTTTCTTCAATGCATGAATCCGGATGAACATATACCATCACATAGTCAAGAGTGATCTGATTCAAAAATACCGCGATATACGGCCCTTGCCCATTCTCCATAAACTCAAGAAATAGCCCAACCTTTTTAAAAGATGTGGACTGGCTTTTTTGAAATGATGCCAAGCTAAGTCTTTTTTGATTGTAGCGTGCGCTCGGCATCATTCTCCCAAAAAATGCATTCCCAAAAAGCTTGGTGTACTGTTTTATTTGATTTGTATGCTGATAGAACTTAAAAGCACGCTTCCTGAAGCAGCCAAAAGCATTTTTTGAGCAGGGCATCTTAGAGATTGTTTACTCTGCAGTGGTGCTCCAACTAAAGTTTTAAATAAGTCTTATTCTCTCTTGGTTAAATGTATGAAGATTATAAAACATTTCAGCCGTATCTAGTAGGCGATATGTATAGACCGTTAGAGCCTGATGTCGTAGAATCCCTTCTCACTGAGGTGCGAAAGCATAGGCTATCAGATAATGGCGCTCCAAATCAGCAGGGTGACTATTCTTTGGTGTTAGAAAACTTTGTCAGAGAGTATCTCACACCAAAGAGACAGAGGGAAAGCCAGAGGGATGGCCAATTATCCCTTGAGCAACAGGTACTCTATGGTTCACTTGCCCTGCTCTTTACTATGAGGGATAACCACCGGAGAAACATTAGCAGGGCTCTTGAAGAGAAGCATGAGTTGGACACGGCCCTTATCCTTAACCATTTCGATAATGAGAAGACAATTGATTACATTGATGTTGCTGTTGCATTGCTGCATGACCTCCCTGAGGACTTTTCCATGATGGATCCTAATGCTATCAAATCCTATCTTCTGTGTGATATCAAGGGGAGAGCAGGATTGGAGGTTTCTTCACAGGTGGAAGGTGATATTAAGACCATCGCCCTGCTCAGTGATGTTATGAGAAGAGATAAAAAAAAAGAGGGGGAATCTTCAGGTGTTTTTAATCCTGAAGATTATGCAGCCTATTCCATCCGAGTTATCGGGGGTATTGGCCATGATGGTACCCCTGTTGATTCAGGTGGGCGCATGGCAAGGATAAAAATTTCAGATAAATTAGCTCAAAGTTATGAGATTGATGAACGGGAGTTTCTCACGCGTCTTGGCCTGCTAAAGGACAAACTGAAAAGCAATCCTCTCACAAAGCGTGTTCGCACTCTCCTCCTCAAAGGTGGATATGATGCGACAAGGGCTAGTTTTTCACACCTTGTTGACTTTGCATATCGGATAGCATATGATACTCTGTTCTTGACAAAAGAGAAAGCAGGGGCATTTATCCTCAATGCCATATATAAGAATCTGCGAGTGATTGATGCTGCATGCTGCAAGATAAATGCCTCAGACTATGATCCTATGCTTATTCGCCTTAAGAATATGCTGGTCTACCGTACCATTGAGATGATGATCAAGCCGAGGATAGATTATATATCTGACGAGGGGCTTGTAACTGTTGCAGAGATGAAAACGATAAATGAGCGGGTTTGTAATATTCAAAAAGAGGGAAATCTTTTTCACCTCACTGGCGCAGATAATCCTTCCTCTATTTTTATCCCATTATATCGCCCTGCGGATAGAGGCAATAAGGGTCCTCTTCACGGGCTTAATGGCCAGTGGAGCGTGCAGCTTTACCATCTTTTGATATTTGATAGGCTCTTTCAAGGAGGATACCTCAATGATGTTCGCATGGAAGGCGGAGAGCTGAAACACAGCGGCTTGTTTACCTTCGACTGGTCCCTTAAACAAGCATAACCCTATGCAGGTAATACTTCACTCTCCTGAAAATCAATCAGGATAGCCATGAGCGGCAGGCTTTGAGGGATAAAGGGTGGGGCAGGCTCGTGGAAAAGGTGCATTCCCAAAAGCTCATTAGAAAAAAGGCAATAGCTGCAGTTTCTTTGCCTCGACGGACAATGGGTAACTTTATCCCTTTCGTTTCAGGTTATCACGTTCTTGGTGATTCCGAGGGTGAAAAAAGTGAAAACAAAAAAGGCTCGGGCTCCGCCTGCGCAGGGCATTTGCTGCAGCCTTCGCCTTAGCGTAACGCACTGCACTGGTGTGTATGAAGAATGGGTGCTGGCGGCAGCGCACGACGGAATTGTTGTCATCAATTTCACCGTAAGCAAAAGGAGAGAGAACGGCAACGCTGATTTTGGCAAAACAGCCGTTGGTAATGCCCTTTGGGGGGATTGATGCCCTTCGTAATTACAGAGGGGCAAGCGGGCCTGTGGAAAAGGGGCATTCCTAAAAGCTCATAAGATAGAAATCAATAGCTATAGCCTTTTTGCTTCCACAGCCAATGCGTAGCCTCATCCCTTTCGTTTCAGGCCATCATCTCATTGTAAATTCCGATGAGGTAAACAAAAAAAAGCCTCAGTTGGCCAGCAGGCCATTGCCGCAGTGTAGCGAGCTGCTGCTTGCGTGCATGAAGGATGGGCGACTCTGCCGTGCACGACGGAATGTTCATTATCAACAATTGCTGCAAAACAAGAATGAAAGAAAAACAAAGTGCTCGGATAAGAAAGAAGCCATAGGCAATGAGCTTTTAGGGAATGCATTTTTTTTGAATGATGCCTTTCGCACCTTCCAATCGAGGCAGGCAGCGAAACTTGCGTTTCTGGGTACACTCAAGCTTCGCTTTCGCGACCAGCGAGACTAGCGTCTCTGGCCATGCGACAGGGCCGCAGGCTTTATGATGGTGAAGTATTACCCTATGCAGTCAGATAACGCATGGCGCTTTGATGGGTAGCACGTAGTAGTTCCCGGCAAGGCTTATAAGAGTGTTCAGCAAAACCGACTCTATGGTGCAGGAAGGAACTACATGGTGTGAGCAGGGCCATGTTACAGACTACTATGAGCCAGTAAGTAATGATTTAGTGACCCTCCTGCTTGATGAAGCGGACAAATTGTTTTTGGACGAAAAACACAGGCTGTCAACTGCCCCATCAAGAATCGGGCAGTTCGTGAAAGGCAGGCTTACACCAAGGTCACTAAAAGAAAAAATGGGGCATCAACAGAAGCTATCACCCGAGCAACAGCTCATGTATGATGCACTGGTGTTTTTGCTTCACTACAGGGGAGAGGATACAAGGCGCATCAGCCACTTTCTGGAAGGAAAGCATGAAATTGATACTGCCCTTATCCTTAATCATTATGATTATTCAGCAAAGATTGACCATCTAGACATCACAATAGCCCTGCTCCACGACTTGCTTGAGGACTTTCCAGTGCTTAGTGCGGCGGAGATAATGAATTATTTCTCTGCTACCACACTCAAGCGAGTTTCAGAAAGCAGCAGTAGCAGCCTGGAAAGGGATCTTAGTGATATAGTGGAAGCAATCAAAGTGCTGAAGCGTGAAGGGTATGCAGGACAGTCGCGGGATGACCATCTTAGCCCTGAGAGTTACTTTGAGCACATACACAAAGCGTTCTATGAGAATAAGAGGACAGGGAAGGTCAAGCTGGCAGATAAGATTGCCCAAAGCTATGAGGTGATAGAAAGGGGGTTCTTTCCTTGGTTAAGGGGGCAAAAGGAAGCCGTGCGAAACCATCCGTTCTTCAGTCATGCACGAAAGTATCTTCTTAGCTCGGGCCAGGGAGCCAATTCTCATGGAGAATACCAGCTTCCGAGAGTAGTGCATGATTTCATGTTCAACATGCGCGACAAATCAGGAGCGTTTATTCTCAATACCATCTTCAAGGACATCATTGTCATAGACACTGCCTGCGCCTACCTTAATCAACTGCCATTTGATGACTCAGAGCTTGCCAGACTGAAGAATGTGCTTGTCTTTAGGACAGTTGCTGCAATCATTGAGCCAAACCTGAGATTTTATGAAGATAAAGGGTATGTACAGCCTGGCCATGCGCAGGCAATAATAACAGAAGTAGATGCATTACAGAATTCGGGCGACCTCTATCGAATTACTGAAGATGGAAGGCATGCTATCATTATCCCAACCTACCTCCCGGCAATTCATGGAGATAAGAGCAGGCTTAAGCAGAAAAATGCTGAATGGAATGAACAGTATCATCACCTTGCCATATGGGAACGCCTGCTAAAAACAGGATATGGGAGGGACATCACTGCAACCTGCGGAAAGCCCAAGCAGAAGGGTTTGTTTACTTTTGATTGGGAAGTACATACATAGACCACTCAAGAGTAATAAAAAAGGAAACTTTTAAAAAACAATACCATTCATCACATTGCCATGGGCAGAAAACCTGTAGATCTCGGAGAATTAGCAGAAAAACTACTCAATAACATATTTAAAGACCCCTCAGCGTTTGCTCCACTAATCTATATTCTCTCAGAGCTTTCTACTCCTAACGGAAAGATTACCGAAAAAACCATTCGCGAACAGTATGAGAAAAACACATTAGAGAAGTGGTACATACAAATTGCGAATCGTTTTAGGAATTTTGACTATCATCATTGGCTTAGAGAACAGAAAGCGGCAGACACAAAGCAGATGAAGAACATCAGAGAGACTGTGCTATCTATAGCGGAAAAATACACCACAGTCTTACGGAGAGAGAAATGGAATTGCTATGGGGTTGAACATTTCACGGAGTGGAGTGCCTCTTCCTCTGGCGGCGATGGATCCAAAACGGTAACTCTTCTGCTCCCACCCGGCGTATGTAAACCTGAAAATCATAGGGTTTCCTATACGGACACAGTATATCCTAGTCTAACTGAGATAATTAATGGAAAAATTGTGCTTCCACCTAATACTAGTTCCGATTCAATAGTCTTTACTAAAGCGGCAGAAGTAATACTCATAGAGAGAAAATATACTCCAGCTGAACGCAATAAGATTATGAGCAGCGTGCTTGATGAGATATTGGAAGAGGCTAAGAAGACGGTAGGAGATTCCAAGAAAAAACGTGGAAGAAAAATACAGACAATACAAAATTTAGTAGACATTGTGAATGGAAAAAAACCCAGAAAGCAGCTAGTCAATTTCCTCTATAACAGGCTGAATGCTCTCGGCTACTCCCCCCTTGAAAATCAAGAATCTGCGTTGTGGGACATATTTACAGCCTATGGAAGGTTTAATATTAACAAGTTAAACTGGGATAACCTGCTTTCCGGCGGAAAGCTTAATTTCGACTTCAGGAAAGCCCTTGAGCGGGTGCTCCAGAAAAACCGTGATTATTTTGTTCCACTCATCATTGCACGTTATGGAATAAAGGATATAGGCAGGTTAGCAGAAAAATGTGCAGGTATAATCTTTGCAGATAGTGTTAGACGTGCAGAGGACTACTACCGCTTTAGGCTTATTCTAAGAGATGAAGAGGAATGTAAAAATATGAGAGGTATTCCTGGTATTGTACGCTACGCAAAAATTTACTTCACAGGTAATTATATAGACAACAAAAAGCATACTGGATACCAAGCAGATCACTACAAAATGATTTTCCCTGATATTCCGGAGGTAGAGTTCCAGATAACCTGCCATCAAATGGATTTTAATGCACATCGCTGCAGAGATCAAAAACATGAAATATATAAATCGGGAGAGAAGCGTTTAAGAAACATCCAACCTTATTACCAAGAGTTGATTCAAATAGCATTCAGACTGGCATTCAAGAATAAATAGTATTTAATAATTTCAAGGAGTAAGCAAGCACTAAAGGATGAGTGAATATCAAATGTCAACTTACTTAAGTCAACTTACTTAAGAACAATTAATGACTTAAGAACAATTAATGAGCATTTCTTGCTGTATGAATCTGGGAATGAATCTGAATTCAGTATTTATTTCTCAAGGAGGGATGGGTTGGAGAGACTACTCAGCCAGAATAACAAAGATGGTGATTGTGGTCATTTAATTCAGCTAGCCCTGAGTGTTCCTCCAAGCAAAGCCAACGCCAAAAACATCTATCGTGCCTTATTCCCAGAAAGCCGTGTAGTTCAATATTTAGACATTGCTTTGTGCTGGGAAATACATCATGCATTACAAGAGTATTATCGGAATAGAGAGCAAATGCTGAACGGGAGCATTCAAGGACGGGCTTTTTAACCTACCCTATGGGTATTCTCCTCCCCTTAGGCACATAATTCAGTATCCTGCAGCCAGAAGCAACCTTCCAGCACCCCCAAAACGTGTCAACCAAATAACTGAGTGATGGCTCTCCTTCTCTTTCCAGTTGAAATTGAGGTAAAACCGTAAAATAGATAGGGGAGTATACCCCTCTATTTTTTGGAAAAAAAAAGGAGGAACTCCCCTAT
>Ga0208373_1001535_pt1 | contig 30232 bp, 26 predicted proteins | sample RifOxyC2_FD_184036 | JGI IMG/M metagenome (GOLD analysis project Ga0208373, IMG submission 184036) | Soil microbial communities from Rifle, Colorado - Rifle Oxygen_injection C2 (SPAdes) | ecosystem: Environmental > Terrestrial > Deep subsurface > Rock core/Sediment | place: Rifle, Colorado... | reverse complement strand
AGACTTTGCCGCCGACTTCTTTCAGATTCCGCTTCGCAACGGACACCCTTGTCTTTAGCTAACGATTCCCACTATCAAGGCTCGTTCGGGACTTTCACCCTGTAGTTATAGTTCATGCCAGGCACAAAAAAAAAATCCCATCCTGCTAATGCAAAATGGGATTCATAAAAATTTTGAATTTTAAAATTTTCAATTTTCAATGAATATCAAATTTTCAATATTAATCGAATAAAACTTATAAGTTTTCTTTTAAACATTATAAAATTATTTCATTTAGAATTCATTATAAATTTTAAATTAAAAATTGAAAATTTTATCAAATAAAACTATTATCGTTATAAAATTAAGTTTCGAGATACCTGTCAAGCTCCCATTCAGTAACCTGCAGCCGGAAATCATCCCATTCTTCCGTTTTAGCTCTTACATATTTCTTCATAAAATCAGCACCAAGCGCAGATGATATAACTTCATTCTTCTGTATTGCCCTTACTGCATGCCACAAAGAGTATGGCAATACTTCAATACCGTGCTTTTCCAATTGTGCCATGTCAAATTCAAATACATCCTCTTCTACCGGCTTTGGTGCAATCATTTTCTTCTTAATGCCGTCCAATCCCGCTTTCAGCAATACTGCAAAAGCAAGATATGGATTCGAACTTGGGTCGGGACACCTGATTTCGAGCCTTGTCGCTTTATCTTTACCGGGACTGTATTTAGGAACCCTGATGAGAGCTGAACGGTTGATTTGTGCCCAGCATACATATGTAGATGCCTCGTACCCTGGTACAAGACGTTTGTATGAATTGACAAGAGGATTCAGTATGGCACACATACCTTTAACATGGTGCATCTGTCCTGCAAGAAAATGATATGCCGTCTTCGACAATTTATATTTATCTTTAGGGTCAAAAAACAGGTTTGTCTTTCCATTAAGTGAAAAGAGGCTTTGATGAACGTGCATACCCGTACCGTTAACACCCGTTATTGGTTTGGGCATAAATGTAGCATGAATTCCATGCATCTGTGCCACAGCCTTAAGTGTGGATTTCATTGTCATCACCCTGTCTGCAGTCCTGAGAGCATGTCCATACTTGAAATCAATCTCGTGCTGTCCGGGAGCTACTTCATGGTGGCTCGCTTCCACGTCTATCCCCATCAGCATCAGAGCCTTCATCATATCGCGTCTGACGTCGAATCCCAAATCGAGAATTAGGTCGAAATATTGCCCCCTGTCATGCGTTTCAATTTTTCTATCGGAAGTAGTCTTCAAGCCGCCATTCTCTTTTTTAAAGAGAAAAAATTCAAGCTCTGGACCTGTATTATACACAAAACCCATATCTTCGGCTTCTTTCATCACTTTTTTAAGAATGTATCTCGGGTCACATTCGTATGGTTTGCCTTCGGGAGTATAAACATCACAAATTAATCTTGCAATATTCTCACCATTATTATTCAGCCATGGTATGACTGCATAAGTGGATAGGTCGGGCTTCAGAAGCATATCGCTTTCGAATATTCTTGTGAAACCCTCTATTGACGAGCCGTCAAACCACATTCCATATTCCAATACATCAGGCATTTTTCCGCTAGGAATAGTAACCACTTTCGATTGTCCCATCATGTCGGAAAACTGAAGGTTTACGAATTCTACTCTATCTTTTTTAAATTTTTCGGTTATCTCTTTGACTTTGTCGTTTTTTGCCATGTTATTCCCCTTAATTAACAAGTAAATGGTAAATTGTCTGTATGTTTGCATTGCACCATTTTAAAAATGGTGGCAGGAAAATTAATTTAATAGCTCAAGCTGCACTTAGTATAATTTCTATCTGCTATAATTTAAAATTTATAATTTTCAATTTTCAATAAATTTATAATTTTCAATTTCTAAAAAATCTCAAATTTCTTTTTATTATCTTTAATTATCTATTTAATTTATTTTAAATTTATTCATTGAAAATTCAATGAAAATTTTAAATTGAAAATTGAAAATTATTTTAGATGACTATCTTATCAAGCGTTGATTCAAACGGTATCCCTTTTGGTACCGGTGAAACATTCTTGCCAAGATTTAATATTTTGGGTTTGTAATTTTTGTCCTTGATTTTTTCCTGGAGAAGCATCAGTCCTTTCAGAATGCCTTCAGGCCTTGGCGGACACCCTGCCACGTAAACATCTACGGGCAAAAACAGGTCAATCCCCTGCACAACCGAATAACTGCGGAACATACCACCTGTCGAAGCACATACACCCATAGACATAACCCACTTGGGGTCGGGCATCTGGTCATATATTTTTCTTACAACCCAAGCCATTTTATATGTAACGGTTCCGGCTACCAGCAGAAAATCAGACTGCCTTGGTGTCATTCTGAAAACTTCCGAGCCGAACCGCGATATATCGAATCTCGAACAGGCAACGCCCATCATCTCGATGCCGCAGCAGGAAATTCCTAACGGCATGGGCCACATTGAATTTTTCTGTGCCCACTTGACAACCGATTCCACTGTTGTCGTAACGAAACCCTGTCCGTCAAACATTTTCTCTAATCCCATTTCAATGCACCCTTTCTGATTACATAAAGGTATCCTGCGAGCAGTAGAACTATAAACAATATCATTGCTATGAATGCAGTCGAGCCAAGCTCCTTGAACTGCACTGCCCAGGGATACATAAACACAATCTCAATGTCAAATAAAATGAAAAGAACTGCTACCATGTAAAACTTGACTGAAAATCTTTCCCTTGCAGTCCTGACGGGTGGCATTCCGCTTTCGTAAGTCGAAGCTTTTTCCTTGGTTCTGCGTCTTGCTCCAAGTAATTCTGCCGCAACTAAGAAAACCACTCCGATGGCAAAGCCAAACACAACCATAAAAATCAGCGGAACATAATCAGAAAGCATTTACACACCCTATTTTAAAATTTTTCATTTTATTAAGTCCCAAAATTATTCACTTTTACAATCAAAACCAATTAATCACTAACATAAACGCTAAAATGTGGAAAAAATTTCAGAAAATGTGTCGAATTCCCCTCTTGAGAGGGGATTAAGGGGTGTGTCAAAATCATTTATTCATTGACATTCATATAATTTTTTCTTAATTTAATATATTATCCATTGCGGGATTTTTTATGCTTTCTATTAAGCCTAATCATAAAACTATAAAAGAGTATTACCTGGCTCTTGAAACTTTTTCAAGAATAGGTATTACTCATGAAACTGCGGTCAGAAATGCCTTCCAGAGCCTTCTCGTTACCTGCTGCCGCCAGATGCATTGGAATTTTATCGAGGAGTTTCATTTCAAACGTGCAGGAAGAAATCCTGCAAGCGTTGACGGTGCCATGCTTGACCGGTTCAATGTTGTGCAGGGTTATTGGGAAGCAAAAGACACTCAGGATGATTTGGCAAAAGAAATTTCAAAGAAATTCACCGAAGGCTATCCGAGGGATAATATCATTTTCCAGCAACCTGAAAGGGCTATTCTTTGGCAGGGTAATACTCAGATTTGTGATGTTGATATTACTAATGCAAATTTGCTTGTTCAGGTTCTAAAAGAACTTTTTTCATATAAAACAGATATACAAACCGACTGGGAAGTTGCTGTCGAGGAGTTCAAAAACCGCATTCCCGAATCCGCAGGGCTTGTGATTAATCTTATTGAACAGGAACGTAAGGTTAATAAAAGATTCATTGACACTTTCAATACATTCGCCGACCTATGCCGTGCTTCTATCAATCCCAATCTTGCTGACCCTGCAATCGAAGAAATGCTCGTTCAGCATTTACTGACCGAAAGAATTTTCAGCAAGGTTTTTGAAAATTCTGATTTTGTAAACAGGAACATCATCGCTTCTGAAATTGAAAAGGTGATACAGGCACTTACCTCACGTAGTTTCAGCCGTCATGAATTTCTTAAATCTCTCGACAGGTTTTATGTCTCTCTCGAAAAAAGAGCTTTGGCTATTGACGATTTCAGCCAGAAGCAGGCTTTTCTTAATACTGTCTATGAGAAATTCTTTCAGGGTTTTGCCGTTAAGGTTGCTGACACACACGGCATCGTTTACACTCCACAGCCCATTGTTGAGTTTATGGTTGACTCTGTCGAGGAAATTCTTAAGTGTGAGTTCGGCAAATCGCTCAGCTCTCCTAATGTTCACATACTCGACCCCTTCACGGGAACGGGCTCTTTTGTTGTTCATACTTTGCATAAAATAAACAAGACTGACCTGAAGAATAAATTCATGAATGAGCTTCACTGCAATGAAATAATGCTTCTGCCTTACTACATTGCCACTATGAACATCGAGCATGAATACTACTCGTTGACGGGTGATTACGAGCCATTTCCGGGCATCTGCCTTGTTGATACTTTCCAGCTTGCCGAAGAAGTACAGGCATCAATGTTCTCTGAGGAGAACACTCAAAGAGTTCAGAAGCTGAAAGAAACGCCGATTTTTGTTTTCATCAGCAATCCACCTTACAATGCAGGGCAGGTGAACGAAAACGACAACAACAAGAACAGGAAATATCCCGTAATTGATAAACGTGTGTCTGATACTTATGCAAAAGATTCAAAAGCAACAAATAAAAATATGCTTCAGGATCCATACATAAAAGCATTCCGCTGGGCTTCTGATAATATTATTAAAAATGGTGAAGGTATTGTTGCTTTTATTTCAAATAATAGCTTCATTGATGGAATTGCTCTTGACGGTATGCGAAAACATCTGAATGAAAATTTTGATAGAATTTATATTATTGATTTAAAGGGGAATATTAGAAAAGACTCGATGAAAGACGGTATTCCTTTGGGTGAAAAGCATACCGTTTTTGGATTGGGTGCAATGGTTGGTATCAGTATTGCATTTTTAATCAAAAATCCAAAAATAACTGAACCAAAGATTTTGATTTCTGAAGTTGATTTTCGCGAAACAAGGATAGAAAAATTCAAATTCCTTGAAAAAAAAGGACAGGTCTATAATATTGATTGGAAAGAAATCATTCCCGACAAGAACAATAACTGGCTAAATGAAGGAATGCAAGATGATTGGGATGAATATAATTCTATTGGCTCAAAAGAAGCAAAAGCCGGTGAAATTAATTCTATCTTTAAGCTTTATAGTAGAGGAGTTGTTACTTGTAGAGATGCATGGGTATTTAATTTCGGAAAAAATGTTTTGGAAATAAACATAAAAAAAATGATTGAAGCATATAATGAAAATGTAATTAAATATCATTTACAAAGTCCTAAACCTAAAGTAAATGAATTTATAAATTATGATGAGAGTGAAATAAGTTGGTCTGAAAGTTTAAAATTTAATCTTTTAAGAAATAAGATTTTTAAATTTGATATATCTAGTATAAGAAAATCAATTTATAGACCATTTGTAGCTTCAAATTTATATTTTGATAAATATTTAACTGAAAGAAGATATCAATATCATCATATTTTTCCAACTCTTGATTCAGAGAAAGAAAATTTATCTATTTGTGTTTCAGGCATTGGTCATGATAAACAATTTTATTGTTTAATTACAAATCAAATTCCTGAATTATTCATTGTTGAAAAATCACAATGCTTTCCATTCTATGCTTACAATGAAGACGGTACAGGTAAAAAGGAAAACATTACTGACTGGGCTTTACAGGAATTTCAAAAACGGTATTCGGGGTTGGGGACTGGGGATTCGGGGAAGGAATATAATTTATGTGAAATAAATAAAGGCAATGAAAATGGACAAAATCAAATCGTACAGGGATTTGAGAGTGTGGCAGGAAGCGATGGCTCTAACAACGGAGATTTATACAATAATCAAACAGTTTCCGAAGGAGGAAATGTTCGGGTTGACAAGCCAGATGAGGAGAGCAGTCGTTTCGATTCCATCCAACATAGCAGAGGGGCACACCCGCAAATACAAAAAGGAATACCTTTATCATCTGTCGGTAGCGATAGGGTCACTGTCGGAATTGGAAACTCAATTGATGATAGCAGTAAATCTACAATATCTGAACACTCAGACGCTGAAACTAATATTGGAGAAAACGGAAAAATTGGGAGCAATGCTCGGAGCTTTAATAAACTCACTGAACCGTTAAACCCCCAACCCCCAGCCCCTAATCCCAAAACCCAAACCCCCATAACCAAGTGGGACATTTTCTATTATATATATGCTGTTCTGCATAAACCTGAATACAGAACAAAATATGCCGCAAACCTGAGGCGTGAACTGCCCCGCATTCCATATTATGATGATTTTTGGAAATACTCCGAATCAGGTAAAAAGCTTGCAGAACTGCATGTGAACTACGAATCACAGCCAGAATATCCTTTAACAAAAATCGAAGCACCCGGAAAGCAACTCGATTACAAAATCGTCAAAATGAAACTCAGCAAAGACAAGCAGACACTCATTTACAATGATTTTCTTTCCCTTACAGGAATACCCTATGAAGCTTTCGAATACAAGCTCGGCAACCGTTCCGCACTCGAATGGCTCATAGACCAATACCAAATCAAAACCGACAAACGTTCCGGCATAGTCAACGACCCCAACCGTCCCGACGAACCCGACTACATACTAAAACTCATCGGCAAAATCATAACCGTGAGTTTAGAAACAGTGAAGATAGTGAGGGAATTATGAAAAAAGATATAGATCAAATTGAAAAAAGTATTAAAAGATTTAGAAGTTTAGCTTGGGTTCTTATATATATTGGTATTGCTGCAGGGTTGTTTTACTTTTTTTATAAATTAATATTAAATCCAAATTATCATTTAACATTTACGGATATTGGTACATATTATTCAGGTGCACTTGCTAGTATATTTACATTAGCCGGTTTATTTTTTATATACATTGCTTTCCTCGGTCAAAAACAGCAATTCATTAAACAACAAGAACAAATTGACCAACAAAATAAAAATATTGAAAAATCAAATTTTGAAAATAAATTTTATAAAATGATTGATAATTTTTCTTCTTATGTAAATTCATTAACATTTGAGCATGATGTTAATGCAAAAAAAGAAGTTTTAAAAGGTTTACTAATTTTTAAATATTTTTCTGGTATATATTTAAAATTTTTTAATGATCCAAATTTATCAGAGCATTTATTAAATTCTGAAATAAAACTTAATAAAGAAAATTTGGATAATGTTTTTATTTACCGTATTAAGAAAGTTTATCATAGTCAATTTAGATATTTTTTCAGAATTATTAATTTTATATTTGAATACATTGAATATAATATTTATGATAAAAAGGATAAGTATTTTTATAATAAATATGTTAAAATTATAATACCAGAAAGATTAAAATTTATTATTGCTTTATATAAAATCCATGATAAAAATAGTAAACTTGCTAAGAAATTAGTTGACAAATATAAAATTATCGAAAAATATGATTTTTATAATTTTATAAAAGATAAAAAAGATTATTCCGAATTTATGGGTAAGTTAGGTATAAAACATTAATCACACAAATCACAGTTCAGACAATTTGCGTCCTTTGCGGCTTCCTTCGCGAACTTTGCGTGAACTGCTTTCCCCCAGTCCCTATCCCCCAACCCCAATACCCAATCACTTTAATCACACAAATCACAGTTCCGACAACTTGCGTCCTTTGCGGCTTCCTTCGCGAACTTTGCGTGAACTGCTTCCCCCAGTCCCTATCCCCCAACCCCCATACCCAATCACATTAATCACACAAATCACAGTTCCGACAATTTGCGTCCTTTGCGGCTTCCTTCGCGAACTTTGCGTGAACTGCTTTCCCCCAGTCCCTATCCCCCAACCCCAATACCCAATCACTTTAATCACACAAATCACCATTCCGACAACTTGCGTCCTTCCTGTACTTAGCATGAGAGTAACCCCATGCTTCAGCATGGGGTGGACAAGAGACCAGACCAGGGGCTACATCCGAGCCACCCCACACTAAAGTGTGGGGTTAATCAAAATCATCCCAATCACAATAATCACACAAATCACCGTTCCGACAATTTGCGTCCTTTGCGGCTTCCTTCGCGAACTTTGCGTGAACTGCTTTCCCCCAGTCCCTATCCCCCAACCCCAATACCCAATCACATTAATCACACAAATCACCATTCCGACAATTTGCGTCCTCTGTGCCCTTCGTGCTTCCCCTCTGTGTCCTCTGTGTTAAAAAATTAGCTTCTGCCTAACAGCCTACAGCCTAACAGCCTAACAGTCTATATTTTTAAAACCGTTTTAAAATGGTTTTCTTGACATATCACTCCCACATCCTTATCTTTGCACCGCATGTTCTTTGCTAAACAATGTCGGGCTGTATCAGCCGTTACCAGGGAGCTTTTCCCCCTTTGTAAAAGGGGGATTCAGAGGGATTTCTTTCTCCCTTTACTAAAGTGAGATTAAGAGGGATTATTCAATAAAATACATCCACAATTAGTAATTGACCAAAGTTGTCCTATTTTGCAGAACCAAATAGGACATCAATAGGACAAAATGAGACAAAACAGGACACTTTGAGACAAATATTCCGAACTCGCAATATTATAACTCCTTACAAATCAATTTTATTTCTGATTAGCAATCCAAAAAATAAAAAAAATAGGACAAAACAAGACAAAACAGGACATTTTCAATTTTCCCACTTTACTAAAGGGGGATTCAGGGGGATTATTAAATCAATTTATCCACCATTCAAAAATCAAAACTCAAAATTTAAAATTGCTTCAAACCTGCTCCGGATGCACGAAATGCACGTTTTGGTTTCATATAACCAAAAATACTCTGAGAAACTCCGTGAAACTAATATTTATTCCCTACGGGAAAATGATGTATGTTGTTTGGTTTATTTCTACTAATATATAATCTCTACGAGATAGAATTGTTATATTGATTCCTTATAACATAATCTCCTACAGTCTAAATCCCTACAACCTATAAACCTATTTAATATTTGCCCCTGCTTCCAAATCATCAATTTCAGTTGTGAGGAAGCGGAGCTTGCCTGTGCTGCCCGAGGCGGCGAGAAGCATGCCGTTTGATTCCTCGCCCATGAGCTTTGCAGGCTGGAGATTGGCAACGATGATTACGGTTTTGCCTACGAGGTAATCAGGTTCGTAATGCTCGGCAATGCCGGCGATGATTTGCCTTTTGTCTGTGCCTGTATCAACCTGGAGCCTGAGTAGTTTTTTTGACTTGGGAACTTTTTCCGCTTTAATAATTTTTGCAGTACGAAGCTGAATTTTTGCGAAGTCGTCAATTGTAATGAGCGGTGAAGCAGGTTCTTCCTCCTTTGCCTCGAGCATTATACCAAGTCTTGAAATCTGTGCATTAATAACTTCATCTTCGATTTTTGTGAATTGAATCGAAGGTGCATTTATTTTCTTCCCGGAAAGTTCAAGAGGTAATGTTGCATCCTTCCACAAATCGGGATATTTTGAAATTCCTCTCAACGATTCGCCTGTAACGGAATCGAGGTTTAGTATTTCAAAAACACACTTTGAAGTATGAGGTATAATGGGAGAAAACAACTGAGCCAATGAGCGAACAAGCTGACAGCACACATAAATTGTCTTTGCGGCTTCATCGGTATTGTTCTTTATAGTAACCCATGGTTGTTCATCGTTGAAGTATTTATTAGCCGCTCGTGCTATGTTCATTGTCTCTGTAATTCCGTCACGAAAACGAAAACGCTCGTATAGATTAGCGGCTTCACTCGAACCTTTCCACAGAGCGTAAATGAGATTGACATCATTTTCGTTGAGCAGCTTTCTCAGTTCTTCGGGAACATTAGCAAGCAGTTCATGTTCGGTCTGATGGTCGGAATCAAAATAATTAATAAGATTTTTCCAGTAAAGATTGAGCCATTTGTAATGAACGGGCAATTCAGGAATACCCTCAAAATTTTTGAGTGCAAATTGCAAAGTCCTGTTGATGAAATTTCCGAAAATTGCGGCAAGCTCATTGTTATTCCTTGCCTGAAAATCCTTCCATGTGAAGTCCGAATCCTTTGTTTCAGGAAGGTTCATTGCAAGAGTGTATCTGAGTGCATCAATACCCGATGAGTCGGGAAAATCCTTAATAAAATCGCGCAGGTCAATGCTCCAGTTGCGGGATTTCGAGAATTTCTGCCCTTCGAGATTGAGAAACTCATTAGCAGGCACATTGTCGGGAAGTATGTAGTTGTTTCCTCTTCCGTGCAGCATGGCAGGGAAAATTAATGTATGGAAAACAATATTGTCTTTGCCGATAAAAGCAATGTAGCGGGTTTCTTCATCCTGCCACCATTTACGCCAGTCATTGAGGCCGGCTTTTCCTTCATTGCTCAGAATGCCCATCAGCTCTTTAGTTGCGGAGATATAACCGAGAACAGCTTCAAACCAAACATACAAAACTTTTCCTACTGCCTTCTGAGGAGGGACATCGGGAATGTCATCTATTTTCACTCCCCATGTCAGGTCGCGGGTAATAGCCCTTTCAGACAAGCCCTGTTTGAGCCAGCTCCGGCTCTGCTGAAGAACATTGTCTTTCCAATCGCCTGCGTGGCTTTCGATGTAGTTTTCCAGAAATGCCTGAAACTTATCGAAAAGCATATACCAATGTACAGTACGACGAACTACGGGTGTTTTACCTGATACGAGGCTAATGGGATTTTTCAGTTCAAGCTGATTGTAGTAAGCACCACAGCTATCGCATTGGTCCCCCCTTGCATGTTCATTTCCGCAGTTGGGACATACTCCTTCGACATAGCGGTCAGGAAGAAACATTCCTGCTTCATCATCATAGTACTGCTCTTCCTCCATGTCAATCAAATAGCCTTTTTCCTTGAAATCGCTGAAAAACTCGCGTGCTGTGTTGTGATGGACTGGAAGAGATGTTCGGGAATATATATCGAAAGACATTCCGAATTTGTCGAAAGACTCTTTGTTTGCATAGTGGTATTTGTCAATAATTTCCTGAGGGGTAACACCTTCTTTATCGGCGGCTATAGTGATAGCAACTCCATGCTCATCGGAGCCGCAAACGTAAAGCACTTCCTCGCCTTTCAGCCTTTTGTACCGGGCGTAAATATCAGCAGGAAGATATGCTCCGGCACAATGCCCGAGGTGCAAATATCCGTTGGCATACGGCAAAGCCGAAGTTATCAGTGTTCTTTTCATAATTGTTAAAATGATTTATTCAATTTCGTATATGAATTACAAAAATAAGATAAATAATTGATTGTGGGAATAATAATTGAAAATAATATTTATCACATCTTTTTTCTCTTGGTTAAATATTCCCTCAATGCTTTGTCGAAGGGCTCTGATGTATCAGTCAGGTGGTAATCAATGTTGTTGTTGCGGCAGTCACGCTTTAATCCGGTAATGAAATCTTTCATTGCTTTTGAATATGATTTCTGAATTTGATAAGGTTGTGTAACCATTTCTTCGCTTGTCTCGATGTCTTTGAAAGTTGCCGCCCTCCCGAATTTGAAATCAATTTCGCGTGGGTCGAGAACCTGGAAAGCGAGAACCTCATGTTTCTTATGTCTGAAGTGGCTCAGAGCCTTGGTAACTGTTGCCGGATTATCGAAGAAATCGCTTATGACAATAACAAGTCCCCTGCGTGTTATTCTCTCGGCAAGAACATCGAGAGACTTAGCAGTTTCTGTTTCGTTTGAAGGCTGAGTGGTATCAATCACCTTAAGAATTTCATTTATATAAGAGTGTTTTGAACGCGGTGGAAGGTAAGTATGCAGGTTTGTGTCGTACAAGGCAATGCCGACAGCGTCTCTCTGCTTAATCAGAAGATATGCAAGAGATGCAGCAAGATAGCATCCATATTCGTATTTTGAAATTTGTCCTTTTGAAGCATATTTCATCGAAGCGCTTGCATCGAGGGCAATCACACATCTGAGATTAGTTTCTTCCTCGAACTGCTTAATGTAATATTTATCGGTTCGAGCGAAAGCCTTCCAGTCAATATTTCGGATTTCATCACCCGGTCGGTATTGGCGATGTTCTGCAAACTCAACGCTGAAGCCGTGATATGGCGAGCGGTGAAGCCCGATGATAAATCCCTCGACAACGAGACGTGCAATCAACTCGATATTTTCGAGCTGAGCCACAACTTTCGGCTGTAAATATTTTCGGTGGTCATTCATAAATATTAGAATTACATAAAATTTTATGGTTTATTGACGTGGTTAGGATTGGGATAGTATAAGTCTTAATTAATTAATGAAATTCTTAACAAAAAGGAAAAAATATTATTAATTTAGATATGAAAATAATATAAAATAGATTAATTTTATTTTCGATTCTTGTTTATTTTTAAATCTTTTGATTGAATGGTTTTGAATATTTCAAATATAAAGTTATACAGAATTACTCATAAAGATAATCTGGATGATATATTAACTAAGGGTATGCTATGTTCACCAAACCACAAACATGCTAATCCGAATTTTAAACAAATAGGAGACATTTCATTAATTCAAACAAGAAGTAATCGTGCCATTCCGATAAAGCCATATGGTTGTTTTAAAGATTACGTATCTTTTTATTTTTGTAATAAATCTCCTATGCTTTATGAAATCCAAAATGGATTTAAAGTAACAATGGTTAAACCTCAAGATATTATATACTTTGTTACTACTATTAGAAGAACCAAAGAAGAGGGTTGTAATTATATCTTCACTGATGGGCATGCAGCAGCTATATCATCTCAATTCTTCAATGTTGATGAAGATTTAAAAAATATTGATTGGAATGTTATTAATGGTCAATATTGGTTTGATACAGCTGAAGACCCTGATAGAAAACGTAGGAAACAGGCTGAATTTTTAGTATATTTGCAAGTACCTTTGAGTACAATTATTGGCATAGGTGTTTTTAACAACAATATAAAAAATGATGTAGAAGCCTTGCTTCAAAGCTATAACATAAATAAAATTATTGTTAAAGTAAAAGAAGATTATTATTACTAAAATGATAACACTTACAAAAGGCGACATCGTAAAAGCTCATACTGAAGCAATTGTAAATTCTGTAAACACAGTAGGTGTTATGGGGAAAGGCGTTGCTTTATCATTCAAAAATGCTTTTCCTGAAAATTTCATAAAATACAAAAAATCTTGTGATAAAGGTGAACTCAATATTGGAAAATTGTTGATAACAGAAACTCACCAATTTTATCCAAAATATATAATTAATTTTCCAACAAAAAAACATTGGAGATACCCCTCAAAAGAAGATTATATAGCAGCAGGATTAGAAGAATTGCATAAGGTAATAGTTGAAAAGAAAATTAAATCAATATCAATTCCTCCTCTTGGGTGTGGGAATGGTAAATTAGAATGGAATAATGTAAAATTTATGATCGAGTTAAATTTAAAAGATATTGATGGTATTGAAATACATTTGTACGAGCCGTCTTTCACACCTGAAAGAAATATATATAAAACGAAACCAGAACTTACTCCTGCAAGAGCAATATTACTTTGGCTTTTTAAAAGTTATCAAATATTAGGCTATGAACTTAATTTATTAGTAGCTCAGAAGTTATCCTATTTCTTACAGAGATTGGGAGAAAATTTACACCTTAAATTTGAAAAAGGTACTTATGGACCTTATTCTCATAATTTACATCACTTTTTGACTTTTTTAAATGGATATTATTTGAGTTTTAATCCTGATAATAACCAACCTAGCACATTGATTGAATTGATTGAAAATACTATTTTGGAAGTAGAAAATTATATTAAATCAAATTTATCAGAAAACCAAAAAGAACGTTTGGAAAATGCCATTAATTTAATTGATGGCTTCCAAACTCCATTTAGTCTTGAAATACTCGCAACGGTTGATTATATTCTTCAAAATAATGAAAACTATAGTCCTGAAGATATTTTGAAAAATATCAGAAATTGGACTAAACGAAAAAGGCAATTGATGAAACCCTACCACATTGAAGTAGCCTACAAAAGACTAATGGAATTCCAGCCATTACTTACTACAAATACAAATTAGTCTTAAATGAAAAGCGACCGGCTTAACGATACTCTATATCAAAAGTGCAAGAAAAAAGGATTGAATTTCAATCATGTTGCTGAAGTGGGTGTGTGGAGTCCTGAGACATCAAATGTTTTGGGATTTATTCAGGATGGCATAAGAGCCACATTGGTTGAACCTCTGCCTGATAAAATTGAAAGTATTAAGCAATACTTTGGAAATAATCAGAATGTTAAATTATTCCCTTTTGCCATTTATGAGAGGGAGGGTGAGCTTGATTTGTTCAATAAAGGAGCTTCTACATTTGCAGGAGAATTGAAGTCCAGCCCGGCATTGGTTAATGATAAGTATATAGCAAAACCTGAGGATAAAGTTACTGTTCAGGCAAAACTTTTTAGCAGTATTGACGACGGTACGATTGATTTGCTCAGCGTTGACACAGAAGGCTGTGAATGGTATGTATTAAAGTTTATGTCAAGCAGGCCAACTGTTATTTCAATCGAAACACACGGTAAAAAATATATTAATCCTTTCATTAAGGAAATTGAGAGATGGATGAAAGACAATGACTATGTAGTGTGGTACAAAGAAAAGAGCGACACTGTCTATATGAAGACTGGTGCTATTAAATTGAAAATGTGGGAGAAAATGAAATTAATTTTCTAATATAGTTTGTATGAGATTAATTCTGTTATAATGTATAGTTTTACATTTCCGTAGAAGTCTTTATCATAATTTTCAGTTTTTATCCAACCAATGCCCGGAGCAAAATACATTACCATTTTAAAAAAAATTTGTGAATTATTACCATAACGTTTCATTCCCGAATACTGATAACAATTAAAACTACCAGCCGGGACAATGATATTAGCACTTGTATTAGTAACAAATGTCGTGTCATCTTCAGCGTTGAAATAGTCATTATTATTTGCAGGGTATTTTAAAAACAATACATTTGTATCCTTTCCGGAATAATCCAACATTAGCACATATAAACCATCTGATAAATTATAGAAATAAATTGGTTCATCATTGATTTTATATAGGGACCTCCCAAGGATAGTCGTATCAGTAATAACTTCTAAATGTATCAAAGTATCATTTATAATATTACCATTCGAATCATAATCATACATTCTGTAATCCCAATAATTACCAACCTTAAGAGGCCAGATTACTGATGTATCTAATGGTTGTGTGCCGTTGTCTTTGCAGCCTGCAAAGAGCAGAATAATAACAAATAATAAAGGAATGAATAACTTTTTCATGTTTTAGCTTTCGATTATTTTTAATCAGCTTTAAAAGATAATGAAACTTAAAAAAGTTAATCAAGATTTCAAAATGAAATTTATTTTATCTAATTAATGTATCTTATGTTGGTTGAAATAACAGGTAAGGGTTTGTAATAAAATTTTAAATTTTATTCCAAAAATATTTAATTTAGAATACGATTAATCAGGGACATTTTAAAATAATTCAAAATATTTTTTTGTTAAACATTCAGAGGACTATATGAAAAAAGCACTTTTTTTGATTTTGACAATCTTATTGTTCTATGGCTGCGGTAAACCGAAGGATGAACCTGCAGGAGAACAACTGCTGACAAAGGAACAGATGGCAAAACTCGCCGATGATGCGAAAATTTATTTCAAAGTTATCCCGGACAAAATGCCCGGAAGCGAGACTGACACACCTGTATTGATTGCTCTCGGTGAAAAGCTTTACAACGACACCCGGCTATCGCTTGATAATACAATCTCATGCAATAGCTGTCACCTTCTCAATGATAACAAAGCCGGCGTTGATAATAAACCTGTTTCTACAGGTGTCGGAGGCAAGAATGGCACACGAAATTCACCGACTGTTCTAAATGCGGGCTTCCAGTTTGTGCAATTCTGGGACGGCAGGGCAAAGGACCTCGTTGAGCAGGCAAAGATGCCCGTCCTTAATCCTGTGGAAATGACTATGCCGAATGACAAAGAGGTAGTTAAAAGAATAGCTGCTGTTGCTGAATACAAAGCTCTGTTCAGCAAAGCCTTTCCGAATGAAAAAGGACTTATTACCTTTGACAACATAGCAAAAGCAATTGCGGCTTTCGAGCGCACACTTGTTACACATGACAGGTTTGATGATTATCTGAAAGGCCAGTCTGATGCTCTATCACAGGAAGAACTGAAGGGACTCGATATATTCATCAATACAGGCTGTACTACCTGTCATACCGGAGCTTTACTCGGTGGAAATATCTATCAGAAGATGGGATTAATTCATCCATATATCGATACGGTTGACAAAGGAAGATATGAAGTTACAAAAGCTGAAACGGATAAGTATATGTACAAGGTTCCTATGATGCGTAATGTCGTATTGACTTCACCGTATTTCCATGACGGCAAGGTTGCCAGACTCGAAGATGCAATCACTCAGATGGGATGGATGCAATTAAACAAAAAGCTAACACCAGAAGAAGCCGGATATGTTGCAAAATTTTTTAATGCACTGACAGATAAAAAAAGAGAAACAAAAGCAACAGCAGGAAAGTAAAATATGAAATTGATGGGGGACTGTCATTGAAGGCAGTACCTTTGAATATTTAGTAACTCATGTAACGCGACTCTTGAGTATTCGTATAGGCACTAAATTTACAATTTTCATTGAATTTTCAATGAACAAATTTTTAAAAATTATTTAGGTTATTCAAAAATATTACTTCTATAAAATTATAAATTGTCATAATATGGTAAAGTATAAATCAATTTTACATTGATAATTGCATAATTGACTGAAAATTGAAAATTTAGAATTATAGGATAGAGAAATAATAACTTATGTGTTACATGAGTTATTAAATCAACTTCCTCAACTTAGCCAGGTCGAATATTATATCCACTATTTTATCCTCATCAAATCTTGCACGATTCAGAATGACATCATAATAATCATTCTCGGGTTTTGTTCCCCGAAAAAATTTAATAAAAGCATCACGCTTGCGGTCTGTTTCGACAAGGGAGTTTTTTGCTTCTTTCTTTGTAACTTTAAGCTTGTTGCAAAGTAGTTTTACTCTGAAATCAACCGGTGCAATGAGTTTAATATGTAAAGCTCTTTGAATCTCATTAGTAATTACTGCACTTGCCCTTCCGACTATAACTGCTCTCCCTTCGTAGGCGGATGTTCTGATAATGTTCTGAATGGTTGCGATTATCTGGCTGTCGCTCACATAATATTTCTTAATGAAGGAATCAGCCAAATCCTCGAAAAGTGCTTTCTTTTTTGCATCGAAGATATGCGATATCCTTTCGGGTTTGATTTTCAGCTCTTCTGCTGATTTTTCGAGAATTTCTTTGCTAATCCAGCACCACTTCTTTTTGGAATCATTGGTTTCGATATACTGATTAATTTTGTTAACCAGCTTTACGGCTATGTCACCTGCAAAGCATCCCATCTCGCGCGAAATCGTTATAACGGGACCTGCACCTTGAACAGTAAGATTGTCAATTTTATATTTTTTTGACAAATACCTTTGAAAAACATTTTCTCCGCTCATATTACCCCCAATAATAGTAAATCTATTTTAAGCCAGTCTGACTGTTTCTTTCGGGGTCATTTTTTTATTTTGTTGATTTTATATTATAAAGAACCACCAATTACTATAAACTTATTTAAAAAAGTTTTATTGCTGAGCGAAAAAAAATTCAATTGCGATGTAACATTTTTCCATTTTTATTGTTATTACAGTAAATATTAGTTAAATTTTCTGAGACATTTTTAGGTTTCAGGTGTACTTAGATATATAATTTATACAAAATTGAATTTAGTTTGTCTGTTTAGCATTTCGGTATTGGCAATTTGGTAGGGGCAATTCACGAATTGCCCATGAGTAGGAATTCGTATGAAGCATCAGATCAAGGAATATTTTTTACTTAAATAAATTTTCTAAAATAATTTAAAGCTAAAAATATGAATAACGTTTGTTTTTTTTATTGCCATTTCTATCATTATTTATTTTAATATTTAATCCTTGCGAAAAAAATTCTGTCAACATTAACGAGATTTCTTTTGAAACTTTTAAGACATATCATATTGATAGTACATATAAAATGGATTCAATAGGTTCATTTTTAATTATTACGAATAAGAATATTCTTGATACAATTTTTCAACTTAACAAATTATTGGATTCTTCTGATTTAGATAGTATATACTAAGTTGCTTAAATAATTCTGAATTCTAATGATGTCATTCTGAGCGCAGCGAAGAATCTATCTTAATAAAGTACAAATAATTAGATTCTTCACTTCGTTCAGAATGACAAAAAATAAAATCGGTATTTTTAAAACTATTCAGTATAATCCCTACGTGATAAGATGAGGGTGCGGTGATTCACTTTCTACTGATATGTAATTACTACATGATAAATTTGTTATATGATTTCCAAAATGTAACACTCACGGCTCAAAACTCAAAACTTAATTCTCACCTGCCGTGAAAAACGCTTCCCCTATGCTTGGGTCGTATGTTACGGCTAAGCCGAGTGATTCCTTGATTTTTTCCAGTAGTTTTTCCTGAGAGATTGGTTTGGAGATGAATGCAGATGCTCCGTCTCTAAGTGCAACGCCGAAAATTTCACGGCTGATGGCTCCGGACATTATTATTGTGGGTATTTGATTTGTGTGGTCGAGTTTCTTAAGCACTTTCAATAAAACATCCCCATTCATCATTGGCATTAATATATCGAGGATAATGATTAATGGCTGGCTTTGTATTGCCTGTGCCAATCCTTCAATGGGGTCATACGCAGAAATAGGATTAAATCCCCAGCCCTTCAGTAAACTGCTGACTATCCGGTGAATCCATTTGTCATCGTCAATAATCAGTACATCCCTGGAGATTGATGACCTGCCTAAAGATTTCAACAATTGTTGTGCTATGTTTTGGTTGTCTATATTTTTTTTTGGTTCCGGCAAATCTGCACTTTACACTTATTAATAATTCTTAATGTACGCTACACCAAGTTATTGCCTGATTAAGAATATGCTTTTGACGAAATTTAGTAAAAATTATTATTAAAACAAAGGTTTATTAAATAATTCGGTATTTTGGAAAAAAAATTGGAAATGGAAAAGGGGAGGTAGGAATTGGGAGAGATGGTTGTTTTTTTAACTAATACTATTAATGATAATCATACTTTTGTTATTTGAATAATTACTCTATTTCCCAATGCAAAACCTTGAGAAAATATTATTCAGAACATCCTCATCCCATGTATCGCCTGTGATTTCTCCAAGAGTTTTAGCAGTACTGCGAATGTCAATTGCAATAATTTCATTTTCTAATTTTGACTCAATGGCTGTAAGTGCATCACTCAAATCAGATGCAGACTGCCTGAGAAGAAGGGCATGACGCTGGTTAACGAGAATATCTTTGGTTCTGTCAATGCTCTGTGATGCTTTTTTTTCAAGCACCTCTTTCAATGTATCGATACCAATACCTTTCTTTGCAGATATTCTGATTTCGTTTACAGTTTCCGGAGGCATTGTATCTAATTTATCAGAATCAACATTGTCAATCTTATTCTGCAAAAGATATACTTTTGAATTTGGGTACTTTGTCTTAATGCTATTAAATAGTTTGTCGGAATGGCCCGGTGAAATTGAAATATCATTTATTATAAGAATCAAATCGGAATGTTCCAAAACAGTTTCAACGAGCTTAATGCCTTCGATTTCGATTATGTTTTCAGTTGGACGCAAGCCAGCCGTATCCGTTAGTCTGATAGCAATTCCATTAATATAAATCATTTCTTCGAGGTAATCCCTCGTTGTGCCGGGTATTTCGCTGACAATGGCTCTCTTTCTTTGGAGAAGTGTGTTGAATAAAGTTGACTTTCCCGAATTTGGATAACCTGCAATTGCAACGAAAAATCCAGAACGAAGAATCTCTGCCGATTTGAATGAGTCAGCCAAATCATTGCAATAGTCCCTTGTTTCTTTAATCAATGATTTAATATTTTCTCGGTTTATAAATTCTATATCCTCTTCCGAAAAGTCCAGTTCAAGTTCGAGAAGTGATGCAATATCGAGCAGTTTTTCTCTCAATCCCTTTAATCTTGCAGTAAATTCACCGGTTAACTGACGTGCCGCAGTCAGACAACCGGGAATAGACAGCGAGTGAATAATATCTGCCACAGCTTCGACTTGTATCAAATCCAGCTTGCCATTTAAGAAAGCACGTTTTGTAAATTCTCCTGCTTCAGCCTGAACAGCACCATTTGCAATTAAAATCTCAATGATTTCGGAAGCGACTACCATTCCCCCGTGACAGGAAATCTCGACGACATCCTCACCTGTGTATGAATTTGGCGAAAGAAACACTGCAGCGGTAACAGTATCAATTATTCTGTCATTGAATTGTAAAGTTCCATAATGAATGGTGTGTGACTTTGCTTCGAAGAATGAAATTTTTCCTGAAAAGCATGAGTCAGCAATAGAAATCGCATCATCACCCGAAATCCTGATGACTGCTATTCCTCCCACACCCGGTGGAGTTGCCAGTGCTGTAATTGTCCTTGCCAATTATTCTTTTTACTAAATAATAATAAAAAATGTCACACTGAGTTTATCGAAGTATGATAACCTTTAAATGAACCCATTACTCATCCAAACTGTCAAATATATTCAGATAACTCTCATATCTCTGAGCATCAATCATTTCATCTTCATAAGCCTTTTTAACAGCACAATCGGGTTCGTGAGTATGTGTACATGTTGAGTAACGGCATTGCTGGCTGAATAAATCAAACTCATGAAAATATAAAGCAATCTCGCTTTTAATCAATCCCCACAATGCAAATTCTCTCAACCCCGGTGTATCAATTAGTTTGCCGCCAAACTCAAATTCAAGCATCCTCGTTGCACTTGTAGTATGCTTTCCCTTGCTGGTCTTACTGCTTATGTCGGTTACTTTCTGGATTTCTCTTCCTGCCAACTTGTTGATTAATGTCGATTTTCCTGTGCCTGATGCTCCGCAGAGCAGAGTAATACTATCTTTAATGAAATCTTTTATTTGTTCGAGGCCTTTTTCTTTTAATGCAGAAATAAAAAATACATTTATACCAAGTTTTTTATAAACATTAAATTCTTCCTGCAACTCTTTATTAAATATAAGGTCAATCTTATTGATACAAATTGCAGGTTCGATAAGATTCAATTCGGATGTGAGCAGTAATCTGTCAATAAACCTCCTGTTGTACACAGGGTCGGCTGTGGCGGCAAAGATTAATACTTTGTTTATATTCGCCGCAAGAATGTCCTCTCTGCTTTGCTGATAGACAGTTTTTCTTGAAAAGCAATTCATCCTCGGATGAACTATTACAATTTTTCCTTCTGCTGATTCGGTATTTTTCTTCTTTGATACTAAAACACCAACTATATCGCCAACCGCAACCATGGACGAATTCTCATTCTCCGAGATAATTTTTCCCGCAGTAACACACTCAATGATTTGATTCCCGGATTTATCATTCGTTGGTTTAACAAGGAAGTCTTTACCAATGGATTGAACTACAATGCCTTCTTCAATATCTTCGGGCAGTTTTCCGCTCTGTCTGACAAGTTTCGACTGGCTTAACTTGTCATACCTGAACGACTGCTTTTTTGCATGATGTTCTAATTCTTCGGTTATTCTCGGCATAATCCCTGAAAAAATAAAAACAAGAGTTCAAAATTATTAATTTTCAAATAATATAAATAGAGAAATTATTGCGATAATTCTTGGTTATTTAATAAATGGATTCTAATTCCTTGCAAAATTCAGAATCAATTTACTCATAAAATTATTTATCTTTGCAATTCGTTGTGCTATTCTTAACACAGCAAAATATTTTAAATTATATTTCAATATTAACAATTACAAATGAAGGTACTTATTTTTCTTTGTTTCGCAATATTATTATTATCCTTTTCGTGCAACAGCAGCCAAAAGGAGGATAAACAAACTATAGCAGTAAGAGATACATCTGAACAATTTACGTCAAATACTGAAACTTCAATAGTATCAAATGCGAAAGTTTTGAATCGTAATATTAGATATGAGCCAAAACTAATGGGTAAAATAAACCATGAGACTGGTTCATTTACACAAGGATTGATTTATTATAAAGGTTATCTTTACGAAAGCACTGGCTTGAGAGGTGAATCTACAATAAGAAAGCTCGATACTGCATCAGGAAAAGTTTTAAAAAGAATCGTAATAGCTCCCGAACACTTTGCAGAGGGTATTACGATATTCAACAATAAAATTTATATGATGACATGGTTGTCAAATTTATGTTTCGTTTATGATTTGGAATCTTTTAGCATGGAAGGCAGTTTTAGCTACTACGGAGAAGGCTGGGGCTTGACCAACTACAATAATCTTTTAATCATGTCCGATGGCTCAAATGTTTTGAAATATATCAATCCCGATGATTTCCAGATTGTCCGTCAGATAAGCGTTTTCGATGGCAATACTCCTTTAAAAAATCTGAATGAACTCGAAATGATAAACGGTGAATTATTCGCAAACATCTGGACGGAAGATAGAATAGCAAGAATTGACCCTGCAACCGGGAATGTCATTGGATATATTGATTTCTCTTTCCTTAGAAAATTTATTCACAATGAAAATGTTGATGTATTCAACGGAATCGCATATAATCCGGAGAAAGATGTTTACTATGTTACAGGCAAATACTGGCCCTATATATTTATTATTAAGCTCAATGAAAAGAATAAGTAATCAGTATTATGATTTTAAAAATCAATGAATTGAGGAAACAACAGAAATAATTATATCTACCCTGTCAGGAATTACTCCTGACATTTTAAATTATCCTCACCAGCTCTTCCACCATACCATCAATCGTATGAATTTCGGATATATGAACTTTCTCAACTCCTCTTTTTTTCAATTCTTCCGCGGTTACCGGTCCGATTGCAAGAACAACAGAGCTATTCAAAAGGTTCGCTGCATTGTCATTACCGAGAATATTAAAGAAGTTTGCTACGGTTGACATGCTCGTAAATAAGAATGCATCAGCTTTATTCTTTATTAAATTATTTATTGCTTCCTTTTCAGGTTTTGCCGGAAATGTTTTATAAACCTCGTAAGTTGTTACTTTTACTCCACAGCTTGCTAATCCGTCTGTCAATGGGTCATTCAGGAAATTTCCTTTTATTCGCAGAAACTTTTTCCCTTGCAGATTTTCTGATTCTGACAATTCTTTGACAAGTGATTCTGATGTAAATTCCTTTGGAACAAAATCAGGAAGTAATCCGAATTCACTAAGCTTTTTTCCTGTTCCTGAGCCAATTGCAGATATTTTTATTCCACTTAAAAAACGTGAATCCAATCCTTCTCTTTTCATTAATTCGATGAAGTATCTAACTCCATTTTCACTTGATAAAACTAACCAGTCGAATTTTTCTTCAGATAATAAAACTCTGATTTTCTTCTCAGGTACAAATAACTCTGTCTTTATCGTGCTGAAAGAAATCACTTCAGCACCTTGTTCATTAAGCAATTTGAAAAGAGACTGGCTTTGGTCTTCAGCCCTTGTGCAAACAATCCGCTTGCCGTGCAAAGGTTTCTTCTCAAACCAATCGAGTTGCTCATGATATTCAACTGCAGGACTGATAATAAATATGGAAGGAGCTTTTATATAATTTGATTGAACAACCCTATAAAGTTCACTTAATGATGTAACAAATGTTCTTTGTGAATTAAGTGTGCCATTTTCAATAACAGCCGCAGTACTGCTTCCAGACATACCCACATTAATAAGCTTTTCAACAACATATTGAATCTGGGAAACACCCATGTAAATTACGAGTGTAGTATTTTTCATCTTACCAAGAAGCTCCCAGTCAACCTGTGGAGAATTTTTATCCGACTGCTCGTGTGCAGTAACAAATACACATTGGGTAATGAGGTTTCTATGTGTTAGTGGAATCCCTGCATAAGCCGAGGCACCTGATGCGGCAGTTACACCTGGAATAATTTCAAAATCAATTCCTGCTTCTTTCAATGCTATTGCTTCCTCAGAACCTCTGCCGAATATCAAGGGGTCGCCTCCTTTGAGACGAACAACTTTTTTCCCTTCATTTGCCTTTTCAATCAGTATGTTGATTGTATCCTCCTGCAAAACATGATGCAGTCCATCTTCCTTGCCGACAAAAATCTTCTCACATTCTTTGTTACACTCAGACAGTAAAAATACATTAGCAAGATGGTCATAAAGCACGACATCTGCTTCTTTGAGGCAATTCAATCCTTTAACAGTAATCAATCCCGCATCGCCGGGGCCTGCTCCAACTAAATATACAATACCTTTTTTATTCATCTATCTTTCCATCAGAATTTCATTCATTGTTTGATATGCTTCTTCAATACCGGTTTCTTTAATTATAGAATCCCAATCAGTCTTCAGAAATTTGTCAATCAATTTATTTCTCAACTGTTCATTTGAATACAACTGCTCTGCTCTGAGTCTGTTTCTGAATTCTGCCGCCAATTCAGTAATGAGCTCAATATTTTGGGGAAGCGAAGTTTCAATTTTTTCCTTCATTGATTTTATAAGGAAGGGTGAATGTCCCTGGGAACTGACAGCAACCGTAAAATCACCTTTTTTAATTATCGAAGGTATAATGAAATTGCACAATTCAGGCACATCCGCTACATTCAGTAAAGTATCTTCATCAATGCACTCATCATAAATCTGCCTATCAACTTCCTTATCCCCGGTCGCAGCAAAAACCAGTTTATATCCTTTTATATCGCCCTTCTCATATTTTTTTCTTATAACATCAATTTTTTTTTCATTGCTAAGATTAGTTAATTCATCACATAGTTCAGGTGCAAGTACAGTAACTTTTCCACTAAATTCAAGCAGGTTCATAATCTTGCGGTAAGCAATCGTACCACCGCCGATAACCAAAGCAGGATAGTGGCTCAAATCAATAAGCACAGGAAAATATTTTGAAGAATTCTCTTTCATAAATTTAAAATTAAGAATTAAAATAATAAGAACAAGATTTTATAAGAAATGAATTTACACTAATGTGCATATTGAAGGTTAGGATAAGAATTGTTACTTAATAAAAAAGTTGATATAAGGTTCAAAATTTCTATTTCAAACCGGCATCTTTCATAATTCCATGAAGTGTTCCGGGTGGTTATCTCGATTATGGATTGGTACAACAACCATTGTACCGTCACTATTCTTATAAATGGCATGACTGCCCGATTGACGGATAAATATAAATCCAATTTTCTCTAAAAGCTTAATTAGTTCCTTAGGTTTCATGCTACAAATTCGAGGGCTTGTTCGGCAATGTTTTTTTCTAACTCAACTTCGAGGTAAAGTCGCATAGCATCTTTCAAATTTTGCATTGCCTCGGCGACAGTTTTACCATGAGTATGGCAGCCGGGAAGTTCCGGAATCCATGAATGAAATTCTCCTTCATCCGGTTCAATCTTGAATGTAAACATATTTTGCATATAATTTGTATTTGAGATTAAGTTTTATTATTTCATAAGATATTTTTTAATATTATTTATTTCTTTTCATATGGATATTTATTTCCTTTTTCTACATTTTCCAACCATTGCACAGGTTGTAGATTATTTAAATGTGTTAAATTCCCCCCCTTCGTGAGTGGCTTTGAATGATCCTTTTCCCAACCGAAAACTGAATTTCGTTTTCCATAATTTTTAAAACTAATCAGATTTCCATATTTGTCAATTCTTAACTTATAAGGATTAAGAAGTGGTACTGTTTTGGCTTTTTTCCAAATACGTATTTTTTTTGTTCTTTACTATCAGACTGTTCCCAATCCAATTCATAGTATATATCTTTTAAACCACCAAGACCGGCCCCAATAATACCTGTTTTAATAGCTGTATCTATGGCTTGTTTGTAGTCGATTTTAGAAAACAATTTATTATTTTTCTGATTAAAAATATTGATAAAAAAACCTAAAACACCACCAGTAATTCCATAATTTAATGTATTCTTCATTTTTACGTCATATAAATTTTGATTTTTTTTAACTTAACAAGTCTTAACGATTAAATATTAGTCATTATTTTATGGTAATTGCGATAATGTTTGTATCCTCCAACGTTTATTACAGATTTACTCAAACTAGCTTTTGTTTCAAGCTTTGGCAGGTAATTTTTTCCTATCTTTACCTGATCAAGTATTAGTTTTATGACGTAGAGAGTTTTTCTAATGTACTTATGAATTTATTATTCATATTTTTTGTGTTTTTCTATAATCTCTTTAATAAAATCAGGAAGTTTAATTTTCCTTTTTTTTGCTTCTTTAGAAAGTAAATCGAAGTATTTTACTTCATTTTCTTCCCATTGAATATCTAATCGCCTAATTTCTCTTAAAGCAATGTGAACATAGTTTATTGGATTTCCCCAGTAACATTTTTTACAAATTTCAGGATTTTTGTCGTCTATCCAATTTAGACAATGCTCGCAAGACCAGGATTTTGCTCGATTGCATGAACCGCAAAGAAGCATGAAATCACTTAAAAGTTTTTCAAGATCGTCATTATCTCCGCTTACTTCATATGGAACTCTATGGTCAATCTGTAAGTATCTCTCATCAAAACTACCGTTACATATATAGCATTTCTTATCGCCTACTAAAAATAATTGAGTTTTTAATTCCTTTGAAAAAATTTGTCTTCCTTCTAATCTACTTTTATTAACTTTTTTTAAATCTCCAAAACGGTAGGCGGCAATTGATCTATTTTCAGATGACTTAACTCTAAATGTTTCTAAAGGAATACCACTTTCCCTTACATCTCTTGCGGCTCTTGGCGGATGATTGTATCCGTACTTATTTTCTAAATCTTCAGTTGTAATAAAGCCATGTTCAAGAATATGATTAATTACTATTTTTGCTCTTTTATTTGTGATAGAGTCTAATAATTTAAGAAATTCTTTTGGATACTTTTTGTTCATAAGAATTAATTTGTAAATAATGAATTTTGAAGATTACTGGAAAATTGAAACATACCATTGTCTCTATCATTTATAGTCTGTAGTTTTTCAATCAACACGGGTGATAGGTAAACTGACTCATAAGTAATGTTGTTTCTTTTTAATAATGTAGCTTGCGAAGAGCGACCAGCATTAATCTCAATTTTATGGAGTTCTAAAAATTCTGGGAGTGTGCCTCCAAAAACTTTTTTATCTGTTCTGCCATCATAGCTTAAAATAAAAGGGATATTTTTTTTGTTCAATAATTTTAAAAATTCAATAAATAAATTATGATCAATATTACTATGATAATTAAATCCACCTGAAATTCCTGTTCCATGATAGGGCGGATCTAAATAAATCAGATCATTGTTTGCAAAATTATCTATTAAATCAAAATAATTCTTGGAACTAAGTTCAGTTCTAAATTTCAATAATTTGGAAACATTTAAAATATCTTCTCTCATCATTTCCGGTTTTCTACCCAACCTTCGCTTATCAGGACTTTGGTTGAATTTTCCACTATTATTATATCTTACCGCAGCTTTAACACATTTAGCAAGAAGAAATAATAAAAATTCAGGTTTTTTTGTGATATTAAACTTTTCTCTAATATTATAATAGAATTCTTCTTCTTTTCCAATTTGTTCAAACCATAAATCGTGATATCTTTTTATTATTGTTTCAGGTTTGTTGATTATATCATTCCATAATTCCATTAATGGCTTATTAATGTCATTTAAAAAAAACCGAGATGATTTAAAATAATATGCAGAAGCAATTGAAATAGCTGCTGACCCTGCAAAAGGTTCAATTAACCTTTTATAATATTTCGGGAAGAAACGAAGAATATGACTTGCTAAATTACGCTTACTTCCTTGATAGGGTATAGGATGTGGTAATCTCATCATTCACAGTTAAAAAAAAATATAAAAATCATATTCTGAAAATTTAAACTTTTTTCACAAATCTGTAAATTTGATTTGTGAAATTTCCATTTACTTTTCCAAACTTACAAAATTCAATAAACAATATTATCAAAATATACAAATATTTTTAAATATCCTTCATTTCCGATTTTATCAGTTTTCATCATGCTATTCATTATGTATTGATGTTTATTAACAAGTCTATTCATTATTACGAAATTATTTAATAAACCACTTATTTTCCTTAATTTTGTATTCTTTTTTTCAACGATAGAATTAACATGGAAGAAAAGCTTAAAGCTATAATTGATAAATTCAATAACCTGACTGAAATGCTCAATGACCCTGAGGTCGTCAGCGATATGAACCGCTATACCCAAATCTCGCGTGAGCAAAAACACCTGATTCCAATTGCCGAGAAAGCTAAAGAATATATGAATATCTGTTCCTCGATTGAATCGAACAAGGAAATTATTAATGCTGCTGATACAGAGCCTGAACTGCGGGACATGGCTTATGAAGATAATAATCAGCTAAATGCTATAAAAGAAAAATTAGATGATGAGTTGAGGATTTTGCTCATACCCAAAGACCCTAACGATGTGAAAAACTGTATTGTCGAAATACGTGCAGGTACAGGCGGCGATGAAGCGGGGCTGTTCTCCGGTGATTTATTCCGTATGTACCAGAGATATGCCGAGCGGAATAACTTTAAAATCGAGGTATTGGATTTCAATGAAAGCGAACGCGGCGGCTTCAAGGAAATCACATTCTCGATGGCAGGTGATGAAGTTTTTGGTACTATGAAATTTGAAAGCGGTGTACATCGTGTCCAGCGTGTCCCTGATACCGAAGCAAGCGGCAGGCTCCATACATCTGCTTCAACAGTAGCCGTACTACCTGAAGCTGAAGAAGTTGATATTAATATTAATGAAAACGATTTGCGTATTGATATTTTCCGGGCAGGCGGTAAGGGTGGACAAAATGTAAACAAAGTGGAAACAGCAGTACGTATAGTTCACATTCCATCGGGTATTGTCGTAAAATGCCAGGAGGAACGTTCGCAATTGAAGAACCGCGACAAAGCCATGAAAGTGCTTCGTTCACGTCTTTATGAGTTGGAACTTTCCAAACAACAGGAAAAGATTTCCTCTGCTCGAAAATCAATGGTGAAATCAGGAGACCGCTCCGAAAAAATCAGAACCTATAACTTTCCCCAGAATCGGGTAACAGACCACAGGCTCGAAGGAGATGCAAAAAATTATACACTGAAAGAAGTAATCGAAGGTAACTTGGAACCAGTGATTGAAAACCTTAAACTCGCCGAAAGAGCCGAAATATTAAGGCAGGATTTGAATGTGTGAGATGTTGAATCCATGTCAGTAGTTATACATGTTAAGAAAAATCATTCAAATATTCACTCTCTACTTTATCTATCATATTTAATTTGTTATAATAATTTTAAATAACTCAATTTTATTGTTATAATATAATCTAAGCAAATAAAAACCGTATTGAATATTATCCACATTAAGTAATATTGTATTTGTTGAAAAATCAATTCTCGGATGAATCAATACTTCCCTTCCATTAATATCATATAATTCTAATTTGCAATCCTTTTCTTTATTGATAATATTAATTTCACTAAATTTTATATAAATAATGCCATTGTTCAAAGTTATTATTATTTTATTGTTAATGTTTATCTCATTAATTTTTAAAGAAGAAAAATCTAAAACAGCTTTACTACTCAGAGTATCATAATATAAATAAGCTACGGTTCTATCATCATTTGGATTAAATATTCTTATTTTAAAATCCAAAGTTTCTACTCCTCCTTCAATAATATCAGAAGCTAAACCAGATAACAATCCCCCTGTTCCTTTGATGGTTAAATCAAAATTATTATATGATAAGTCACACTCTGTAATTCGTATTTTATCAAAAGTGTCGTCTCCATTTTCATCCTGAAAAATGATTCGCCTGCCATATTGACAAGTATCTGATATATTTTCTAGAGTAATTATAATGTCATTTATTTTAGCTTGAACGATACTAAATGATAAAAGTATTAATAAAAAATTAATAAATATTTTCATATATCACCCAATTGTTAATAAATATTTGGCATTTTAATAATTGAAAACAACAATTCAAGGTGTTATCTTAAACTTAGTTGAAAATTAAAAAATAAAAAAAGGTTCCTCTTAAAAATTGTTAAATTTAAAATTACCAAAAATTAATGTTTAACAAATAGGAGGAACCTAATGTCAAAAATAGGATT
>Ga0208373_1001528_pt1 | contig 30339 bp, 31 predicted proteins | sample RifOxyC2_FD_184036 | JGI IMG/M metagenome (GOLD analysis project Ga0208373, IMG submission 184036) | Soil microbial communities from Rifle, Colorado - Rifle Oxygen_injection C2 (SPAdes) | ecosystem: Environmental > Terrestrial > Deep subsurface > Rock core/Sediment | place: Rifle, Colorado... | reverse complement strand
CTCAGGTATTACAAGCGGCATGTCTCCGTTTAGAACAAGCACTTTTTCATGTTTAAAAGAGACATTTTTCATCGCTCCTCCCGTTCCTGGGAAGTTTGCGTCATCTTGGACGACAAAGTTTATATCATCAAAATATGAGCACATCTGTTTCATTACCGCATCTTTTTGATGTGCAACGACTACCGTGATGTCATCGCTTATCTCACGTGATGATTTTATGATGTAATAGAGCATCTCTTTGCCGCTTAGAGTATGTAAAACTTTTGCCTTGGAGGACTTCATGCGACTCCCTTTTCCGGCAGCCAAAATTACTATGCTGATTCTATTTTTGTTCATATTTACTCTTTTTATAAATTGGCGAAATTATACCCATAAGCCCTTATATTTGAAATAAAAGTGATTCAATTATCGAGAGCCTAATCTAATTTGTGGTATCATAACCCCAATATTTTTGTAAAATGTTTTGATTAATTTATTGAGAAAAATAAGAACTAAAAAAGTAAATAAACAGTTTTAAATAAGGTAGCAGATAGATAATGTTGAGATTTTTTTTGTTTTTTTTGCTGCTTGGAGTTATACCTGTTTTAGGTGCTGAGAGCGTAACCGTTCCTACTATGAATTTTGAGCTTTCAGCTCCTAAATCTCCAGAGCAGTTGGTTAGTTCGCTTAATGTTTTAGTTCTTTTAACGCTCCTCTTTCTAGCACCGAGCATGGTTCTTGTCATGACGACTTTTACAAGATTTGTCATTGTTTTTGGTTTTTTACGTCAAGCTATGGGTACGCAGCAAGTTCCACCTACACAGCTTTTGGTTATGCTTGCTATGATACTCACTTTTTTTGTTATGGAGCCTGTCGGCACAAAGGCTTATGAGGACGGAATTAAGCCTTATGTTGAGAAAAAAATCGGCTATGAAGAGGCTTTTGACAAGACGGCTATGCCTTTTAAAAACTTTATGATTAGAAATACCAGAGAAAAGGATTTGGCTCTATTTTTTAGAATCAGAAAGATGGAAAATCCTTCAAGTATTGCTGCCGTACCGCTTTCCATCATCATTCCTGCATTTGTGATTAGTGAGCTAAAGACTGCTTTTGAGATCGGGTTTTTACTCTTTTTACCGTTTTTGGTTATCGATATGGTTGTTGCATCTATCCTTATGTCTATGGGTATGATGATGCTTCCGCCTGTTATGATTGCACTCCCCTTTAAGATACTCATATTTGTTCTTATCGATGGATGGAGCTTGCTTATCGGCAATCTTATAGCTTCAGTAAAATAGAAAAGAGCAGATGATATGAATTGTAAATATTTCGGAGAGTGCGGTGCATGTAAGGTTTATGATGGCGGCTATGAGCATCAACTCTCTTTAAAACTAGAGTTAAATAAAGAGCGATTTAAGCCTTTTTATATCGGTGATATATCTATTTTTAAATCGCCTCAGAGCCACTATCGCTCAAGAAGCGAGTTTAAGATCTGGCATGTGAGCGATGATGAATTTTACTATGCGATGAGCCGCATGGACAAAGAGGGCATTGTTTATGTAGATGAGTGTCCGCAGGTAAGCCAATACATTGCGGCACTGATGCCAAAACTGCTAAAAGCCATAAAAGAGTATGGCATCGGTTTTAAGCTTTTCGGCGTTGATTTTTTGAGCTCCACCACAGGCGAAATCGCCGTTTCACTTCTTTATCATAAAGCGTTAGACTCTACATGGAGTGAGATTGCCGCTAAAATGTCGGCTGAGCTTAACATATACATTATAGGGCGAAGCAGGGGGCAAAAAGTCGTTATCGGACAAGATTACATAACCGAGAGCCTAAACATTAACGGCGAAGGGTTTAGGTTTAACTACATAGAAAACAGCTTTACCCAGCCAAATGCCAAAGTAAACGAGCAGATGATAGCATGGGCTTTAAAAGATTTACACAGCCATGACGGAGACCTGCTTGAACTCTACTGCGGTGCAGGAAATTTCACCATACCTTTTGCAAAAAGATTTAGAAAAGTTTTAGCTACGGAGATATCCAAGTCGTCCATTAATGCGGCAAAAGCAAATATGCTTTTAAACGGTGTAGAAAATATAGAGTTTGTGAGAATGGGTGTTGAGGAGTTTGTTCAGGCACTCGACGGTGTTAGAGAGTTTAACAGAATGAGAGAGATTGATTTAAAACTATATAATATCAATACCATATTTGTAGATCCGCCAAGGAGCGGAATGGATGATGCGACATGTGAGTTTGCCACTAGATATGAGAATATTGTCTACATCTCATGCAACCCTGAAACATTGGCGAGAGACCTTGTAGTTTTGTGTAAAACACATGAAATCTGTGATATGGCTCTTTTTGATCAGTTTCCTTATACTTATCATGCGGAGATGGGTGTCAAACTCGCTATAAAAAAGGTAGAAGAAGTATGAAAATTATATTTTTAACTCTTATGATAGCCTCGTTTTTACACTCTTTGGAAACAGAAAAAACAGATCTTCAAAACAAAAACAGAGAACTTACTGAAAAGATTAAAGAACTGGAAAAGTTGGTTCAAGAGCAGGAGAGAGTCTTAAAATCAAAAGAGTATTGCGATGAAAACACTTTTCCCAAGTTGATGATGAAACAAGATTATATAGAAAATAATAAAAAAGACGGAATATGAAAAAAATATTAATTATCGGTGACGGCGAAATTGCGGGACATTTTATAAGCAGAGTAATGGAGACTTACACCAGCGAAAATATCTATTATGTCATTCAAACAAAATCAGAAAAAAACAAAAATATAAATTTACCGAGATTCAAGTTTTACGAGTTTGACCCTACTAGTTTATATAAACTCTCAAATCTTCTAAAGATGGAGTTTGCTCAAGCGATTATTGCAATGGACAATCAAGCAGATGTCGAACATACCATAAAAAATATCAGAAGCATTAAAAAACAGCTGCGTATCATCATTTTAAACAAGTGGAACCTGATAAATGAAGATGCGAATGTTGTTATGATTAACATGAACGAAATCCTCTCTTCCAGACTTATCGACTATCTGCCGAATGTTCCAGTAATCGCACAAAATGTAGGGCTGGGTGAGGGCGAAATCATGGAAGTTTTAGTTCCCTTTGGAAGCTCTTTTGTTTATAAACATATCGGCGTGATTGAGCAAAAAGAGTGGCGAATCGTTGCCATTTATAGAAATAGAAAACTTATCATGCCAAACCGCCGCAGAATGATTCAGCCAAACGACCTTTTACTCTTAGTCGGCGAACCTGCCGTGTTAAAATCAGTCTATAAAGCGATAAAAAGAGAGCTTGGACAGTTTCCTGAACCTTTCGGCTCAAACATCTACCTTTATCTGGATATGAATCTCTTAAACCTAAAAACAGTCGAAAAACTTGTGAAAAGATCTATTTTTGTGCATAAAAAGTTCGGACACACTTTAATCATAAAAATCGTTAATCCAAGCAATTTTGAGGTTATTTGGAAAATTAAAGAGTATAGAGATGAAAATATTATTATCGATATAAACTACGACACGGACAACATCAAAGCGAGCTTTTTTAAGGATATAAAGTTTTATCATGTAGGCTTGATAATTGTTTCAAACGACATTTTTGAGGACTATGAGATGCGGACAACTCTCTATGAAGCTCAAATTCCGGTTTTGAAATTGACAAAAAAAGAGCTATCAAGCGTAAAAGATGCTTCGATTATTTTAGGCGACAACAGAGATCTGGAGAAAATCTCATCGATAATCTTTGACATCTCCGAGCAGATGAGCCTTAATATAGAGCTTTACAACTACCTAAACGAGCATCAAGAGGCAAAAGAACAGGTAATCGAACACTACTACAACCTTGCTACGATTTTTTCAAAAAGCATCAAAATCATAAAAGAGAGTGAAAATCCGATTAAAAAACTTAAAAAGAAAGAAGATTTTATACAAATCTTACCTTTTACGAAAAAGCTCACAGGTAGAAAGATCTTCTCTCTCTTGACAACAGACAGCGAAAGACTCTACCACAAACTTGAAGAAAACCATCAGATTTTTATACCGGTGCAGATATAGCAAAAACTGATTAGGAATAATTATCTATAAAATTATTAGCTACAAAAAGTATTACTTTGAAGAATTTAGAATTATAACATGGACAAATAGTTCTCATCCATTCTTTTTTAGCCTTTTATCTTTTGTTACGACAAGGTTAAAACCTTGCTTCCTTTAGCTTATAGGCTAAGATAAATCTTCGTCTCCGATTTATGGCTTTTTTGGAAACGAGGTTTTAACCTCGTCTTTTCGCTAAATAAAAAACAAGAAATAGGTAAAACTCTTAAGTTTTATTGAACATTTGAATAAGTACAATTTAGAGATAAATTATTCCGTTTAAAGTTGTTATGGTTTGAGTAGAGGCTTACAAATTTTGCAAATACAAGATTTGAAGTCAGTGCTTCAATCTTAAAAGGCGTGTTACTCTTAAAAGAAATTATATTAGGAGAAAAAAGATGGATAGAAGATACTTCTTGCATTTTTCAGTGCTTACGGCAGGATATTTGTTCACAGGGTGTGAAGAACGTGGTACTACTGATAAAAAGAAACCACAAAAATCACCAGAAGCCGGTTCAACTTTAGAGAAGATTTCAGTACAAGAAGAAAAAGTATTTGAAAAAGTTATCCCTTTTACACAAAAACTAAAGATTCCCGATGAAATAAACTTCTCTAAGGTCGACAAGGCTCTATTTAGTGCACAAAAAAGTAAAGTTAATCTTTTTTCGGATGCTAAAACAGATGTATTGACTTTTCAGGGAGACTTGCCTAATCCCACGATTCGAATCAGTAAAGGCGGAACCTTTAATCTTGATTTTACCAATAACCTCGCTGATCCGACTATTATCCATTGGCATGGACTTATAGTGCCAGAGGAGATGGATGGACATCCTAAAGATGCTATTTCTACTAATCAAAGCAAACATTATCACTATAAGGTTGAGCAAAATGCGGGTACATACTGGTACCATACCCATCCGCACGGCAGAACGGGAGAGGAGATTTATCATGGATTGTCCGGACTATATATTATAGAGGATAAGGAAGAAGATTATCTTAATCTTCCAAAAGATGAGTTTGAAGTTCCTCTGGTCATACAAGACAGAAGGTTTGATAAGAAACGTCAACTGTTGTATAAGAACCCTGCATTTCTACCGGACAACAACGGTGTGATTGGTGATGTAATACTCGTTAATGCTACACCGATTCCTTTTCATGAAGTAAAAACCGGAAAATACCGTTTAAGAATTCTTAACGGATCAAGTGTCAGAACATACAAGTTGGCATTTGACACGATTGAGCAATTTTTATTGATAGGTACTGATGCAGGTTTACTAGAAGAACCCGTGAGCGTTGAAAGTGTTGTTTTGAGTGTTGCAGAGAGGGTTGATATTATCGTAGATTTCAAAGATAAACAAGTAGGTGATAAAGTTATATTGAAGACACTTGGTTTCAAAGATGGAAATAATTTTGGACTGAATCCGGACTATCCCGGCTTTGATGCCGTTATGGATATCATGCAGTTTCACATTACAGAGAACTTCAAAGACACAAGTGTACTCCCTAAGAAGCTGGTGAGTATACCAAGAATGAAAGAATCTGAAGCGGTTAAAACCAGAAGAATTACGATGGAAGTTATCTCTGGAGGTATTTGGACGCTCGATAAGAAGCCTTATGACATGCATCGCATTGATCAAAGAGTGAAATTGGGCAGTACTGAGATTTGGGAGCTAAAAAACAGTATTCATATGGCACATCCTTTTCATATACATGGTGTTCGTTTTCAAGTACTTGATCGAGATGGAAAGATGGCTTTCCCCACTGATAAGGGATGGAAAGATACAGTGATTGTTATGCCTAATGAAATGGTTCGTATTATTGTGCATTTCACTATGCCTGGATTTTTTGTATATCACTGTCATATACTTGAACATGAAGATCATTCTATGATGGCAAACTTTTTAGTAGAATGAAGATTAATTTATCAATTTTAAGAAGTGAGTGTCAAAGAAACAAGTGTCAAATTTCTCTTGACACTTGAATCGAAGATGAAAAATTTAGCACTTTATTAGCATATTTTAAGTATTATCTAAAATTAAATTTTTATATTTTTACGGACATATTATGCAGGTACACATTTCTCTTAAAAAAGTCGTTGACGACTCTTACTTCATTACAATCGACACACTTCCAAAGCTTCACTTTGATACAAAAGTGGCGGTGGTTACCAACCAAACTGTTTCTAAATTGCATCTGGATTATCTTCTTGGCAAAATCAGTGCAAAAGAGCTTCATGTCATAGAGTTAAAAGACGGTGAAGAGTTTAAAAATCAAGAGAGCATAGATGCTATTTTGGACTCTCTTTTTGAACACCGTTTTAACCGCAAATCTATGCTTATAGCATTTGGCGGAGGCGTTATCGGGGATATGACCGGATATGCGGCAAGCATCTACCAAAGAGGGATAGATTTTATCCAGATTCCCACTACGCTTCTCTCTCAAGTCGATGCAAGCGTAGGCGGAAAAACCGGTATGAATAACAGATACGGGAAAAACCTCGTAGGCGCGTTTCATCAGCCTCGGGCAGTTTACATAGACCCATATTTTCTAACTACTCTTCCAAGCAGAGAGTTTGGTGCAGGTGTTGCCGAGATAGTTAAAATGGCGGTAACATTTAACAAAGACTTTTTTGAGTTTTTAGAACTGGCTGATTTAAAAAATCCGCAAGTTTTGCAAGAGGCCATCAAGCAGGCAGTTCAAACTAAAGCCGATGTCGTATCGCAGGATGAAAAAGAGCAGGGCATCAGAGCGGCTCTTAACTATGGGCATACTTTTGGGCATGTCATAGAAAATGAGACTGCATACAAAGAGTTTTTGCACGGTGAAGCCGTCGCCATCGGAATGGTTATGGCAAATGAAGTGGCTCTAAAAATGAATTTAATGACTCATGAAGAAGCCCATAGAGTCAAAATGCTTTTACAAAAGTACAATCTTCCCATAACTTATGTCATAGAGGACGTTAAGAAATTTTATGAAGCTTTCTTTTTGGATAAAAAGAGTTCTGATGCAGCGATAACGTTTATTTTGCCTCTTGGCATCGGTGATGTAGTTATTAGTGACAAGGTAGATATGGGAACCATCATGTGTGTTTTAAATAAGTTTGGAAAACTCTAATGAAAAAAATAGTTTTTTATCTTTTTATAGTATCGTCACTGCTTTTCTCAGACAATGTAAAGAGCGACGCAAACGCTCTCAAACAAGAGTTGGAACAAAACCGACTTGCAGAAGAAGATCTTAAAAGAGAAAAAATTCAGAGTTATATTTCTGAGATAAAAGATATTGAGCAAAAAATAGCGAAAAAAGACAGCGTTTGGATGAAAAGCTATGCCTCGTATCTAACATCTCTTGAAGTTAGAGAGAGTCTTGAAGAGATAAAGAGCAGAATTGAATTTCTTCAAAAAAAGAGAGATAAGTCATTTAGCGAAACGGACGAACTGAGTGCTTTAATATCACGTGAGAAGATCCTGACATCACAAATAGAGAAGTTAAAGAAAAAAGACAGTTCTCCTTTTTCAGATCTTTTGACTCCTCCAAATATTGATGAGATACCATCAATTACGAACCCTTTTGATATATTTGCCGGTATTTCACTTATAAAAACTTTGGATAAAAGTTTTGATGATTATCTTTTAAAAAAAGAGGAGTTAAAGCAGCTAGTTTCCCTTTTGAAGGCACAAGATCATATATATAAAGAGATAGGAATCATAGATGAACAGAAGGTGCATAAAGGAGCAGCTGAGCTAAAAACAAAACAGGTTGAGAGATTTGAATCTGCACTTGATACTATGAATGTTACGGCTGATGTTTATGAAAAAAGATTGGATGTCGTCAATGTCAATATCAACAAAGATGTTGAGGTTCAAATATTTAAATTAGGTAAAATCGGAATTACTATTTTAATCGTTTTTGCAGTTTTCTTTCTGCTTAAACTTATAGCTAAAAAATACATAACCGATCATGATCGATTTTATATGGCAAATAAGGTTATAACATTTATAAACTTTACACTTATTATTTTTATACTGTTTTTTAGTTATATAGAAAATGTGAGCTATCTTGTTACTATACTAGGGTTTGCCTCAGCCGGTATTGCAATTGCCATGAAAGATTGGTTTATGAGCATTCTCGGCTGGCTTGTAATCGTCTTTGGGGGAAGTGTGCACGTTGGAGATAGAATTCGTATTGATATGGATGGTATGCAGTATGTCGGAGATGTTATGGATATATCGCTTCTTCGTATGACAATTTTGGAAGATATTACTCTCACATCTGTTATGCAAAACAGGAGAGCAGGAAGAATTATATTTATACCAAATAATTACGTTTTTACAAGAATGATAGCAAATTACACTCATAGCTCTCTAAAGACGGTTTGGGATGGTGTTAACATTACCATAACATTTGATTCTAACCATAAAAAAGCTATGCACATTGCAAAAGAGATAACTAAAAAATTCTCAAAAGGCTATACAGATATTACAAGAAAGCAACTCAATAAACTAAGAAGCAACTATAGCCTCAAAAATACAAATGTTGAGCCAAGAATTTTCTCTTTTATAGAACCAAACGGCATCTCTATTGATGCTTGGTATCTGACAAATGCTTATGGAACGCTAACTCTGAGAAGCGTCATCTCGACTGAGATTATAGATGCTTTTTTGGCTGAAGATGATATCACCATCGCATATCCGACTCAAATGTTGCATCTAGAAAAAGCGGCTAAAAAAATTCCACCATTTCAAACAGAAGAAGTTTTATAAATGAAAAAAAAAGTATATTTTAAAACTTTCGGATGCAGAACAAATCTTTATGACTCACAAGTGATGATGAGCTCAATGCAGGAGTATGACGTTACGGAAGATGAGAGCCAGGCGGATGTAATCGTTGTGAACTCATGTACAGTTACAAACGGTGCGGATTCACATGTTCGCTCATATATCTCACATGTAGAAAACAGCGGCGGTGCTAAGATTTTCTTAACAGGCTGCGGCGCGCATACAAAAGGTGAAAAACTCTTAGAGCAGGGCAGAGTTTGGGGCGTTTTCGGGCAGAGCGAAAAAGAGAAAATCGATGAGATGCTAAATAAAGATAAGCCTTTTTATGAGCCTGGCGACTTAAATCACATAGACGAGAGTGTCGTGGATGATTTTATCGGTAAAAGCAGAGCGTTTATAAAGATTCAGGAGGGGTGTAGTTTTCGCTGCTCCTACTGCATCATACCTCATGTCAGAGGCGATGCAAGAAGTATGAACGAAGAGAAGATTTTAGAACAGATCTCAAGGCTTGCACGCAACGGTTTTGGAGAGTTTATCTTAACCGGAACAAATGTCGGAAGTTACGGGCAAAAGAGTGAGAGCTCCATCGCTGCACTAATGAAAAAGATATCTCAGATACGAGGTGTTAGACGCATAAGACTTGGAAGTGTTGAGCCGATTCAGATAACGGATGAGTTTAAAGAGATACTGGACGAGCCGTGGCTTGAGAAACATCTTCATATAGCACTTCAGCACACTTCGCCTCAAATGTTAAAGTTTATGAACAGACGAAACATGTACAAACAAGACAGAGAGCTTTTTGAGCTTATCTCAAGTAAAGGTTTTGCGATAGGTACGGATTTTATCACTGGACATCCGGGAGAGAGCAAAGAGATTTGGGATGAAGCGATGAGAAATGTAAGAGACCTTCCTCTTACACATCTGCACGCTTTTACCTACTCCAAAAGAGACGGTACGCCCTCAGCTACCATGAAGCCGGAGGTAAGCGGAGGGATTGCCAAGGAGAGACTGCATGAGCTTGAAGATATCGTAAAAGCTAAAAATTTTGAGTTCAGAGCGGCTTTTGGCGGTGAACTTAGTATTCTCATCGAGAGCCAAAAAGATGGATATTTTATCGGTTATGATCAGCACTTCAATAAAATCATGATTGAATCGGATGAAGATTTGATTGGCAATTGGATAAATATTAATAAATATGAAGTAAAAGAGGAGTCGAACTATGCGAGAGTCTAAAACAAATAGAGTCGTTCTCTATGCATCAGCTATTTTGATAATTATTTTAGTTCTCTTTGCTGTCTTAAGGGACAATGCAGATGAGATATCTCTAAAAAAAGCAAAAGAGATTTTAGACAACAGAAGCGTTAAAAGCGTTGTTGCATCTGCGGATTATATGTACCTTAAAACAGAAAAAGATCTCTACAAAATCGCATCTTCACAAGTGAAGCCTGAGATGTTTTTGGAGTATAAAGTTGAAGTAAAAAGCGGGCTGAATATCGTTGCATACTTTTTGTTTTTACTCCTTATTTTAGGTTTGGGGGCGCTTGCTCTTAGATGGTTTAAAAAAAACAGACCGCTTCTTGCGAGTGAGCAGAGCAAAAGAGAGAGTGAGTATCAATCCCTCTCCGGCAAATCCTATCCGATTGAGTCTATAAAAAGCGATGTGACGTTTAACGATATCGGCGGAATCAGCGATGTTAAAAGTGAACTTGAAGAGATAATAGACTTTATGAAAAAGCCAAAACGCTATAAAAGCTTTGGTGCAAGAATGCCTAGAGGCGTGCTTTTAGTAGGACCTCCGGGAGTCGGCAAAACCATGATAGCAAAAGCGGTTGCAAATGCGGCAGGAGTGCCATTTTTCTACCAAAGCGGTGCTTCGTTTGTTCAGATTTATGTAGGAATGGGTGCAAAGAGAGTACATGAACTATTTGTTGCGGCAAAAAACAATGCTCCTGCGATTGTCTTCATAGATGAAATCGATGCGGTGGGCAAAAAGAGAGACGGACAGAGAAGCGATGAGAGAGAAGCAACGCTCAATCAGCTCTTAACTGAGATGGACGGTTTTGAAAACTCAAGCGGAGTGATAGTTATCGCCGCAACAAATAAGATAGATGTTTTAGACTCGGCACTTCTTCGTGCAGGAAGATTTGACAGAAGAATCTTTGTCGAACTTCCTACAAACAAAGAGAGAGCTTCCATCTTGTCAAAGTATTTAGAAAAAGTTCCGCATGAAGTGGATGTAAATATCGTAGCAAATATGACGGTCGGATTTAACGGCGCATCTTTGGCGGCTCTTGTCAACGAAGCTTCGCTTCTTGCCATAAGAGGGCATGATTTTCAGGTAACATTAGAGCATTTTCATCAAGTAAAAGACAAAGTTATGTTTGGAAAGAAAAAGTTGCAGATACTTACTCCTAAGCAAAAACAGTATCGTGTTACATATCAGGCTGCAAAAGCTATATGTGCCACTTACTTTGATCTTCCTTTTGAGAAACTGCTTCTATCAAACGAAAAACTGACTCCCTCTACAGATGAGCCTCTTATCAAACATGAACTTGAATCAAGAGTTAAGATGCTCTTAGCAGGCATAGTAGCATGCGATATCAAGTACCACGAACATGCAAGCAGTGCTAAAGGTGATTTGGATGAGGCTAAAGAGATAGTTGAAAAGATGATTTCAGAGTACGGAATGGGCTCATCTCTGATTGCAAGTGAGAATGAAAAAGAGATTTTGATGAGAAAACTCTACGATGAGACAAGAAATCTTTTGGAGTCTTTGCAAAACATTATGAAATATGTGGAAGATGTTTTAAACGAGAGAGAGAGCATCACAAAATCGGAAATTAAAAAGCGTTTAGATGAAATTTTATAGTGGATTTTCTCTAAAAAACGAGCATCACTTTTTTGATACGTATATAAACCCTTCTGAGTACACGGTTTGCGGGTTTAGCTATGGGGCGATAAAAGCTTTTATACATGTTAAAGAGCAGTTGTCGCTTAGAAAAAGAGTAGATACGCTACAGCTGTTCTCTCCTGCTTTTTTTAGTACAAAAGATGAAAAATTTAAAAAGCTTCAACTTCTTGGATATAGAAAAAGTAGAAATATTTACTTGAATGAGTTTATAAAATCCTGTTTTTTACCGTATAAAGAAAAAAAAGTAGAACATAATAACAGAGATAGCATAGAAGAGTTAGAAGAACTGCTTTACTATGAGTGGACTGTAGAAGAGTTGCAATATCTTATCAACAATGGTGTAAAGATAGAGGTTTATCTCGGCGGTGAAGATAAAATCATAGATATTGGCGGTGCGAGGGAGTTTTTTTTGCAAGTCGCAACAGTAACATATATTAAAGAAGCAAATCATTTTTTATTAACAAATTAGGAGAAATATTTTGAAGAAAATAAAAATAGGCGTAATAACGGCAAGTGACAGAGCAAGCAAGGGAATATATGAAGATATATCGGGAGTTGCGATTCAAGACACTATGAAGGATTATCTCAAGAGTGAGTTTGAGATAGTTTACAGATGTATCCCCGATGAGCAGGATATCTTAGAGCGTACCATGATAGAACTTTGCGATGAAGAGGGTTGTTGTTTGGTAGTTACAACAGGCGGAACAGGACCTGCACTTAGAGATGTAACGCCTGAAGCAACTGAGAATGTATGTCAAAAGATGATGCCCGGATTTGGCGAGCTTATGCGTCAAGTAAGTCTAAAGTATGTTCCGACTGCAATTTTATCCCGTCAGACTGCAGGGATCAGAGGCAAAAGCCTTATCATAAATCTACCGGGTAAACCAAAGTCCATCCGTGAATGTCTTGATGCGGTTTTTCCTGCCGTTCCATACTGCATAGACCTTATTGAAGGACCATATATAGAGATAAACGAAGAGGTTATAAAAGCTTTTAGACCAAAGGGCTAAGCAGTTATACTGCTTGCTCTTTGTACTTTTTAAAAATCTCCTTTAGCTCCCAAATCCATCATTTTATACATAGTGTCTCTAACATGTTCAGCTTTTTTCATCATTTCAGGCGGTAAAGTATGTCCACCAAAAAGCATGAGTTCCATAGCCATAGTCATTAGCCATCTATCACCATTGTCATCTTCAACTATAAGGATTCTACAAGGCATAAACGCACCGTAAGCTTCCGAATAGTCAATAAATGTCTTTGCAATATTTGGAGCACAATAATGTAAAATCCTGATATATCTTTGTCTTTTACCATTATGATCATACATCTCTGCCATTTTTGAGTCACCGACTTGAAGCATATTTGCATCGCCGGCTATGCTATTCATAGATTCTATAACATCATCCGTACTAACATTTGGATCAATTTTAACTCTTCTAACCATTGCATCAGCAGATCTTCCCGTTGTAAGTACTGCATTAAACATATTCATATATGCACTCATTGCTTTTGGATCTAGCTTTGAAGCTTTATCCATCTTGTCGTTTAAATCATATTTTACAAATACCACCAAAATTCCAATAATAACAATTGCACCAACAATACTTAAAATATTTTTCAATAAGTTCATTTAGATCCTTTAAAATATAATAATCACAAATAATAAAATTAATGTGATAAAAGTATTATATATAAGAAATCTTTATTTAAATATAAAAAGAATGATAAATATTTTTAATATAAATTATGCCACAAAGTATTTCAAGAAACATTTTACTAGTTCCACCTCTCACAAGGTGGAATGCATACTCTCACCCAAAATCCAACTTACCACAATATCTCAATTTCCACTAACCCGACCATGTCGTTATAATTCCTAGCACTACTGTATTTTGAATACTTTAAACTAAACCTGTTATTGTTTTAAAAACATGAGTAGAGTCACCCTTACTTTTTGTAAAATCAACAACGATGACAATTAGCTTATTACCTTCGATAAGATAAAAAAGTCTATAGTTTCCATAGTAACCTTCTAAATTGTCTTTTAGCTTCTTTATATTAGAACCAAAAAATGGATTTTCTCTAAGCTGGGAATAAACAAAATTTTTAATTTTAGAATACAACTTTTTATCTAGCTTGTTTTTAACTTTTTCAAAGGTTTTAGTTTCAGCGATTTGATACTTAGACAATGGGGTAATCACCATTTTTAAAGTCATTTAAACCGCTTATCAAGTTTTGGACAAGTTCTTTGTCATTCATGATTTCTGATATTTCATCATTTTCTACGAATTGAGATGATGTTAAGTATTGTATTGTTGCGAATTCTATAAAATTTGAAAGATTTCTTTTTTGTCATTCAGCAGCAAGTTTTATCATATCATAGACAGAATCGTCTACTCTCATTGTTACTGTTTTCATAACCTAGTCCTTTGAATACTTATTAGAACTATTATATTCAAATATATTCATTTTATCAATTTGTTGTATCTGTTATACATTCACATAATGTTTGATTTGAGAAATAATTAGCCGCGAAAAATTAAACAAAAGACAAGAAAAGTTTCAAAATGGTAGCTGACAACGTTTTTGGTTATATCTGGATGTGTTTGAAACCGAAAAGTTATGGAAAATACTTATAAATTTCTCTTCGATGTTTCACAGTTTCGACAATTATACAATCGTTCTCTTTTTTAATTCCAACTCTATAATTACCGAATCTTACTTTGAAGTAGTTTTTATAACCAGTCATCTTTTCAACTTTGCCAATATCACTCAAACTTGAATAATTTGGTAAATCGTCAAAAACAAATTCCTCAATTGTCTTTGCATATTCCGCTGGCAACTTTGAAAGTTCTTTTAAAAACTTTTTTCTATATTAAACTTCCATAGTCGTTTAAGAGTCTTTTTTTAATGAAGCATAATATGCTTTTGCATCTTTTAAAGATAATTTTTCATCATCTTTATTTTCATCCATAAATTTAAAAAGTGCATAATTTTCCAGTGTCTCAGTGATTTTTTCATAGGTTTGTATATCTAACTGAACTGCTATTTTGTGGTTATGACTATCAACTATGTAGTTTGGTTGAAGTTGCATGATTAATCCTTAATATTGAACTAAAACTATTATAGCAAAACTCAAGTGAGTTTTGCTTGAGTTTATTTTTTGTTGCAAACGGCAATATCTAAACTATCTATTGTTACTACCTTGTTTCCCAAATGCTGGTTTTAACTGATAAGATAAATTATCTTCAATTATTTGTATAATTTCTCTTGATATTTCATCGTCATATACTTTTATAGTTATTTTATAATTACCTTTAAACCAATGTTTTAACTGTAAAGAATATGTACTTTTACTTCCATCTCCAATATGCTCTTTAATTCTCTTTTTTAATCCAGTTGTAGATGAACCTACATAAAGTGTTGAAGATGCATTATTGAGTTTTGGACAATTTCGCTCTTTTTTATTTTTGTATTCTTTTAATTTAGAAAATGTTTCTTCAATATTTCCCGCAATTTCTTCAATAATATAAATTGCTATAGGGATATTATCCAAATCAGATAAGTTATTAAATTCAAATTCTCTGTTTGGCTTTATATTTTTTGCTAATTCACAATTTTTTATTAATGTATCTATATATTCAAAATTCATATTACTCCAATGCCTAATTTAAGCATAACGGTTGAATATAGCCAATAAATTTCCGCTAGGTGATTTATTTGTTACTATGTTTTGTTATGTCTTTCTGTTATTTTTTTTGGATTTTGTTTTGTATGGAAGATAGCCAATATCATTATAATGTTCTCATATTGTTCATATATTATAATATATGGAAATTTTTTCATGACAACTTTTTGAGATGTCTTAGTTTCATATTTATATAAGTTTGGAGAATTTAAAATGTCATTGAATTGTTTGTCAATATGAGATAAAAATCTTTTTTCTAGTTTCTGGCTAATATCAAAATAGTAATTGAGTGCAATTTTTAAATCATTTTCTGCAAGAGGATGAAGTATTAAAGTCAAAACTATCTTTCTAAATCACTTTTTATATCGTTCCAGTCTCGACCAATAGAGCGATCTTTATGAAAAGAATTTATTCTCGAACCAAGCTCTTTTTTTTGTTGTTCGCTAAGTTCAGAGGTATTATTTACTTGAGAAAAATCATGTATGTCATTATCAACAATAAATTTCAATGCTTTCATAATCTCATCTTTTGAGCTATTAAAAAACTTTTCAATTTTTGGTTCTTCAATTGATAACTGTATCATAAATATCTCCTGCATTTTTAATATGCATTATAACACAAAGAAAGTTGTATATAAATTTTCGTTTTTGTTATACATTCACATAACGTTTGACTTGAGAAATAATTAGCCGCGAAAAATTAAACAAAAGACAAGAAAAGTTCAAAATGGTGGCTGACACTGTTTTTCAATTATAAAATAGCTTTAAAATCAATATTTTTAAATTTCTCTTCTAATAACTTTATTTTTTGTTCATAAATTGGCATCATTGCCTCTATTGAATCAAATTCATCATCTGTAAGTTCAAATAAAATTGCATTACCTAATACTCTTCTATTATCATAATATATTTTTTTTGTATCCGTTATTTCAATAATTAAATCAGTTACATCTTGCAACTTTTTAGCTTTGTCTTTTTTTGTTTGTTCAATTTTTTCTCTTAAGATACTCATTCTTTCATTATTTTCATTAATTAAAGCTTGTATTTCTTCAATTGATTTATTTTCATTCATTTTCTAAACTCCATTTTTAAATTTAAATAGCTGTTTTATGTATAACGGTTAAGTTGAGAAATATTTGAGCCGCTAGGGTCAAATATTTCTCTCCAATGATTTGTTATGTTTTATAGCATTAGTATATGCACCACACTTGTCTTTCAATGGGCAAGCAGTATTGTATTCCATTGAACGACATAAACCACTATTAAATGTTAAATTTTTTTCTGGTTCAATAAATCTCATATATCCTAATCCTTTATAAAAACCACATAAAACTATAGTTGATTCAAGAGGAAGTGAATTATATAAGAATTCAAAAATATTATGCTGCAATAATAGAACATTTTTAAATGTATCATTTATATAAGATATAAAATCATCAATAACTAGTGCTTTTTGATTTTTGCCTAACCCTGAGTGCATATAAGATATTTTATTGGTTTTATCATCTTTGTGGCAAGAGCCTAAACTTCCATGAGTAAATTCTGTTCTATAAATTCGTAATTGAATAAACCATTTATCATAAGCTTCTGAAAGAAGAGTATTTAATTCAATTGGAAAATTGTTCGGATACATATTTTCTTTTGCTTTTGAGAATAATTTACTTGTTGATTTTTTTTGTATCCCTTGGATATGTGAATAAACTGAATAAATTACATCTCTTATTCCATCAAGGGATGAATATAATTCATTTATATTACATTCAACAATGGAGGAGAGTTGTCTTGAATACTTAGCTGATTAATAACCATCTTTTTTTAATTCATTTTCATCTATTTCAAGTTTTGGTATCAACTCATTTGCAATTTCTGCTAAAGTACGAAATTTTGCCAAATGTTCTTCAGTGGTACTAATTCCTCTTTTAAATAATCTATTATCTTCTAGAGGTATATATTTAAACTTTCTAAATTTTGTTACTGAGTCCCATTGTTCAGGGACAAAATTAATTAAAAATTTATCTTGATTGATTAATTGTTCCATTTAATAACCTTTAACATAACGACTGAGTTGAGAAATATTTGAACCGCTAGGGTCAAATATTTCTCTCCAATGTCTTGTTATAGTTTTCTACGGCTTTTCTAAAAAAAATGTATGCCAAAATCCTTGAGGATTAGTGACATTTTTTAATATCCATCCATCATTATACAATTCTTCTAATGTTGTTTCTTTAGAAGTATCTACTCTCATATAATCTTGATTCTTTTGAATTTTTTCACCTTCGTGATTTTCTTGATAAATATGTCTATTTTCCCAATTTAAAGGCTTATAAATTGGTGTTTTTTCATTAAGAAATTTTTTTGATACATAAATTGCAATTTGCATTGTAGGCTTCCTTTGTTTTAAGTTGTAATAATTATTTACTATAACTATTTATTCAACGAACATTATATATCAAACAGCTTGATATTAGCTAAATAACCGAACACGAAAAATGTTCATTTAAATGATAAATATATGACAAAATGCAATATTTTTACTACTTTCTAGCAAAATTCACTAAAATCTTCAAAATATAAATGTACATTTAAAAATATTTTTGCCGTTATTTAAACATATTGTCGTTTAAATGGAATAAAAAAGTGTTAAACGCATATTGTGTAGTTTATTTTTAGGAGCTTATGATGAAGAAAAAATTACTTGATGTCGTTAGAGATAAAATTAGATTTAAGCACTACAGTATGTCAACAGAAAAGACTTATGTTTTTTGGATAAAACACTATATCTTTTTTCATCACAAACGCCATCCTATAGATTTAGGCAAAAAAGAGATAGAAGATTTTTTGACTTTTTTGGCTACAAAGAAAAAAGTATCGCCAACTACACAGAACCAAGCTTTTAGCGCATTGTTATTTTTGTATAGAGAAGTTTTAGATGTTGATATAAGTACATGGAACATTCAAGCTTTAAGAGCACAGCAGAGAAAACATATTCCCGTAGTTCTAACAAAAGATGAAGTGCAAAATATCATTTTAAATATGAATGGTATTTATCAACTTATTGTAAAGCTTATGTACGGATGTGGGCTTAGAATGAGTGAAGTTCAGAATATCCGCATAAAAGATATTGACTTTGGATTTGATAAAATCTATATTTGGGATAGTAAATCCTTAAAAGATAGAACTGTTCCGCTTCCTCTTAAAATAAAAGATGAACTTAAAATTCAACTTGAAAAAGTGAAAGAACTCCATCAAAAAGATTTAACAGATGGATTTGGTAGTGTATATATTCCTTATGCACTTGAACGAAAATTTCCTAAAGCCAAATTTGAAACAAAATGGCAGTATATTTTTCCTATGAATAGCATTGCAACAGACCCTAGAAGCGGTGAGCTAAGACGACACCATATTTTAGATGCTACATTAAGTAGAAATATTAAACAAGCGGTGATAAAATCGAATATTGATAAAAGAGTAACATCTCATATATTTAGACATAGCTATGCAACTCATCTGCTTCAATCAGGGATAGATTTACGCTCAATTCAGGAGCTGTTAGGACATAAATCGGTTGAAACGACCATGATTTATACACATGTAGCCGCAGAATTAAATAAGAGCAGGTTAATAAGTCCTTTGGACATGTAAAAAGTATTTTTCAAAAAACAGAGAGAAAGTCTCTCTGTTTGCAGTTTTATATAAAATTAACATCCGTAACATGGTGCTGTAAACCAAGCTCTGCAGGAGTACAGCCAAGAGCTAATCCTACCATTTGTTGCATATGAAGAACAGGGAGTGACACTTCTCTGCCTATCGCTTCTGAAGCGTGTTTTGTCTGAGTGTCTAGTTTAAGATGACATAGTGGGCAAGGTGTTACCATCATATCTGCGTTTTGGTCAGTTGCACCGGCAATCGCATTTCCGGTAAGAACTGCTGCAGTGTGAGGTGCTTGAAGCTCAACATGGAAACCGCAACATTTATTTTTCTCTTCGTAATCAACATTTTTCGCACCACATGCGATGATGAGATCATCAAGCGAAGTAGGGTTGTATGGATTCTCCTTTGTTTTATGAGACTCGTTATGAAGCTCAGAAGGGCGGATGTTGTGACAACCGTAAAAAGGAGCGATGTTGAACTGGCTGAGTGGTTTTACAACCATCTCTTTGATTTTATCTAAGCCGAAATCATCGATGATAGCGTAAAGGAAGTGGATAACGTTTGATGTTCCTTTGTACTCTAAACCGATTTCTGCAAGCTTTTCGTTTACTTTTGCTTTTAGTTCTGCATTGTTGTCTAGTCTATGTTTCGTCATTGCCGTATTTAGTTGACATGTGTTACAAATAGTAACCATTGTTAAACCGTGCTTTTCAGCATAAGCGATGTTTCTAGCGTTTAGTACAAGAGATAAAAAGTCATCATAATCTTGTAAGTGTGAAGCACCGCAACATGATGCTTCCGTTAGCTCTATCATTTCAATATCAAGTTTTCTAGCAACTGCCATAGTTGACATCATCTGCTCAGGAGTGCTCTGTTTTGCCGTACATCCCGTAAAGAGTGCGTATTTTAATTTTTTCATCTATTTTACTCCTAGAACTTTACTGTTGATGATGATTTGATAAGTTTTTGAATCTCATCAAGTTTATCGGATTTTGGCATATTCCACGGCATTACGATTTTGCCTTTTTTGAACATTTGAAGTGCGACAGGAATATGTTTTACGATAGATGGACCCTCTGAGTAGAGAACCAAACCACCCTCATCAAGCAGACCATGTTTTTTGATAGAGTGTAAGAAACCGACTGCATGGCGAGTTGCAACATTGTTTTTTGCAACACCTTTTTTAAATGCCATTTGATGCAGTTTCGTTATTTTATCAATCGGATTTATATCTTTTGGGCAAACTTCCGCACACTCATAACATTTAACACAATCCCAAACACCTTGCTTCTCTTCATTTACATATGAAAGTCTGTTTGCGTCATTATCACGAACATCAGCTTCAAAACGGTAAGCCGCAGCAAATGCAGCAGGACCAAAAAAGTCGCTGTTTATTTCAACAGCAGGACAAGCATAGTGACATGCACCGCACTGGATACATAAATCTGCTTCATTTAACTCTTCTGCATCATGCGGAGATACTAAGTTTTCGCAAGACGGACACTCATCAATATCTGCAACAAGATACGGAGTAACACTCGCATGTTTTTCCCAAAAATCGGCTTTATCGATAATCATATCTTTGATAGCTCTTTTTGTGCTTAGAGGCTCAAGAGTTATTTCGTTTCCAAAATACTCAATCATAGTCGTCATACTCTCTTTACATGCAAGAGTAGAACGGCCGTTTACTTTGATGGCACATGCACCGCAAATACCGTGGCGGCAGCTTCTGCGATATGAAAAACTACCGTCATGATCCCATTTTATTCTATTTAAAATATCTAAAACAACCTCTTCGGAAGTAACATCCATAGTGTAGTTTTCATAGTATGGAAGGTAATCATTGTCTGCATTAAAACGAAATACTTTGAAGTTTACTTTTTGTGTAGTTATTGTGTTTGTACTCATAAATTCCCCTTAGTAATTTCTAGCTTTAAGCTCATGTTTGCCCAGAACGACATCCATGTACTCAAGCGAAATATTGCCTTCATTATCCATATATGCCATAGTATGTTTTAGGAAGTTTTCATCATCACGAGTATCAAAATCTTCTCTAAAGTGAGCACCACGGCTCTCATTTCTTGCAATCGCACTCTCAACGATAAATGCAGAGTAATCAATCATATGTCCGAACTCGATTGCTTCTTGCATCTCCGTATTGAACACTTTTGATTTGTCTTTGATGCGGATATTTTTAAATCTCTCTCTTAGCTCTTTTACTTTCGCAATGGCAATCTCAAGAGTCTCTTTTGTTCTAAAAGCCCCTGCATTTGCGGTCATACACTGTTGCAGCTCTTCTCTTAGATTTGTAATCGTCTCATTTCCGTTGTTATTTAGTACGAAACCAATCTCATTAAGAGTTCTTTGTGCATCTTCTTGTGTTGCAGGACGAAGAGCGATATTGTCTATCTCAGTAACCATCGTTTTACCGACAAAGCGACCAAACAAAAGTGCTTCAAGTACAGAGTTTGCACCTAAGCGGTTCGCACCATGAACTGAAACACATGAACACTCACCCGCTGCATAAAAACCTTCAACAAATTCGCTGTTGTTTTTACGAACATTTCCTGCAATATTTACAGGGATTCCGCCCATCGAGTAGTGAGCTGTTGCAGAGATAAGAATTGGCTCTTTTATCATGTCAAGACCTAAGAAAGTGATAGCCAAATCACGAAGCTCAGGCAGTCTTTCCATAATCAAATCTTTTCCTAGATGCGTTACGTCGATAAAAACAGCATCTTTTCTAGGACCGACACCGCGACCCTCTCTGATCTCATTTAAAATTGCACGGCTTACTACGTCACGACTTGCAAGTTCCATCGCATTTGGAGCGTATTTTTCCATAAATCTCTCGCCAAGAGAGTTTAAAAGACGTCCGCCTTCACCACGAGCCGCTTCAGAGATTAAAACACCGTTTCCTGAAAGACCTGATGGGTGAAACTGAACAAACTCCATATCTTCAAGCGGAAGACCGTGGCGAGCAACGATTGATAGCCCATCACCTGTGTTAGCATGTGCATTAGAGTTGATTTTGTAACTTCTAGCATATCCGCCTGTTGCAAACATTACCGATTTTGCATTGAAAATCGCTACTTGCATATCTCTTATGTGAAATGCTATAACACCGGAAACTTTGCCGTCTTTGTAGATAATATCCGCTACATACCACTCATCCCAAAATTTAACACCTACGCGAAAAGCTTGCTCATATATTGTTTGTAAAAGAGTAAGACCCGTTCTGTCTTTTGCGTAACATGCACGAGGAGAAGATTGTCCGCCAAAAGGTCTTTGAGCGATTTTGCCATCGGCAGTTCTGCTAAATGCAGCGCCCATTCTCTCAGCCCAGCGAATAGTTTCAGGTGCGTTTTTACACATAAACTCAACAGCGTCTTGATCAGCTAGATAATCACTTCCCTTTACCGTATCAAACTCATGCAACTCAACACTGTCTTTGTCGCTAAAAGCCGCATTAACACCGCCTTGAGCAGCACCTGAGTGGCTTCTAAGCGGATGAAGTTTTGTAATTACAGCAACTTTTTTTCCTGCAATTTGTAACTCTCTTGCAGCGGCACAACCGGCTAAACCGGCACCGACGACAATAGCATCGTAAGTATAAATAGGAATACCCATTAGCTTTCCTTTGTTTTTAAGAATAAAATGAGGAAGATTGTACAACTTTTAGCCTTTGCTAATGGTAAAAAATTGCTACAAATGCAAAGAGTGTTCCGTATTCACTCACTTATAAGATAATGAAATAGTGTAGAATTTACACATATTGCTAAAAATTATGAGTGAAACATAGTTTAAATCTATCGTTATAACTCCGACTGAGCTAAATCTTTTACTTTGGAGATTCTATTTTTACCGTTTTCTTGAGCATGTCGAAGAACTTTTTTGGCTTGTATGATTGCTTCTTCTAACGAGAGATTGTTTGGTTTAATAATATGTCCTCCACTTAGTGTTATTTTAATCTCTCCAAGTTCGGGAGAACTCATCTTTAACTCAGAGATACTTTTGCGGATATTATCTATCTCAGTAAAGGACTCCTCTTTTTTTGCTCTTGAGAGAATAATAGTAAATTGATTATAATCGGTTCTTGCAATAACGTCGGCCACCTGTTCATGTAGAGATATGACATATGCGATTTTTTTAAGTATGGCTTGCGTCAGTTCTTGAGAATATGCTTTATTTGTGATTGAAAAATTATCGATTTCAAGTATGCTTAGAGATGTGAAATTCTCATCTTTCATTCCTCTCTTTTGTGTGTAAGAATTACTCAGTCCTTTTAAATTATTTATCTCCGTTACAGGATCTATCATTGTCTGGTCACTAATGACTACAGGCTTTTTCTGTATTCTGAGTGAAATAGCACCGACTTCTTCTGAAAATATCGTATGGTTTTCATAATTTATATGAAATAAAAATTCTAAATCTTTATAAATCGTTTCAAGTCTTTTTTTATACCAGATAAAGCCTGCTAGAATAAGAATAAACGCCAATAATGCGATGTTTTTGTGAATATCAAACTTTGCTTGGTTATATGTAAAAGCTTTTAAAACAATAGAATCAATTTTTGCAGTGAGCAAAGATGCTTTTTTTTCCAACTCCTCTTTTGTTTCAGAGCCGTTTTGACTCTCTTTTTCATAGTAGAGAGAGGCTTCTTTGCTAAATGACACGCTAAGGGAAGCGAGTTCATCTAACTCTGAAAGATACTCTTTTGAGTTAGAGAACAGGTATTTTTCTATAAAATTATAACTGTATAAAGTACGAAGCTTTTCGATTTCAATATTGAGCTGTTTGCTTTTGCCGTTAAGTTCAATGAGTACTATTTCCATGCTGTTTTTAGAAAGGTTTAGAAGTGTGAAAACGATATTTTTTTGATTGTTTAAATTGTTGATTTTTATATGAGAATTTGCATTATCAATAGTGATTAAAAAAGAGATGCCGGCAAACAGAGATACTCCAAAAAGAAATAGAGATAGATTTTTAAATATTTTTTTTATGGAGTGTTTCATGATAAGTTTCCTATATAGATGGTATAATAACTGCTTATTTTATATAGATTGGCTTTAATAGCAACTTAAGGCACTGTAAGAAGTTTATTTGAATTTAGAAAATTATTTTATATCACAGTTTAAGAGTGAACATGTCGGTGACGACGGAGCTTTTATAGATGGTACGGTTTATTCAAAAGATGCGTTTTTTGAAGATATTCATTTTAAGCGTGGATGGATGAGCCATTACCAAATAGCCACTAAAGCGATGATGGTAAATATCTCAGATGCGATTGCCATGAATGCAAAACCGAAATATGCACTTTTAAGCGTTGCTCTGCCAAAAAATACTACAAAATCTCAGGCGAAAGAGCTTGCTTGCGGATTTGGAGAGTGTGCTTCTAAGTTTAACGTTGAGATAATCGGCGGGGATACTATCGCAAATGTAAAGTTGGATATAACTGTTACGATTATCTCTAAAACCCAAAAACCGCTTCTAAGAAGAGGTTTGAAACACGGGCATCTTATAGCCTATAGCGGAGATCTCGGCAGAAGTGCGAAAGATCTTAAAAAATTGATGAACTTAGGCAAAATTCATAAAAAATCTAAATTTGTAAATATAAAATTAAGAGATAAGTTTATCCATCAAAATAGAAGATTTTTAAGCTCCGGTATGGATATATCTGATGGACTTTTTAGCGATTTGGGCAAACTCTCATCTACAAATAGAGTCGGTTTTAGGTTTTATAAAAAGATTCCAAAGAACATAGGTTGCAGCGGCGAAGAGTATGAGATGCTTTTTGGTTTTGACAAAAGATATAAAAGAACTCTTTTAAAACGAGCCAAGTTAAGCAGAACACCGATAAATATTATCGGAGAATGTGTAAGAAAAAATTACAAAAATATGTGCAAAGCACATCACTTTTAATATAGGATTATTATGGACAGATTTTATTCACTTAGCCACTCAAGTATAGATTTTCATTTCAAGCAGACTCCAAGAGATTTCGTTGTTGAAGAAGTACCTCTTTATGAGTTTTGCGGGGAGGGTGAACATCTTGTTCTTTTTGTAAGAAAAAAAGGGCTCTCCACTCTTGAACTTGTTTCTATGATTGCCAAATATTTGGGTATTCAAAACAAAGAGATAGGCTACGCAGGGCTAAAAGACAAACATGCTATGACGAAACAGTATATCTCGCTGCATAAAAAGTATGAAGCGAAAATGGATGAGTTTGAGCATGAAGATGTTAAAATCTTGTCAAAAACTTATCATAACAATAAGATAAGAATAGGGCATTTAAACGGAAATAAATTCTATATAAAACTCAAAAAAGTAAACCCGACTTCCGGTAGAAAAATAGATGAGGCACTAAAAAATATAGCTGCTTTTGGAATGCCTAACTACTTTGGTTATCAGAGATTCGGAACTGACGGCAACAATCATATTGACGGTGAAAAAATCGCAAAAGGCGAGAAAAAAGAACGAAACCCAAAGGTAAAACAGCTCCTTATCAGTGCTTATCAGAGCCATCTTTTTAACCTATGGCTAAGCAGAAGATTGGAGATAAACTCTCTTATTCAAAATTTTGAGGTAAAAGAGTTAGAGCCGCTTTTAAATATGCCTCAAGATGAGCTTGTGAAGATGAAAGCACAAAAACATCCTTTTAAACTCATAACCGGCGATATTATGGAGCACTATCCGTATGGAAGACTCTTCGAGTTTTGCGGCGAAGAGCATGATTTTGCGAGATTTAACGAGAGAGATATCTCTGTTACAGGGCTTTTATGCGGTAAAAAAACAAAGCTGGCATCCGGCATTGCAAGAGAGATTGAAAAAGATTTTGACGATGAGATCAATGAAGACGGCGCAAGAAGATATGCTTGGGTTTTTCCAAAAGATATTGATGGAAGATACAAGAGCGAAGAAGCACAGTATGAGCTGAATTTCTACCTTCCAAAGGGTTGTTACGCAACGGTTTTAATCGAAGAGATAGCAAAAAGAGAGATAAGGGAGTAAACAGATGAGCAGACATATCACTTCGGCAATTTCACAATGTTTTGGCAAATTTGCAAAAATGGAATTTCCAAAACCTATTCAAAATTTTATAAACAGATCTTATGTAAACATTATGGGGCTTGATATGAGTGAATTTCACTCTCCTGAGACTTATGGCACTCTAAATGCGCTTTTTACAAGAAAACTAGGAGAAGATAGAACTTATTCGCTGGATAGCGAGGATTTTATCTCTCCATGTGACTCTTGGATATCTGAGTGCGGAGATCTGCAAGAGGAATATGCACTTCAGATTAAAGGGATGCGTTATAAAAGTGATGAACTGCTTGGCGAGCATTTCTCAAAAGAGGAGAGAAATCTGGTAAAAGACGGAACTTTTGTAAATTTCTACCTCTCTCCAAAAGATTATCATCGTTATCATATACCGACAAATTTAAAAGTACTAAAAACCGTTCATATTCCAGGTAAATTTTATCCTGTAAATTTGCCATCACTTAAAAAAAAGCTTAATCTTTTTATAGAAAACGAAAGAGTCGTTTTGCTGTGTGAAACGGCATCTAAAAAAAGATTTTATATGGTGCTTGTCAGTGCCTTAAATGTCGGTGTTATGCAGGTGTCTTTTGAGCCAAAAATCAAAACTAATGCCGATGCGCTAAAGAGCAGTGCATACAGTTATGATAACATGTACTTAAATAAGGGTGATGATTTTGGTTGTTTTGAAATGGGTTCTACCATTGTTATTTTGGCAGAGAAAGATATGTTGAATCTTACTATCAAAGTAGGTGAGAGTGTTAAGTACGGACAAACGATAGCAAAAATTAGATAATACTGCTTGTTGTAACAACCTCTTGGAGGGTGCATCATGTTTAAAAAAAGTTTAAAGTTTATTGTTTATATTTTTATAGCAGTTGCAGTCGTAACAGGATATAAATATATCAGTACTCATATAAATAAGCCTATAGTTTCCAAAGGTTTTGCTTTTGGAAACGGCAGAATTGAATCTGAAGAGGTCGGTATTGCGGCAAAAATAGCAGGCAGATTGATTCAAATCTATGTAAATGAGGGCGATATCGTCGAGCAGGGTCAGATGCTTGCTAAATTAGATACAAATGAGCTGGAAGCGAAGTTAAAGCTCTTTAATGCTCAGATACAGCAGGCAAAAGAGAGCAAAAATTACTCTTTGGCGATTGTAGAGCAAAAACAAAGCGAATTTGCTTTGGCAAATGAAAATTACTTAAGAGCAAAAAATCTTTTTGAAAAAAAAGCCATCTCATTGCTTCAGTATCAACAAGAAGAGAGTGCTTATAAATCTGCAAGAGCTGCACAAAAAGCTGCAAATGCAAATGTGGCTCAAGCAAATGAAGCTATAAATGTTGCTATGGCTCAAGCTGAGACTATTAAAGTAAATATAGCTGATAGCACGCTTTATGCCCCAATAAAAGGGAGAATTTTATATAAGCTTGCACAAAACGGTGAGATCATAGGAAGCGGTAAGAATGTATTGATTATGCTTAATTTACTAGAAACATATATGACGATTTTCCTGCCGACATCTGAAGCAGGCGTTGTTAACTACGGTTCAGAGGTAAGGATAATTTTAGATGCACTGCCAAATATTGCCATTCCTGCCAAAGTTACGTTTGTATCTCCAAAAGCACAATTTACACCAAAGCAAATAGAAACGCAAGATGAGAGAGAAAAGCTTATGTTTCGCATCAAAGCGACAATTGATTATAACCTCTTGAAAAATCATATTGAAGATGTAAGAACCGGACTACCGGGGGTTGCTTATATTCGTTTAGATAAAACACTAGAGTGGCCTAAAAACTTGAGCAATTTGCCAAAGAGTTATGTAGAAACATCGAAGTGATATGAATTTTATAGCTAAAATAAAAGATCTCTCGCACCGATACGGAGATAAATTAGCTTTAGATACGCTCTCTTTAGATATTCCGGCAAGCTCTATGGTTGCTTTTATCGGACCTGACGGCGTCGGAAAATCGACTCTTCTTTCTATTATCGCAGGTGTCCGTAAAATTCAAAGCGGAAGCGTAGAAGTTTTTGGCGGCAATATTGATAATGTCTCATTTAGAAAAAAAGTGTCTCCGCGTATAGCCTACATGCCTCAAGGGCTTGGAAAAAATCTCTACATGTCTCTCTCTGTATATGAAAATATTGAGTTTTTTGGCAGGCTTTTTGGGCTTGAAAATAAAGAGCGAAAGATTAGAATCGATGAACTTTTAAAAAGTATTGGGCTTTATGAGTTTAAAGATAGATTTGCAGGCAAACTCTCCGGTGGGATGAAGCAAAAACTCGGGCTTTGCTGTGCTTTGATTCATGATCCGGATTTGCTTATACTTGATGAACCCACAACAGGTGTTGATCCGCTCTCCAGAATGGAGTTTTGGAAGTTAATTGAGCGCATCAGAGAGAGTCAAAAAGGCATGAGCGTGCTTATAGCTACCGCGTACATGCAAGAAGCCGAGCTTTTTGACTACACAATAGCCATGAATGAGGGTAAAATTCTTGCAAACACTACACCAAAAGAACTTTTAAAAATCACTGACACAAACAATATAGACTCCGCATTTATAGAGCTTTTGCCAAAAGAGCAAAGAAGAGATTGCAATAATTTGAAAACTCATCTTAAAAGTCAGATACAAAAAGATATCTTGGCAATTGAAGCTACAAACCTGACTATGAAATTTGATGATTTTATAGCTGTGGATAATGTAAGTTTTCAAATCAATCAGGGAGAAATTTTTGGTTTTTTAGGTTCTAACGGGTGCGGCAAAACTACAACCATGAAAATGCTCACTGGTCTTTTAGTTCCAACGCATGGAAATGTCAAACTCTTTGGCAACTCTATAATAGAGAATAATTTAGAGATGAGAAAAGATGTCGGCTACATGACACAAGCTTTTTCACTTTACAATGAGTTAAGCATAAAGCAAAATCTGCTTCTACATGCACAGCTTTACCAAATAGAGAGCAAACTTATCGGAGCAAGGGTAGAGGAGATGCTCGAGAGATTCTATATTAAACAGTATGAAGAGAGTCTTGCGCAAGATTTACCGCTTGGAATCAAACAGAGGCTCTCTTTGGCGGTTGCCGTTATCCATAAACCAAAAATGCTTATACTTGATGAGCCGACTTCCGGCGTTGACCCGATATCAAGAGATATGTTTTGGAACTTTTTGATTGACCTTGCTAGAGAAGATGGGGTAACCATCTTTATATCCACCCATTTTATGAATGAAGGAGAACGATGCGACAGAGTCTCTTTGATGCATCAAGGCAAAGTTTTGGCAAGCGACACTCCAAAAGCTCTGGCACTCTCAAAAGATAAAAATAACTTAGAAGAAGCTTTTGTAGAGTATCTACATGTAGCAATGGATAAAGAGGAGCATTCGGATAAAACTATCGCAATAGAGAAAAGTAAATATAAAGAGAACTCAGGATTTTTCTCACCGCTTCGGTTTTTCGGCTATGCCTGCCGTGAGTCGCTAGAACTCATTAGAGACCCTATCCGTTTAGTGTTCGCACTTTTGGGAACTATTATTTTGATGTTTGTAATGGGTTATGGAATCAGCATGGATGTGGAAGATTTGAAGTTTTGTGTTCTCGATAACGACCAGAGTCCGCAGAGCAGGGAGTATATAGAGTATATTTCAGGTTCAAGATACTTTTTACAGCAAGAGAATCTTGTCTCATACTCTCATCTGGATGAGAAGATGAAGAGTGGTGAAATTGCCATTGCCATAGAGATACCGCCAAATTTTGGAAGAGATTTGAAAAAAGGAGTTGGTACAGAAATCGGCGTATGGATAGATGGAACACTTGCTTTTAGGGCAGAGACCATGCATGGGTATATCGAGGGGCTTCACAGCAGCTACTTAAGCGAGCTCTCAGATGTAAAAGCCCCTTCTTTAGTTTCCATTGAGATGCGATACCGCTACAATCAAGATTTTAAGAGTATTTACTCCATGGTTCCGGCAGTTATACCTATGCTTTTAATTTTCATACCATCCATTTTAATGGCACTTAGCGTAGTAAGAGAGAAAGAGTTGGGTTCTATCACAAATTTTTATGCCACACCTGTTACAAAGCTGGAGTTTTTACTCGGCAAACAGCTGCCATACATAGTTATAAGCATGATTAGTTTTATTTGGTTGATACTATTTGCTCTTTATATTTTTAAAGTTCCTATTGCCGGAG
>Ga0208373_1001527_pt1 | contig 30343 bp, 39 predicted proteins | sample RifOxyC2_FD_184036 | JGI IMG/M metagenome (GOLD analysis project Ga0208373, IMG submission 184036) | Soil microbial communities from Rifle, Colorado - Rifle Oxygen_injection C2 (SPAdes) | ecosystem: Environmental > Terrestrial > Deep subsurface > Rock core/Sediment | place: Rifle, Colorado... | reverse complement strand
GCCAATATTCCAACCTTTGTCTCTCGTAAAACGTAAGCTCATTTGACATATTCACCACCTTTATGGTTAAAGCCATATTTTACCATTTAGGTGGTGCTTCTTGAATTGAATGTACCTCAAAAAACCAAAGCCTTGACAAGTGAGCTATTTTGTGCTATACTATCTGGTTAGTTCCTTAAAAAACGGGCCAAACGCGCCTGGGGTGAATTAGGGTGATTTTATCAAAAACCGCTCGAATTTACCCCGGGATCGTAAGATCCGACCACGCCGCAAGTTCGCGGCAATTTCACCCCAAAGTGGTGAGTCCAAGAAATTCGGCATGCAATAATGACAGACGCCACCTACGCACACATCAAATGCAACGGGCTGGCGACGGTAGTCGACCCGGACGACCTAAGCGTCATCATTGACGATCAACCCGACCGCGTCAGACCAAGATGCGAAGTCAAAAACGGCACAGCCACGCTCCGCCTATACAAACACGACCTCGCGCGAGTCAGCGTCGTTGTCACCGACTGGAGCTTTAATCCACCCAAGACGCTCGCCAACGCCTCCGGCAAAAAAGCGTTGGAGCATATTCATAAGGGCACCTGGCCCACATCGGTGGATCAAACACCGGCCGACCCCGAGAACGCCGCCGCTCCGGCATCCGACGGCGCGAAATAACACCGCTTGACCGCGGAAACCAACGGCCGCCCCCTTCTGGGACGGCCTATTTTTTTATCCAAAATTATTCAGGAATAAAAAACCGACCAGATATTTTCTGAAAAACTTTGGTTGTTGAGTTAAAATTTGTAGACGAGTTTGAGCGGCCCCGCGGGTTTGGGCCAATGTTTGAGCCCCGCAGGACGAGTTCGGGTCAAAAGCGACCGCGAGCCGCAAATTATCCGAGTCGAGTATTTGTTCTGACAAAGATACTCCGTCTTTTTGGCCAATCGGACAGAGATTCCTCCTGTGTCGTCGGAATGACAGTCTCTTGCCACAATGACAATAGGAGAAACTCGTTACGAGTTAATTTTTTACACCCTATCGTACTCATGCATCGTCACCTGCGCTCCGATCTGTTTCGCCGTCTCAATACACACCGCCACCACGATCAGAAGTGAAGTACCGCCAATCGCGAGACTCTGTGTACCCATTGCTCCTTGTAATACCAAAGGCAAAATCGCAATCGCGCCAAGGAAACTCGCGCCGATCAAATTCACGCGATTCATAGTTTTCTTCAAATACAATTCGGTCTCTTTACCCGGACGAATGCCCGGCACAAAGCCGCCCTGACGTTGTAAATTCTCGGCAATCTTTTGCGGATGGAAGATTACCGCGGTATAGAAATAAGTGAATCCAAACACCAAGAAAAAATATGCCAATCCGTAGAAAATCTGCCCTTGGAACAATTGGATGGTGCCGTTCGCAATACTCGCAATCCACGCCGTCTTCGCGTGAATGAAAAACTGCGCAATCATCGGTGGAAACAAAATCAAAGAAATAGCGAAAATAATCGGAATCACACCGGCCATATTCACACGGAGTGGCAGATGATTGTTGCCACCGCCATACACACGGTTGCCACGCACTTGTTTGGCATAGCTCACTGGAATATTACGCTGACCTTCATTGATAAACACCACCCCCACTACCGTCAAAATACCAATGACCACAAACAGTACGAAAGTATAAAAATCAGCCGAAGTGTAGTTGACGAGAGCGGTTTGAATCGTGGAGGGGAAACCAGCCACGATACCGGCAAAAATCAGAAGAGAAATACCGTTGCCGACTTTCTGTTCGGAAATCAGTTCACCGATCCACATCAGAAACATCGTACCGGCGGTGATAGTACACATCATGATGAAAATATTGAGCGGAGTCAAATCGCCGATAATATTACGACCGGATTGGCTCAAAATCTTGATCATGCCAAAAGACTGCAAAAACGCGAGTGGTACTGCCAAAAATCTGGTATACATATTTATCTTTTGCTGACCCGACTCCCCTTCTTTCGACAATTCTTCCATACTCGGAACAATCATCGTGAGGAGCTGAATAATAATCGAAGCGGTGATATACGGCGCGACGCCAAGCATCACCATCGAAAAATTTTTGATCGTGCCGCCGGAAAACAAATTCAACATTCCGAGCACTTGATTGCCGGCGAGGAAGTCGCGCAGACTGGCGAGATTCACGCCTGGCATCGGGATGTGGGCCACCAAACGAAAAATTACGAGCATGCCGGTAACATATAAAATTTTATTACGCACGTCTTTTATTTTCCACACTTGGAGAAGTTTGTCCCACATAAATTTTAATATTATTAGAAGACTCTAAAACCGTCACGGAAATTATTTGATTTCACCGCCCAATTTCTCGATTTTGGCTTTGGCGCCGGCGCTGCATTTTATACCCACAATCGACAATTTCTTTTTGAGCTCGCCGGTGTCGATAATTTTGGCGGTTTTGGCATTCTTGCCCACGATATTTTTTTCTTTCAAAGTCGCGAGGGTCACCTGGTCACCGGCTTGGAATACTTTTTCCAAATCAGAAAGACGCACGGTTTCATCCTTGGCTTGCAAAGACTTAAAACCACGCAATTTCGGAGTCGCTTGAAACAAATTCTTGAACGCTTTGAGACGCAAACCACGTTGGCCGCCACTGCGCGCTGTCTGGCCTTTACCGCCGCGACCACTATAGTTGCCGTGTCCGGAGGCATTGCCGCGACCGCGTTTTTTGGTCGAACGGCGAGAGCCGACCGAGGCTTTGATTGTATGGATGCTGAGAGTCATAAATGATATGAGTGAGGAAATAAATAAATGTTTTTGTTTATTTCCGAGCGATTGAGTTTATATTTTGATATATTTTATATTACTAGATTTCTTTTTTAACTTCTTTTTTTATCACTTTTTTTACGACCGGAGCGATTTCTTCTTTGGTGATTATTTCCGGCACCACCACTTTTACCGCTTCCGGGGCGATGACCACGCGTTCTTTGGCTTTTACCTTGAACATCTGCAAAGCTTCAAAAGTGGCTTTGACTATGGTGATTTTATTTTTAGTTTTTCCTAAAATTTTAGCAGAGACATTCGGTACACCGGCAAGCTCAAGCATGGCGCGCACCGCTCCACCGGCAATAATACCGGAGCCTTTCGGAGCCGGTTTGAGCATCACTGTCGCGGCTTTGAATTTTTTCAATACGGCATGCGGAATAGTTTCTTTCACGATCGGCACGCGGATGATGGTTTTTCTCGCTTGACGCACGGCTTTTTCTACGCCGAGCTGCACATCCTTGCCTTTGGCTACACCAAAGCCGACGCGACCGGCGCGATCTCCCACGACCACACAAGCGCGAAAACTCAAATGTTTGCCACCCTCTGTCACGCGCGTGACACGCGCCAAATCCAAAATATATTGATCAAATTCGGATTTTTCTTGTTCACGGCGATTGCCGCCCCGACCGCGATTATTATTTGGTTTGTTCATCATAGTATTATAGTCAAAAACAATTAAAATTTCAAACCACCTTCACGCGCGCCGTCGGCTACCGCTTGTACACGGCCATGATATTTATAACCACCACGATCGAATACAATTGTTTCAATCTTTTTCGCTTTGGCTTTTTCCGCGAGCAATTTGCCCAGCAGAAAACTCTTGGCCACTTTGCCGGCTTTATTTTCCACTTTGGCATCTTTGATTTCAGCCGTACTGGCAGCGCACAAAGTTTTACCGACAGAATCATCGATAAGCTGAGCAGTCATAGAGCGCAAACTACGAAACACCGATAAACGCGGAGTCTCGGCAGTGCCAACCAATTTCGCGCGTACACGCGTGTGGCGCACTTGACGCAAGGTATTTTTGGTTTTATTGAATAAACGTTTCATACTAGTCTAGTAAAAAATTATATATATTAGGAAGCGGCCTTACCGGCAGTCTTACCGGCTTTGCGTCGGACAATTTCTTCTTTATATTTGATACCTTTGCCCTTGTACGGCTCCGGCTTGCGCACGCGTCGAATCTGAGCGGCCATCTCGCCGACCTGTTGTTTGTCGATACCTTCTACCACGATCACATTTTTATCTGCAGAAAATTTTATACCCGGGAGCGGCTTCACTTCTACCGGCTCGTTGTAGCCGACTTCCAAAGACAAATTGGCGCCTTTCATCGCTACCTTATAACCGACACCATTGATTTCCAATTCTCTTTTGAAACCTTGTGTGACGCCCACCAGCATATTTTCGATAATACTGGACATTGTGCCCCACAAAGCGCGATCTTTTTTGTCTTCTTCATTTTTTACTTGCACGGCGATATTACCGCCTTCGATCACTACTGTGACGTGCGGATGCAAAATTTGGCTAAGTTGACCTTTTGGGCCTTTAATAGTCAAAATATTATTTTTGATATCAGCGGTGACACCGGCTGGGATCGGTCGAATTTTTTTACCAATACGCGACATATATTTAACAGAATTATTGAGTAAAATTAGTAGACTTCACAAAGCAACTCGCCGCCCACTTTATTTTTGATCGCATCAGCGCCGGTCATCAGACCTTTCGGGGTGGACAAAATAGCAATCCCAAAACCGTTGAGCACTTTGCCGATCGCGCCGGCTTTCACATACTTGCGATGACCCGGAGTGCTGATACGCGCAATGCTCTGAATCACGCCGGTACGACCCTCGTATTTGAGAGTCAGCAAAAGATACGGGTGTCCGTCTTTTTTTTCTTCGGCTTTTTCCAAATAATTAGCCTGCACCAAAATATTCGCGATGGCCAATTTGATTTTGGAAAATGGCACCATCACTTCTTTTTTGTGTACCATAGAGGCATTGCGAATACGGGTGAGCATGTCAGCAATAGGATCAGTCATCATAGATATTTAATTTAAGAATATTTGATTAATGAATTATTAATAAAACTATTACCAACTGGATTTACGCACACCCGGAATTTTGCCATTATTGGCAAGTTCACGAAAACAGATACGACACAAACCAAACTTGCCCATAAAGCCATGCGCACGGCCGCATTTCCAACAGCGGCGCACGATGCGGGTAGAAAATTTCGGTTTACGATTAGATTTGGCGATTTGCGATTGAGTAGCCATACATGAGAATATCTAAATATTATTTTTCAAAAGGAAATCCTAAATGTTTGAGGAGCGCGCGACCTTCCGCTTCGTTTTTGGCGGTAGTCTTCACGATCACTTGCAAGCCGTGCATTTTGTCGAGTTCTTCCACTTTCACTTCCGGAAACGCCAAATTTTCTTTGAATCCAATCGTGTAATTACCTTGACGATCAAAACTCTTCGGAGAAATACCGCGGAAATCTTTTACGCGCGGAAAAGTAATACTCACCAATTTTTCTAAAAATTGATACATGCGCGGACCGCGGAGCGACACCATCGCGCCAATTTCCTGATTCTCGCGAATCTTAAAGTTGGAAATAGACTTCTTGGATTTGGTGTGCACCGGCTTTTGACCGGTAATTTTGGTGATGGTTTTGGCGACGTTCTCGGCAAAATTCGGCTCTTTGACGTTGCGGCCATAACCGACGTTCACCACGACACCATTGATCTTCGGCACTTGCATGACATTTTTATAACCAAATTCTTTCATCATGGCCGGCACGACAGTCTCTTTGTATTTTTTCACTAAATTTAGAATCATATGAAAATCAAATTATCTTAATCTATTACTTCTTTGCATTTTTGACAAACACGTTTTTTGACGCCCGCTTCGATCTTGTAGCCAACGCGCGCCGGTCGATTGCATTTCGGACAGAGTAATTGCGCTTTGCTCGCGGCCAAAGGAGCGGCGAGTTCGATCATCTGACCTTTGTCACCTTGTTTGCGAGTGCGCAAATGTTTTTTCATAATATTCACACCTTCCACTACCAATTTTTCGCGTACCGGAAAAACCTGGATCACTTTTCCTTCTTTGCCTTTATCTTTTCCGCTTAAAATTTTGACACGGTCGTTAGTTTTGATTTTCATACGATATATATCATGTTTATTATTACAAAACTTCCGGGGCCAAAGAAATGATCTTTTGGAAGCCTTTGGTACGTAATTCTCTCGCGACCGGTCCAAAAATACGAGTACCTTTCGGTTCTTTGGTTTCTCTATCCACCACCACCGCGGCATTTTCATCAAAACGGATATAAGTGCCGTCAACGCGACGGACTTCTTTATGTTGGCGCACAATCACGGCATGTACCACCTCGCCCTTTTTCACCATCCCGCGCGGAGCGGCAGTCTTGACAGCGCAAGTAATAATGTCACCAATTTGGGCATAGCGTTTTTTGTAGCCGCCAAGCACGCGGATGCACTGGAGCAATTTCGCACCGGTATTATCGGCTACTTGTAACATTGATCGATGCTGAATCATATAGGGGAAAAATTATTTGATAACTTCTGTCAAACGCCAGCGTTTGGTCTTGGAAAGCGGACGGCACTCCACGAAACGCACGGTACCACCGACTTTGGCGAGGCCTTTCTCATCATGCACATGGTATTTGCGGCTGACACGCGCGGCTTTTTGATATTTAGCATTCATCTTCATACGATCCACGCGCACCACGATGGTTTTGGTCATAGCAGTGGAGGTCACCAAACCTGTAAACTCGCGTTCCACCGGCTTGGTTGGTTTGGTTTCGGTTTTATTAACCATATAATATATTTACAAAAAAATTATTACTGTTTTAATTTCTGCGCCAGAATCATTTGGGCTTGCGCGATAATGTTTTTCATTTCACCCAATTGTTTCACCTGCTTCAACTGTCGGCTGTGCGCTTTGAAACGTAAATTACGCAAATCTTCACGGCTGTTCGCAATCAGTTCGTGCAATTCTTTGATTGATTTATTTTTGATATCGGCAAAATCTATCATATAATTTATTGCTTAACCACAAATTTGGTGCGAATGCCCAATTTGTGACCACCGAGTCTCATGGCTTCGACAGCCGACTCTTTGGTAATACCACCCATTTCAAATAATACTGTACCCGGCTTGACCACGGCCACATAATGATCCGGACTACCTTTGCCGCCGCCCATCGGGGTTTCGTTGCCTTTCATGGTCACCGGACGATCTGGGAAAATGCGGATCCAAATCTTGCCACCACGGCGCACATAGCGAGTAAGCACACGACGAACCGCCTCAATCTGTCGGCTGGTGATCCAACCATGGGTTTCACTTTTGAGACCAAAATCGCCATAACTAACAGCGCTCGCGCGTTGAGCAGTGCCGAGTCCGCGTTTGCGGCCTTTTTGCCATTTGCGATGTTTTACTTTTTTCGGTAACAACATATATTTGCAAAAATTAGTTTACTTTACGTTTGGCAGGAGATTCTTTGTCGCCTTCTTCTTTTTTTTCAAATTTATCGCGACGACCAAAAGCCTCACCTAAATAAATCCAAACCTTAACACCGATTTTACCATAAATAGTACTGGCCTCTACGAGGGCATAATCCACATGACTACGCATCGTGATGAGCGACATTTTACCGGCGCCAAGCACCTCACTGCGCGCGATCTCCGCGCCATTGAGACGACCGGACATTTTGATCTTCACACCCTGAGCACCAGCGGCCATCACTTTTTCGATGGTCTGCTTCATCACGCGGCGGAAAGCGATACGACGTTCAATTTCGTCGGCCACACTCTGAGCCATTACATGAGCGGACAAAGCCGGCTGTTTCACCGCCTGGACATTGATTTTTACTTTGGATTTGAATTGTAAAATCTTTTTCTCGATATCTTTGCGCACTTCTTCGAGTCCTTGGCCACTGCGACCAATGATCACACCTGGTTTGGCGGCACAAATAGTGACAACCACTTCTTTGGGAGTACGTTCAATACTGACCGCATCAACGCCGGCTTCTTTGAATTTTTTCGCTATCAATTTACGCACCGCTACTTCCTGTTTCAAAAATTGCGGCATCTCTTTGCCTTTCGCATACCAGCGCGAATCCCAGTTAAAAATAAACGGGGTGCGATGAATGATTGGATGTACTTTGTGACCCATAGATTTGAAAATTATTTTTTATCAGATTTTTTATCGTCCTTCTTCACTTTTTTCACAATTGGCGGCATTTCTACCAAAGTCAGATTGATATGGCTGGTACGTTCGCGGATCGGAGTGGCGCGACCATGGGCTTTGGGCATCCAACGCTTGAGTACCGGACCGCCATCCACGGTGATTTTAGCCACGCGCAAATTATCTTTTTCAATCTGAAAATTGTGCTTGGCGTTGGCCACAGCCGAATTCAAAAGTTTCAATACCGGTTTAGCGGCCAATTTATTGAGCAGTGACAAAGTGTTTTGCGCGCGCACCACACTGCGACCGCGAATAAGGTCGACAACCAAGCGCACTTTGCGCGGGCCGATTTTCAGATAACTTAGTTTGGCGGTTACTTCCTTCATATTATGTAATAATTATTCGATATTATTTTTTAGCGGGCGCTTTGGCGGCGGCGGCCGGAGCGGCGGCTTTGGCGGCGGCGGCAGTCTCTTGATCTTTGGCCATCTTACCACCATGTACCGTAAATTTCTTGGTCGGAGAAAATTCTCCCAAACGATGACCGACCATATTTTCTTCCACGTAAACATTCAAAAACTCTTTGCCGTTATGTACCGCAAAATTGACGCCAACCATTTCCGGAGAAATAACACAAGCGCGCGACCAAGTTTTGATCACTTCACGTTTACTACTGGTCTTGGCTTTGGCTACTTTTTTGAGTACGCGCGGATCAACGTAAGGTCCTTTTTTAAGACTTCGAGACATATATTTTAAGCTTTATTACGTCTAGATTTAATAACAAATTTATCACTCCATTTACTCGGTTTGCGAGTCTTGACACCCATCGCGGTTTTACCATAAATAGTCTGCGGACCGCGTTTCTGACCGATCGGAGAATGGCCTTCACCACCACCATGCGGATGATCCACCGGGTTCATATTTTTACCTTTCACACGTGGTTTGATGCCCAAATGACGCTTGCGACCGGCTTTGCCATAGCGTACCAAACGATGGTCGGCATTGCCGAGAATGCCAATAGAAGCGGCACACTCTTTCAAAACGGCGCGAATTTCACCGGAAGGCAATTTCACTTGACCGTATTTTCCTTCAAAACCGACGAGTTGGGCACCCATACCGGCACTACGCACGATCTGACCACCTTTGCCCGGAGTGAGCTCGATATTATAAACAAACAAACCGGCCGGAATAAATTCAAGCGGCATGCGATTACCATTTTTGGCTTCGATAGCACTGCCGGAAGACATTATCTTATCCCCCACTTTCAAACCTTCCGGAGCCAATATATATGATTTTACCCCATCAGTATATTTGATAAGCGCGATGCGCGGACTACGATTCGGATCATATTCGATTGCGATCACTTCCGCTTCGGTATCAAATTTATACTGTTTGAAATCCACCAAACGATAAAATTTCTTCACCCCGCCACCTTGATGACGAACGGTGATGATGCCTTGATTGTTGCGACCGGATTTCTTTTGAATAACCGTTAACAAAGATTTTTCCGGTTTGGATTTGGTGATATCCGAAAAATCATCCACACTGGATTTGCGGCGACCGGGACTGGTTGGTTTGTAGATTTTAATTCCCATATTATATAGTCAAATTTATTTTATACACCTTCGTGAATTGCGATCGACTGGCCGGTAGCGAGAGTGACCACCGCTTTTTTGTAGTCACTGCGACGACCGTACCCATGGCCAAAGCGAACACTTCTGCCTTCAACATTCATAATATTGACAGTGGCCGGACGTACACCGTAAGCTTCGGCGACCGCTTGTTTGACTTGAGTTTTGGTAGCACTGTGCGATACGATAAAACTGTATTTGTTCAAACTTTCCATCACTGCGGATTTTTCAGTCACTAAAGGACGGACCAAAATTTTGTACGCGATCGATTCTGTTTTCACAGATTTTCTCGTGCTGACCGGAGCCACGATTTCATTTTTGGATTCTACTTTCTCTTTCTTGACAGTCTTGGTAGTAGTAGCCGGCTTGACGGATTTTTTGTCCAAATCTTTTAACTTGGCTTGTTCGGTCTTTTTTGTCCAACGGTCTAGTAATCCCATATATTTCAAAAATTATTTGGCAAAAATTTGTTCCATCTTGGCAATGCCATCTTTGGTAGCCAAAACAGTATCTTTGGAGAGCAGCTCCATCACATTCACATCTTCAGCACGCCACACTTTGACCTTTGGTAAATTTTCCGCCATCCGCAGAACCATCTCGTCTTTACCAGCAGTGAGGAGTAACAAATTTTTGAATTTCGGCAAAGATTTGAGGAGCCCGGTCAACAATTTGGTCTTCGGAGCGGTAAACTTCAAATTTTCCACCACTAAAATATGGTTGGTCTGGGCTTTATCAGACAAACACATGCGGATCGCGAGCTGACGAGTCTTGGTATTGATTTTAGTCTTGTAATTGCGATCGGTACGCGGGCCAAACACTACGCCGCCGCCTTTCCAGATCGGAGAACGACTGGAACCATGACGAGCTCGGCCAGTACCTTTTTGTTTCCACGGTTTCTTGCCACCACCACGCACTTCACCTTTGCTCTTGGTGTCGGCCCATGGTTCGCGTTGATTATTGGTTTGTTGTACGAAAACTTGATGCACCACCGCCGGTTTTACTTTGACACCAAAAACTTTGTCGGATAATTCAATGTCACCGATGGCTTTGCCTTCTAAATTGTATACTTTGGTTTTCAACATATAATTGAGAAAGTGACGGCGCCTTAAACAGCTGCCTCTTCGGTTTTATTTTCTACCGGAGTGGCCTCGACTACAGGCTCTTCCACTTTTACTTGATTTTTTTTGTTGATTTTCAAAACACCCTCGCCAGAAATCATGAGCAGTCCATTGCGACCACCCGGTACGGCGCCTTTGATATAGATTTCATTGGTTTCAGGATGCACTTCCACGATTTTCAAATTTTTCACCGTCACTCTATCGCCACCCATACGGCCACCCATACGCATTCCTTTAAATACGCGCTGAACACCGCCGGCGCCGATAGAACCAGGCATACGTAAGTTATCCTTGTGACCATGAGAAGCGGGGCCGCCATGAAAACCATGACGTTTCACCACACCGGCAAAACCTTTGCCCTTGCTTTCACCGATCACTTCCACGACATCGCCATTGGCAAAAGTCTCCACTGTGATAATATCACCGCGATCCAAATCATCGGTAGTCTCAACGGAGAAATCATGCAAATGACGCACCGGGGACAAATCTTTCAAATGTCCCGCTTCCGCCTGACTCAAACGAAATTCTTTAATATCACCAAAACCGATTTGCACCGCTTTGGAATTGTCTTTTCCTCCATTTTTTACCTGCACAATAGCGCACGGACCCGCTTGCACACGAGTCACCGGCACCACAGTACCGTCGGCCATGAACACCTGAGTCATGCCAAGTTTTGTTCCTAGAATAAACTTCATATTAATGAATCATTGCTCCGCTTCCCATCCCTAATAGTTGGCGGAGTTGACTGAATTAATTTAATAAAAAACTAGAAGTGAAAACACCGAGTTTGCTCGTCATTTTCGCTTCTAGCCTCTTCCACACACCCGCGTGCGCAGACACAACCCGAAAAAACGGATTTAATAGGCTTTATTTTTATGTGTTTTCAATTTTTTCTCCTCAAGCCATTTCATTTTCTCGTAAATGTTTTCTAACTAGATCTTATTTACTGGAAAAACAATGGCAAAACTTGTGCTAATATTAGCACAAAACTTTCACTTTGTCAAGGAGTGTGTTTACCCGCGGCAAAGCCACACTCTTTTTGGCTAAAATCAGCCAAAATATCCTCCCCGCCAATGGCGGGCACTACATCTTGATTTCAATATCCACACCAGCCGGTAAATTCAAACTCATCAAGGCATCCACACATTTCGGAGACGCTCCCATAATATCGATCAAACGTTTGTGTACGCGCATTTCGAATTGCTCACGCGCATTTTTGTGAATAAACGTAGAACGATTGACGGTGAATTTGGTCTTCTCGGTCGGCAACGGTACCGGTCCGATCACTTTCGCATCATTGCGCTCGGCGGTCTCGATGATGGTCTTGGCCGCTTGATCAATAATACGATTGTCGTACGCGCGAATTTTGATACGAATGCGATTGCTGATTTCTTCTTTCTTCACTGGTTGAGTTGCAGTAGCCATAAATGAACATTAAGGAACCCGGAGACAGTAGAGACGCCCGATTGGGGGCGTCTCTACTTTCCGCTTTTATTTAATAATTTTTGTCACCACACCAGCGCCGACAGTGCGACCACCTTCGCGGATAGCGAAGTTCATCTTGTCTTCTAAGGCGACTGGAGCAATAAGTTTGACGGTAATGTTGACAGTATCACCAGGCATCACCATCTCGGTACCGGCCGGCAAAGTCACTTCACCGGTGACGTCGGTAGTACGAATGTAGAACTGAGGTTTGTAGCCGGCAAAAAACGGTTTGTGGCGGCCACCTTCTTCTTTGGTCAAAATATACACATTGGCTTCGTACTCAGTATGAGGAGTGATCGAACCCGGTTTGGCGAGCACCATACCACGTTCTACGTCCTCTTTCTTGGTACCACGAAGTAGGATACCGGCATTATCACCAGCCTGACCTTCTTTCAAGGATTTGTTAAACATTTCAATACCGGTGACGACGGTCTTTTGGACATCTTCTTTCAAACCAACGATAGAAATTTCATCGTTGATCTTCACAATACCGCGTTCGATACGACCAGTGACCACAGTACCACGACCTTCAATGGAGAAGACATCTTCTACCGGCATGAGGAATGGTTTGTCAGTGGCGCGAATCGGATCTGGGAAATATTCATCCAAAGTTTTGAGCAATTCCAAAATCGGTTTGGAGGCGGCTTCGTCGGACGGGTTTTGCAAAGCTTGCAAAGCCGAACCGCGGATGATCGGGGTGGTGTCGCCCGGGAATTTGTATTTCTTGAGCAAATCACGCACTTCGGATTCTACCAAGTCGATGAGCTCCGGATCGGTCACTTGGTCTACTTTATTCAAAAATACCACAATATTCGGCACACCTACCTGGCGAGCAAGTACGATATGTTCGCGAGTCTGCGGCATCGGGCCGTCGGCGGCGGACACTACCAAAATAGCGCCATCCATCTGGGCCGCGCCGGTAATCATGTTTTTCACATAATCGGCATGACCAGGACAGTCAACGTGCGCATAATGGCGCTTGTCGGTCTCATATTCCACATGAGCAGTGGAAATAGTAATACCGCGGGACTTAGACTCAGGAGCCTTGTCCAAATCATCGATGCCCTTTTTCTGGGCGATGCCACCGTGGGCGTTGAGAACCTGCAAAATTGCAGCAGTCAATGTGGTCTTTCCATGGTCGACGTGACCAATGGTACCGACATTAACGTGGGGCTTTGTTCGTTGAAACTCAGCCATAGAATTAATGCTTCACGGCACTTCCCCGAGTGGTCGGGTCAGATTTTTGTCCAGCCGTGGTTTTATATATTGATAAAATGCTGATAAACAAAAAGTTTGCTTTTGACAGCGTGATTATTATAACAAAACCGCCCAGTTTGTCAAGGGCGGCTTTGGGGACAGAGTGTGGATTACTCCACCGGCTCTAAAAGGAACGGCTCCTCGACTTCTTCGTGCGGGACATCACCGAGTGGTTCTTCGCTCAAAATAGCGGCGACACTGGCCATACTGCCGGAATGCAATGGTTGGGTTTTGACAGGATTCATGACTGGCGGAGCCACCGGAGCGACCGGTTCTTCGGCTGTGGGTTCCACGACGGGTTCGGCAATTTCAAATTCTTCCAACGGCTCAAAGGCTTCTTCGACTGTCTCGGGTGTCTCAAGATGTATCGGCTCATCAGGGCGCACGTCTTTTGATTTTCTTTCCCAGGCATCCACGAACTCATCGAGTTCGTCTTCCTCATCGTCGTCATCACCGGCCGGCCACTCCTCTCCATCCGGATCATCTTCGCAATCACAGTCACATCCGCCTTGGATCAAATTTTCGTATTCGTCTAAATTCATCATTACCATGGTCTCGTCTGATTCGCGATCCAAAATGACCAACCGATCGCCAGTATTACGCACGAGACGCATGATTCTATTTAATTGTTTTTCTTGCATAAACGAAATGATTGAAGAAATAAACAAACGGTTTTGTTTATTTCTGAACGAATGAATTTATATGGCTTAGTCTATATATTGAAATGATTAATGGTACTTCAGATTATACCAGAGGGGTGAAATAGCGTCAATGCGAAAAATGGCCGGTTGCATCTATATATATTATTTGATAGTGATTGCGGGGAAGGCATTATTCGCGGCATGAACAAAAAATCACCCTCTTTGGACGGCAAATACACTACCGATTTTATTTATACCTACTTTCCCTACCGAGAAAAATTTTTGGTGAAATAATTAATTACCTCACCAAACTCTGTAATATTTTTTAAATCTCTTGGTTTTTTTGTTAATTTATATGAGGCATTTGCGCCTTTTTCCATCGTAACAAGAGTGCCGGCTTTTCCAGTTGCCACATCTGCCTTTGACCAAACGCCAAAAAATAACTCATTCGGTGTAACCCCTAAACACAGTAGTGCTTCATACGGTCGGTGATACCTCACATGATTAAATTGGAAACTTCCACCCACATCTTCGGTAGCAGTCTTTAACTCAAACTTAACATTATTAATTTCAATATCCCACGGACTTTGCGTTGCCCTAGTCTTATCTTTTCTTAATGGGAAATCACATTTAATCGAGAGAGCACCGCAAAGGCTTTCTATAAAATCTTGCCCCACTGATCCTACCTTTGTATTAGAAATTATTTTTATCCCGATATAATTGCCCGAACCCCACTTAGCATCATCATGGTTGTTCTTTAGCGCCCTAGTGAATAATTTTTTGTAGTCAATTATCATATACTATGCATAAATGAAATAATGGTCGAGAAGTGCTTTTTTGATATGATACATAGATATATGCCGACAATTGTGTGCCGCCAAATTACTATATTCATTCCAGTTTATTTTTTTCAAAATACTTTGAATGTCATGCTTCTTTTTTTTAAATAAAATTCCATAACCACAACCATATTTTACTTGAGAGAAATCAGCAACAATTTTTGGATGATTACCAAAATATGTTCTCTGGATAAATGTGTCACATTCTTGTATCTTTTTCATGCCACATAACCGCTCCTTTCGTAAATCGACCGTGAATAATTCAATATAATCATCACTTTTTTCAAAACTAGGCGGGGGTAGCATATCACCTTTTTCCCATATTTGCCACAGTGCGTTGACATTCATGTACTCCCCTTCTGGGGTAACAAAAACATCGTGCGGTAGTTTCTCCGAATGCACTAGTTTCATCCCACTTACCCTATGTTTTGGACTCCCTTTCCCATCGCTCTGAAAAGACATCGGTAAAATAAATCCTACATAGTCGCAGAATTCTGCAACCTTATTAATAAAAGCCAGAGCAAGCCAGCCTCTATAACCAAACGGTGGATTGCCGATTGCTACAAACCTACCTTTTGGCGGCTGCCACGTCAAAAAATCTTGTTGAATGTATTCATCTCTAAACCTATCAACATCAATGCCTATCCTCCTACTCTTCGGGATGAGGTCGTAAAATGCACCTGTTCCAGCACTTGGCTCTATAAAGCTAAAATCACGAGCCCCTCTTTCAGTAAGAAACTTAGAAAATGAATTCCAACAATATTCTGCTACTTCTGGTAGCGTGTTGAATTGATCTAAATCTATTTCTCTTCCTCTCACCCATTTTGGGATCCTACTTGAATTAGACCATGCTTTATCTCGTATTATAATTGCATTCATATGTATTCATGATATCATAAAATTCAAAACCGAACAATATCGAAAACGGCTTCCCTACTCATCGGATATATCCACAACAACCTCCCCATGCTTTAAAAATTTAAACTAAATTACTTGCTAGTTTAGATAATATTTGAGATAATTATAGGGATTTCATTGGTGGTGTGGAAACACGCATGGACGTGGACGAAATAGAAAATACCATTAGCAGAGTAGAGGCGTTGTCAGATGAAAAATTACAGTCACTTGTCGACGTGATCTCGGACGAAAACCTGCGAGCTGAATTACTGGAATCTCTAAAATGGAGAAGGGATAATGTAAGGAAAGTTTTTTTAACCTCGCACATCTAGTAAATACAACTCATTGAAATAACATTATTTTTTACAACCAAAAAGACGGTACATACCATATGGCAGTACCGTCTTTTTATTTAGCAAGTTATTTTTTCTTCCCTTCAATTATCTGCGTCGCCACATTATTCGGCACGTCCGCATAGTGATCAAATTCCATACTGGAACTGGCGCGACCCTGACTCATCGAGCGCAAGGATGTGACGTAGCCAAACATACTGGCCAGCGGCACCATCGCGCGCACCACTTTCATCATGCCACGGTCGGTCATTTCTTGGATCTGACCACGTTTGGCATTGAGATCGCCGATTACTTCACCCATATATTGTTCCGGAGTAAGAACTTCCACCTTCATGATCGGCTCCATGATCACCGGATTGGCTTTTCTGCAAGCCGCTTGGAACGCCATGATGGCCGCCATCTTAAAGGCGATTTCGGAAGAGTCCACTTCATGGTAGGAACCATCAAAACAAGTCACTTTGATATCCACGATCTGGTAACCAGCCAAAATACCACGTGTGACGGCGTCTTTTACACCCTTTTCAATTGCCGGCAGATACTCGCGCGGAATCACGCCGCCCTTCACCTCGTCGATGAATTCCAAACCTTTGCCATGCTCATTCGGCTCCACGCGCAAATAGCAGTGACCGTATTGACCGCGACCGCCGGACTGTTTGATATATTTACCTTCGGCCTCGGCGCTGGATTTGATCGCTTCTTTGTACGCGACTTGCGGATTGCCGACGTTGGCCTCCACTTTGAATTCGCGTTTCATACGATCGACGATAATATCCAGATGCAACTCACCCATACCGGAAATGATAGTCTGCAAAGTTTCTTCATCGGTATGAATTCGGAAAGTCGGATCTTCTTCGGCAAGTTTTTGCATCGCCATACCGATTCTTTCTTGGTCGGCTTTGGTCTTGGGCTCAATCGCGATCGAAATTACCGGTTCCGGGAAGATAATTCTTTCCAGAATAATCGGCTTGTCCTCATCACACAAAGTATCGCCCGTATGCACATTTTTGAAACCAATAGCCGCGGCGATCTCACCGGCATACACATCCGTCACGTCTTCGCGATGATTGGCATGCATACGCACGATCCGACCGAGGCGTTCTTTTTCACCGGTGGTCGAATTGTAAATATATGAGCCGGCAGAAATATGACCGGAATAAACACGGAAGAAAACTAATTTACCGACAAAGGGGTCGGTGGCAATCTTGAAAGCCAAAGCGGAAAAAGATTCTTCATCACTGGCTTTGCGAGTAATATGCAATTCTTCGTTATTCGGATCAATACCTTTGATATCCGGCAAATCGGTCGGGGCCGGCAAATACCAAACCACCGCATCGAGCATGAATTGCACGCCAATATTACCAAGAGCGGATCCGCAAATCACCGCATAAGCGCGACCGGAAATAGTCAGTTCGCGAATACCTTTGCGAATTTCATCAACAGTGAAAGATTCGCCGTTCAAAAATTTACCCATGAGAGTATCATTGGCCTCGGCTACTTTTTCCACCATCTTGGCGCGATATTCTTTTACTTGTTCTTTCATATTTTCCGGAATCGGAATTTCGACGATATTCTCACCGTGCGCGCCTTCGAATTGATACGCTTTTTCTTCGATCAAATCGACGAGGCCGCAAAAAGTGGATTCGGCGCCGATCGGCAGTTGAATCGCAAACGCATCTTTGGAAAGACGCTCATGAATAGAAGCGAGACTCATGTAAAAATCCGCGCCCATTTTATCCATTTTGTTGATAAAACAAACACGCGGCACATTGTATTTGTCCGCTTGATGCCATACAGTCTCGGACTGCGGCTCCACGCCTTGACTACCATCGAACACCGTGACGGAACCATCGAGTACACGGAGCGAGCGCTCCACCTCGACAGTAAAATCCACGTGACCGGGGGTATCGATGATATTCATGCGGTGATCTTTCCAAAAACAAGTAGTCGCGGCGGAAGTAATGGTGATACCACGTTCTTTTTCTTGCTCCATCCAATCCATTTCGGCGGCGCCTTCATGCACTTCGCCGATTTTGTGTTTTTTACCGGTGTAAAAAAGCACACGCTCCGTAGTGGTGGTCTTGCCGGCGTCGATATGAGCGGCAATCCCGAAATTACGAGTTTTGTCTAATGAATATTCACGGGGCATATATAATAATGATAATTACTTAGCGAAACGAGCAAAATGCGCAAAGGCTTTGTTGGCCTCGGCCATTCTGTGGACGTCGTCGCGTTTTTTGATAGCGTCGCCCACACCATTGAAGGTGTCGATCAAAACCTGAGCCAATTTATTGGCCATCGGCTGACCTTTGCGAGCGCGAGCGGCCCCAATAATCCAACGAAAGGCGAGCGCATACTGACGGTCGCCGCGCACCGGCATCGGCACCTGATAGTTCGCGCCACCGACACGACGAGAGCGCACCTCTACTTGAGGAGCGATCACGCGCACGATTTCTTCGAACGCTTTGATCGGTTCTTTTTTGAGAGTTTCGGACATTTTGTCGAGAGCGGTATAGACGATACTTTGCGCGACGGTTTTTTTACCGCCGAGCATGACGCAATTGATAAATCGAGCCAACACGACACTGCCGTGTTTGGCATCTGGTTTGATCTCGCGTCTTTTAATTTGTTTTCCACGCATAAAATTACAGATTATTTCTTAGCAGCTTTCGGACGTTTGGCGCCGTAAACACTACGACCACGGCGACGCGCTTCGACACCTTGCGCATCATAGACACCACGAACAATGTGGTAGCGGACACCCGGAAGATCTTTTACACGACCACCACGAATAAGCACAATGGAGTGCTCTTGCAAATTGTGACCTTCGCCCGGGATATAGGCGATAATTTCCATACCATTGGAAAGACGAACCTTGGCGACTTTACGCAAAGCCGAATTCGGTTTCTTCGGTGTGGTGGTATACACTTTGGTACATACGCCACGTTTGAAAGCACAACCGCGATCAAAAGTGGTCTTGCGACGATGCAAGTTGTCGATACCGGCCATGAGAGCCGGAGACTTGCTTTTGCGCACTTTGGGATGTCTCCCATTGCGCATAATTTGGCTTAGAGTAGGCATAACTAACTACTTAAATAAAAATTTTATATGGGATAAACCCCATATTTTCTGCGCTCGTTCGGAAATGAAAATGTTGTTTCATTTCACTCACATCGCTTGAAAATAAACAAAAAGACTGACCTTAATCAGCCAACATTCCCCGGAGCACTGATGCAACTCGTACTTTTGGGGATTTACATTCTGAGGACAGTATATATGATGGGCGGATTTTTGTCAAGTGTTGAAAAGCGCGACATCGGTGAGCCCACTCACCTCACTTGTTTTTACGCCCATTATATGATAACATTATCCAATAATTAATTATTCTATGAATGCAAAATTACTAGAAATTCAACCACCAGTAAAAATAAAGGTGGCAAACATACCCGACAAAGGCCGAGGCATCGTGGCAACCGAAAAAATTTCCTCGGGCGAAATAATCGAAAATTGTCCGATAGTACTATTGCGTAATATCGATCAAAAATTTATCAAGGGGGATTCCGATACATTACGATACTATTATTTGCAGCTAGAGGACATCGGCAGTTCGTGCATCATACTCGGATACGGGTCACTATACAATCACAGCGTCGACCCCAACGCCGAAATCGACCACGAAGACGGTGTGGAGATCGATCATATTTGCTATCGCGCGATCAAAGATATTGCTGTGGGCGAAGAGATCACTTGGGATTATAATTTTGACGATAACATCGTGGAATTTTTGCCGACGGAAAAATAAAACTTGCTCAACCGACAGCGCATTGACTGAGCGGCGTTTTTGTGATACGATTTGGCTAGGAATCGTTGTTGAATTTTGCATTTAACGTTCATTTCATCGAGGAGGCACTATCATGTTGGTCGCTTTTTATAAGAATTGGCGTCACCTGCCGCTCGGAGACAAACCGCAGAATCCCTGTGGAATGTTCATCCACGGAAAGGTCAGTCCATTCTCTACAACAAAATTTTTCGGCGGCGACCCGCGCCACCCAAAAGGACAAGACATATTCGCCAATCACCCGTTGTGGCCGGTCTTGCGAGGCATGTACGAGATCAACATCCCCGAAATAATGGGGCACATCTCTTGCTATGTCGATTCGGAAAAAGACGACGAAATCGTTTACACGAAACGCGTCTTGGTGGAAATCACTACCGCAACGCGCGATTACGACCCCGACGGCTTGCCGATCATCCTGGACAGTGACGGAAAATTACAGGTGGCGCACCTGTGGGGGATCAAAAAGAAGAGTGTCAAATCCCCCTTCGATTTAATACCAAAACCGGCGCCGGCTGGGGCGAACACGTCGGAATTTTGGAAAAACTTTTTCCTCGACCAACTGGTTTCAACGAAAAAGGAACGCTGCGACCAGGCTCGCACACAACTTCGGAACGCCACCGAAACTTTGAACCTGTACGCCGTCATCCCGGACATCGCCATACCGGACGTGCCGGACCACAAATAATACCGACGGCTACGGTCGCAACTTGGACGGGCACCCCCCGTCCTTTTTTTTATCACAAATCCTCCACGCTCCGCAAAAAACTTCCCGGTTTGATATTCGCCGGCCCACCACCATACGATTGTTCGTCAGGCTCATAGGTGAGTTCGCCATTGAGTACCATCGACGGATTCGCGAGCAGAGATTTGTCATCGATAAGTTCCGGCAAAATTTCATCCAAAAATTGGCTCGGCCCCTGGAACACCTGCTCGCCCCAACCATTACTCCGCCCCGCCGCGGCCATCGGATAACTAAAAAACAAATACTTTTTCGCGCGCGTGACCGCCACATAAAATAATCGCCGCTCCTCCTCTACCCCATTCTCTTCCGCGAGCGCGCGACTGTGCGGAAACGCGCCATTGGCCAGATTGATAATAAACACCGCCGTCCATTCGAGCCCTTTGGACTGATGGATGGTGGACAAAATAATTTTATCGTCTTTGATCTGATCCGCGCTTTTCTTTTTATTTTGAATCGAAAACGCTTCTTGGAGCGCGGCCTCGGCCAAAAAGTTTTCTAAATTATCGTACTTGGATGCAAAATTCGCCAGTTGTTTGATATCATCAATCCGATCATTGGCATCCAATCGTTCGCCTTCCAAATAAGTTCGGTACGGCGAATCAATAATACTTTCAATCAATTTCGACGGTGATTCTTTGCCGATCGTCATCATACCATCCCAAATCGTGAGAAAACTATTCCACCCCATGCGCGGTTTTTCGCCCAGATCCCAACCGGCCTTGCGCACTTCTTCGATGTTATTCACGCCCTGGACATGCTCGATAATTTTCCCCGCCGCCGAAGGGCCAATCCCATCTTCGAACAAAAGCACCCGCATCCACGCCGCGCTATCCGCGAGATTATTCAAAATGCGCAAATACGCGAGCACGTCTTTGATGTGCGAACGATCAAAAAAACGTAAACCACCGCGATAATCATAATCGATGCCATAGCGCATCAGTTCGAGTTCGAGTTGTTGGGAGTGGTGGGCGGCACGAAACAACACGGCAATTTCTTTGTGCGGCACACCGTCGTGAATCAGTGACACAACTTTTTTCGCGATCGAATTCGCCTCTTCCATATTATCCCCACTCGGACGCAATTCCGGCTTCACGCCGGTCTTGATAATTGTTTTCAATTCTTTTTTGTATTGTTTGGGATTGTTGGCAATGACCGAATTGGCTACCGACAAAATTTCCTGGCTGCTGCGGTAATTGGTGACGAGCTTAAAAATTTTCGCTTTGGGAAAAACTTTTTCAAATCGCAAAATATTTTCAATATCGGCCGCGCGAAAGGAATAAATACTTTGGGCATCATCCCCTACTGCCAAAATATTTTGATGCGCCTGCGCGAGTTTGCACACGATCGACGCTTGAATTTTGTTGGTGTCTTGATATTCATCCACGAGAATATATTTGAATTGTTCGGAATATTTTTTCAAAATGTCCGAATTGTTGAGCAAACGAAGCCAATTGACGAGCAGATCGTCGAAGTCCATTGAATTGGAGGCTTTTTTCCGCTCTTCATAATACTGGGCCACGCGCGTGATCGCCTCCTCCCACATAGAAAATTGGGTGTAGCGAGCATCGAGCACATCGGCGATGGTGGTCTCGGCGTTGCGCGCGAAAGAAATAATGCCTTGGAGCACACCAGCCGAAGGAAATTTGCCGTATTTTTTACTACCCACTCCGCCAGCAAAATCTTTGGCGCAAAGTTTGATGATTGATTCGCTATCGTCGCTATCCAAAATGGAAAAATTCCGTTGGTATCCGAGCGCCTCGGCATGCAAACGCAACAACCGATGACCGATAGAATGGAATGTCCCCGCCCACGGTAATTTCTCCGTGCGGCCGGTGAGATGTTGCATACGTTCCACCATTTCTGCCGCGGCTTTGTTGGTGAACGTGACCAGCAAAATATTTTCCGGCGCCACACCCTGCTCGAGCAGATACGCCACCCGATAAGTAATGGTGCGCGTCTTGCCGCTCCCCGCACCCGCGAGCACGAGACACGGGCCGTCGCCATGAAGGACGACGTCGAGTTGTTCCGCGTTTAATTCTTTTTGAAAATTGATGGACATAAATATTTTATTTTCTAAACCGGTAGGCACATTCTATCACACTTTAATTGTGGAGCCAATAGGCAAAAACAAAACCACCTCGCGAGAGCGAGGTGGTTATAAATTTACCTGAATTTATGGCAAGCTAACCATTCCCAAATCCACAGGGAAACTGTTTTTACTGACATTGACCGGAGCCGTGGTCATACTTTGTATAACTGTTTTCAGCACACCCATACCAGAGGGGGTGCTGGTATTTGACCCATTAGATAAAAACACATTGAATCTGACTATACGAGTTTGACCAGGATTGATAAGTAGGGTACTACCACCACTTGGAGAAAATCCCACATGCCCTCTATCATAGAATCCGATCCAATCAGAATCACCTGTATCAGGAAATGACAATCTCCAATCACTCATAACCAAACCGTAATAATCAACAGAGACATTAAACATAAAAGACTTAACTTCTACAACCGAATCATTATTCCCATTACCAACTATTTTCAACTCCCCCACAGTATTTTGAGCATCAAAAACAACCGGGCCGACTGAACTAGCGCGCTGTACCACTAAACTCAACGTCGTTGTAGCCAGCGTGCTCGTCGCCACACAAGCCCCGTTCAAACACCCATTCGGACAAGCGATTGTCGACGAAGTTATTCCGGTACCTTGACAATAAAATTCAAACAAATTATTGGAATTGTAACATCGATCGCGATAAGCTTCACTCCACGTATTATTACCATTTGTTCTCGTGGTGGTAGCGACATGTTCAAGGTCTCTACCAGCGTCACCCTCGGTACATGTAAAATTTCCTGGCACACAAGCGCCGTTCATACAACCTCCAGCACAACGAGTTGAAGTCGCCATTACCCGATTATTTTCACAATAAAGCTCCCATACATTCTCATTACCCCAACATTGATCTTCCGCCACATTAAAATACCCGTACAAATCATTTCTGGACGCACCAACTCCAACGGTTTTACCTTTTACACCAGAATCCAAACCACCATCTGTTTCAGTACACGGAAATGACGCAGTATAAAAATTGTTATATTCAGCACTTTCGTATAATTCATTATACACATCGAGCATTACTTTTATATTTCTAACCAAAGAATTATTGGGAGGAAATGCAAACGAAGCTGTGCCAAACGACTTTCCATTAAGCGAACTGATGTTGACAGGATTAACGGCTGGTTCTATCAGTCCTCCTGATACATTATACCAGCCAATTTTAACACCGCTCGACACAAATGACACATTGCCATCGCCCGCATTGTAATAATTTATTTTTACCGACCCAGCACCACTAAGATCAATCTCCACCGGCATTTTTCCAGTACTAGTATTAAAAGTCAAATCCGGCAAAACAGCACAAGCGCCAGCATTACAACCATAACCTGTAGGACAAGCCACTGTCGAAGTAACTAAACGATTATTAACACAATAACTTTCAGTCAATATGGTGGAAGTAGTACAAGAATCACTCACACTAAAAGAGGTGCTAGCAATATTATTATTTTCAGTGGCAGTACCAAAAGTCATCGCATCATTAGCATTATCTGAATCCGTACATTTAAACGGCGTAGGCAGATCTACTGTCACAGTGTTATTATTTTCATTATTCTCTTTAAGCACGCCTTTCCCAGATTGCAACACCCCACCAACCATACTATCACCACCGTCAACTTTTACCGTCAAACGAACGGGCGGCGACTGAACCAAAGACGGCATGATTATTCTCACAGACAGATTAACCACGGCGCCAGGCGCCAAATTTTGAACGGTGGGCACACCCGACCGATTAACACATACTGCACCACCAGAAACATTAGCAGGTATAAAACCACCAGTCATCGGACCAATGTATTTGTATTGCATATTTATAACCGCCCCGGCGTTGTTGCGAAATTCCAAGCGCATACAAAGTACATCGCGAATAACAGAGGTGCCGCGATTTTCATAGGTAATAGTGACTGGAATAGACTGCGACAAATTTTGCATACCTATTACCACCTGTTTCACCGCAATATCCACTACTTGAGGCGCCGAAGGTGGTGCTATAATAAACGCTGCCCCGCCAGCCATAATCGCCGCGAGTGTGGCCACTGCCAACTTGGTGTTGGTAATGGAAGATGTGGCTACTTTCGTAAGTGTTTCCACCATACATTAGAAGTTAATGAATAATAAAAATTTTGATCGCCTATATTATACCACAAATACGCCCCCCCCCGAAAACAAAAGTTATGCACAACCCCATCTACCGGCAGATATACTACTCTCTCCAATCCCGTATTACCTTTTCAACATCAACACTGTCCACGGTCACCACACCCATTTTCTCCAATTGCGCCTCCATTTTCTCCCGTTCCTCGTTCGCACCATTCACATCCAATTCCTGAATTTTTTTCCAAATTTCCGCTGCCTCTGGATATTTTTGCGCCGCCGCTGTGAACAAAATCAGAGGAATGTTCGTGTGGACATGTGACACCTTCACCATCGCGCCGGCTTCATCGAGCGCGTCGAGGGCTTTGTCTGGCAATTTTCGGTCTTTCACGAGTTCCGCCGACAAACGCACGGCAGTTTCAATGGCCGCATCGGTAAATTCCACTTTGTGGTAGTCCCGATATTTATCTTTGACGCCCTTTAAAATTCCAATGGTCTGTTCCACTGTCGGCTCACTCACGTCAATCGGCTGAAAGCGACGTTCCAAACTGGAATCGGTCTTGATATATTTTTCATATTCAGCCGTGGTGGTAGCGCCAACCATCTGCAAATCTCCGCGCGCCAGAGCCGGTTTCAAAATGTCGGAAAAATTTACCGCCCCCTCGGTGCCGTGCGATTGCACTACCGCGTGCACTTCGTCAATAAACAAAATAATAGTACGATTGGAATTAATAATTTCTTGGACAATTTTTTTGGCGCGCTCTTCAAATTCACCACGATATTTCGTACCCGAAAGCAAAGTCGCCACATCGAGTGCGAGCAACCGCTTGTTCCAAAGTTCGTCCGGCACATCATGCGACACAATGCGCAACGCCAACGCTTCTACGATCGCGGTCTTCCCCACTCCCGGCGGACCAATTAAAATCGCGTTATTTTTTTCACGACGCGAGAGGGTCTGGGCCAATTTGCGCACTTCTTCCTCACGACCCACCACCGGGTCCAATCGCCCTTGATTGGCCATCGCCGTAAAATCGGTCGCGTATGAATCTAAAAACGGCGTACCTCCACCACCACCGAATTTCGGCATGCTAATCTTCTTGCCTTTTATCGCCCAGTAAATCACAGCCGCGATCACGATGAGCGCGAAGCCGGAATACGAAAAATTGAGATTTCCCATACAAAATTTTACGTTTATTTTACTATCAACATATTATACCACTCCACTTGACAAAACACCAATTTTGTGCTATAGTATGACGTGGTGTCTAATGAATTTTGAGACAGCAACTTGTCTAATTTAAGACAATTCTTTAAAAACATAGTATTCTAAACATGCGGTGATTCACAAAAGTGAAAATATTCCGCGAAAGGGACAAAAATGCAGAAAAGTAGAGCTCTGATGATCGGTGTGGCGTCTTTCCTGCTCACCGCTTCTTGTGGAGGAGCAATTATCACCCCCTACGCCGGTGCGGACAACGGGTCCGAGACCAGCGCGGAAGTCAGTGTCGGCAACGCCCCCGACCCCAACGCCAATCAAGACGAAACGGGCGTGGCGCAGACTGACGGAGCATCGACGACGGACGACACCAACGCCACGACCAGCCCCACCGGCGGCAAGGCCATCCGGTTCGTCCTGGACTGGAAAGGCATCCCTGATCTCGATGGCTCCACCACCCACTATCGCCAATGCGGCAGCTGGGGTGTACATGGATCATGGTTGGACACAATCGGTCACACACCGAGCAGTGTCGACCAATCAGATACCAGAGTCGTCTGCAACACGGACGCCGATTGTCCGAACGGCACGTTCTGTTCACAGGTCGATTTCCGTGACCAGACGGCGAAATATTGCACCGTGCATTCGCCGACAGATTTCAATGATTCCTGCGGCACAATGAATGATCCCGGTCCAGGATTCTGGTGCAAAAAGAGCGAGGACGACGTCGGCTGCCAAAACGAAAATTGCGGTAGCCCCGAAAGCTTGGAAAAAGCGCACCAAGAAATTATAAAAATAGTCGAACCGATCAAAGGCGAGCGCTATCGTTTGGCCGTCACCTATTTTAGCTGGAACGGTTCAGACGATTTCATCGCGCCCACCGACTGGACAGTGGCTACGATTTTCATCGGCGATGTACCGTGCGCCACAATGTATCTGGAGTTCGACCATTTACACCAGGTCAAGCGATTGGCCGACGTGACGTGGGACACCGGCACCTGCGCCGACATCCAACTACTGATCAACATTCCGGATTTCGATTACCACAAAGACGACATGAGCGTCGACCCCGCCAATACCATACCGGAGTCATTCTGGTGCGACAACATCGCCGACCCGGCGTGCGTCGCCCGTGAGTGCCCCTCGGAATAATTCTGCCGGCCGTTCGCTCGAATCGATTCATTTCGAATCGCGCGACGTTCCCAGAATTACAAAACCCGCCCTAGGATTTATCCAAAGGTGGGCTTTTTATTTCCAACTAAACTGACGCAATCCAACTAAACTTGACTATTTAGTTGCATGGCAGTAAATCTCATTGTCGTATAGACCGACAATAATACCGCAAGCATTACTGCCACCACAAATACAATCGCCCCGATCTTACTCAACAACCGTTGTCTTTTCTCAAACAATTCAAATGATTCCCAATGTCCTTTTTCCCATGATAACTTTTTCCCGGCGATGGCGAAATATATCCACACCACCAAATTGACGAGCGGAATAAACGACGCCACGAACATCAATACGCCATACAAATACAAACGACTCGCGAGCGCCCAGATGAAACCGAGGAAGAACGCGCCCCACGACCACCCATTGATAAATTTATCTTGTGAATTAACCGGCTGAAAACTTACTGGCATTGTGTTTTCCATAGTGAAAATTAAATTAATAAATATTTTTGCTTGTCATTGCCAATCATTTCCTTGCCAATACGCACAACCTCTTTGGCAAAACTATTCTTATTATTATATGTACAACTCATCTGTTTGCCCGCCAGCAATCCCAAAAAATCCATTTTCTCGCTGATCTGAATTTTGCATCCACCCTTCACTTTTCCAATAATTTTGTATTCCAAATCAAAATACCCTTCGGGATAGCGCATCCACGCCGACTGGCATTGCGCGAATTTCTTTTCGAAACAAGTGGCGTTCTTGCCACAGCTGGCTTTGGCATCACCGGTCAAGTTGCTTTGTCGATAATTTTTTTGTTTATCTTGAATTTTTTTCAAAAAAGCGTTGTCTGTCTTGGCGCTCGACGGATATTTTTTCTTCACCGCCGAAATATTTTTTTTTGACGGTAGCAATCAACAATTTATTATTTTCAACATTGGCCAAAAATAACGCGAAGTCCGTACTTGAAGCTTGCGCGTCCATATATTTAATTGACCCACCCAAACCATCCGCCAATTTAATAACGCTGGCCCGAACTGTTTTGAGCGCTGGCGCGGGTGCCCAGTGTTCCGCCACAAAACCTGCAGACGCCGACATCAGACAACCAAAATATCCATCAAACGCGGAGTCCGAATTCGTAGAAGTAACTCCGTCGATTTGCGCCTGATACGCATCAGCTACGGCCGTACACCCATTATTCATAGCTTCAGCCACTTGCACCATGCCGTCCGCGAACGTCACCTGTTGCCGCAACGTAGGCGCGGCTTGCGCGGGGAAAATAACCCCCAAACAAAAAATCGCCGACATAAAAACGGCGAACCCAACGACTAATTTCTTTGTCATAATTTTCTAAATAAATTAACGAGCGGTATTATACCACACCTTGATTTTCTCGGCAAAATCCGCTATGATAGCGTAATATGTTTTTCGAGCTCCAACATATCGACAAATACACCGGCGCGCGCGCCGGCATCATGCACACGGACCACGGGGATATCCTTACCCCCTGTTTTATGCCGGTCGGCACCCAGGCCACGGTGAAAACCCTCGACTCCACTGACCTCGAAAATTTAGGCGCGCAAATCATTCTCGGCAACACCTATCATTTGCATTTACGTCCGCGTGAAGACCTGATCGCGGCCGCCGGCGGACTACACAATTTCATGAACTGGCACCACCCCATCCTCACCGATTCGGGCGGCTTTCAAGTTTTTTCACTGGGAGCACAAAAAGAGGCCAAAGGCCAAGGCGGACTGACCAAAATCACCGACGATGGTGTGGAATTTCGCTCACACATCGACGGGTCCAAACATTTTTTCTCTCCGGAAAAAGCGATCAATATCCAACACCAACTCGGGGCAGATATTATTATGGCGTTCGACGAATGTACACCTGACACTGCCGATGAAAAATATACTCGCGCCGCCATGGATCGCACGCACGCCTGGGCGAAACGCTGTATCGACGAACATCAAAAAAATACCAAACACCACGGCTATGAACAATTTTTATTTGGCATTATCCAAGGCGCCAAACACAGAGACCTACGCGAAGAATCAGCGCGCGCGATTTCTACACTGCCATTCGATGGTATTGCGATTGGCGGCGAAAGCATCGGCTATAATATGGGAGCGACCGCCGAAATTCTGGATTGGGTGATACCTCTAATCCCCGCCGACAAACCGCATTACGCCATGGGCGTCGGACTCGATCCAAACGATCTACTCACTGTAGTTGCTCACGGTGTGGACATGTTCGACTGTGTCGCCCCTACTCGGCTCGCGCGCCACGGCATGGTGTATTGTCATTCTGAGCGTAGCGAAGAATCTAAAAATCGTCTCAACATCAACAACGCCGCCAACATCACCGACACCCGTCCGATTGACGCACACTGCCAATGCCTGACTTGCAAAAATTACACTCGTTCATATTTACACCACTTATTTGCCGCCCAAGAAATCACAGGCCTGCGCCTCGCCTCCATTCACAATATCCACTTCATGCTCGACCTCATGCGCCGCGCCCGCGAGGCGATTTTGGCAGATAAATTTGCTGAATTTACCAAAGATTGATTTTTGAGTTATTGATTGGTTTTTGATTTGATTCGTGGTAGTATATAAACAATTCATTTTTACCCCCACAAATATGAAACGAACATTTTCCGGCGTTCAGCCGACGAACAATCTACACATCGGCAATTATTTTGGCGCGATCAAAAATTGGGTGGATTTGCAGTCCAGCCATGAATGTATTTACTGCGTGGTGGATCTGCACGCGCTCACGGTTTATCAAAAACCGGAAGTGTTGCGTAGTAATATTATCAACGTCGTCAAAACTTACCTCGCGCTCGGGGTTGATCCCAAAAAATCGATCATTTTCCAACAATCGGACGTTTCCGCTCACGCCGAGCTCGGG
>Ga0208373_1001524_pt1 | contig 30390 bp, 34 predicted proteins | sample RifOxyC2_FD_184036 | JGI IMG/M metagenome (GOLD analysis project Ga0208373, IMG submission 184036) | Soil microbial communities from Rifle, Colorado - Rifle Oxygen_injection C2 (SPAdes) | ecosystem: Environmental > Terrestrial > Deep subsurface > Rock core/Sediment | place: Rifle, Colorado... | reverse complement strand
AATCCTATTTTTGACATTAGGTTCCTCCTATTTGTTAAACATTAATTTTTGGTAATTTTAAATTTAACAATTTTTAAGAGGAACCTTTTTTTATTTTTTAATTTTCAACTAAGTTTAAGATAACACCAAATACTGCATCCAGGATTAGAATCTGTGTTCTGATATCTTCAATCAATTTTTGATAATTTGATTGATTATAACCAGCTAAATTTAAAAACCGGGATTTATCATTTTTTGAACGATTTTTCAGGAGATAATTTACAATCTTAACTTCGCTTATTTCAGCATTAGCAGGAAGTTTCATTAGTTTCTAAAATAACATTTTAAAAATTTCGATTGAAAAATAATTCGTTAGTTGCTTAATTTTATTTCATTCCCTTCAGCATCCCGATTATCCTGGCTGGATAGTTTGTGCCTATGGCTTTGACATTGTACTTTAGTGCTGTTTTCAGGTCTTTCTCCGAATCAATCGAATAAGCACCCATATATATATTATTTTCGATGGCATCTTTGACAAGCTTGTCATTCAATTCATCAACGGCACAGATGAACACATCACAGCCCGTTTCTTTATGGATTTTAGAAGGATGCCTGAAATCGAACGGAATTTTTATTGCCCCGACAGGAAGCTCAGGCATTTGGATTTTCAATTCATTTAATAATTTGTAATGAAATGATGCTATAAGCACCTGATTGGCGATTTCATATTCACGGAGCATGTTGAGCAGTTTATTAACCAGTATGCTGTTACCACCGGATTTCTGTAATTTGAGTTCAATCAGCAGATATATTTTGTCTTTAATTAGTTGGAATATATCTGAAAGTAGAGGAATTCGCTCACCTGCAAACTTTTCATCAAACCAACTTCCTGCATCCAGCTTCTGCAAGTTCTCGAGGGTTAATTCTGCGATGTTATTTTCGATGTTGGTTTTTTTCAGAAGCTTTAAATCATGGAATGCCACGATATGGCCGTCTGAAGTGAGCTGAATATCAGTTTCAATCATATTGGCACCTACTTCAATTGCTTCTCGGAAAGCAGCCATCGTGTTTTCAGGGGCAGTCCCTGAAGAGCCGCGATGGGCGGCTACAAAGTAGTCATGTGCTAATGCAAATTCTTTTAAGGATATCATTTCAGGTTTTAATTTGATTCAAAATAATCATTATTCCAAATAAAACACATTATCTAACAAGCGAAAATAAATATAAACTAAATTGAATTAACAAAAATATTTTTATAAACACACATAATTTTTGAAATAATTTAATTATTTTGAAAAACATATTTATTTCAATTATTAACGATATTATTTTTTCAGTGGTTATTATAACAGGTTGATAAATGTATTCACAAGTCTTTTCAGCTTCATGTCTCGGAATCAAAGCCTTCGTAGTAGAAATCGAAACACATATTGAAAATGCCGCTGTAAACTTTTTTATGGTTGGTTTACCTGATGCCGCAGTTAAGGAATCACAACAGAGGGTAATATCGGCACTGAAAAACTCAAATCTTCCTTTTCCAACTAAAAGGATTACTGTCAATCTTGCCCCTGCAGATATTCGCAAAGAAGGAAGCGGTTTTGACCTGCCGATAGCACTCGGCATACTTGCGGCACAAAACGAAATACCTGCGGAATCGCTTGATGCAACTTTAGCTCTCGGCGAGCTTGCACTCGAAGGATTCCTGCGACCCATACACGGAGCTTTATCAATCGCTATGGAAGCACGCGAAAAAGGATTCAAGAAAATGATTCTACCGAAGCTGAATGCCGACGAAGCGGCTCTCGTCGAGGGAATTGACGTTATACCTGTCGAATCTTTAAATGAAGTTGTTCAGTATCTTAATGAAACTATCAAGATTGAACCTCAGAAGGTTGACCTTAAGGAGATATTTGAAAAGAACCAGAAGAATTACAATCTGAATTTATCGGATGTGATGGGGCAGGAAAACGTGAAAAGGGCTTTGGAAGTCTCTGCGGCTGGCGGGCATAATATGCTCATGATAGGACCTCCCGGCTCAGGAAAAACTATGTTGGCAAAAAGAATACCGACAATCCTACCCCCATTGACAGTCGAGGAATCGCTGGAGACGACAAAAATACATTCAATCGGCGGAATTCTTCCTCCGGGTGAGGCTCTGGTTACAGTGCGTCCGTTCCGTTCACCACATCATACAATTTCTGATGCGGCACTTGTCGGAGGTGGAGTGAGTAAGATAAAACCCGGTGAGATTTCTCTCGCCCATCACGGAGTATTGTTCCTCGATGAACTGCCGGAATTTGCAAGAAATGTTCTGGAAGTGCTCAGACAACCATTGGAAGATAAGCAAATAAACATATCCCGTACAAAAATGACAATCGAGTATCCGGCAAATTTCATGCTCGTTTGCTCGATGAATCCCTGTCCTTGCGGCAACTGGGGCAATCCGCAGAAAGAGTGCAAATGCACTCCAACTCAGATACAGAAATATCTTTCCAGAATATCGGGTCCATTGTTGGACAGGATTGACATTCATGTCGAAGTTCCTGCTGTCAAGTACCAGGAAATCTCATCAAAAAGAATGGGTGAGCCATCCGAGATAGTCAGGGAGCGGGTAATTAAGTGCAGGGGAATGCAGGCTGAGAGATTTAAAAAGAGCAAGGGTGTATTCAAAAATGCAGATATGAATACAAAAGCAATCAGGAAGCACTGCGAACTGGACCAGCCCTCGCAGGACCTGATGAAAATGGCGATGAACAAACTCGGGATTTCGGCTCGCGGTTATGACAGAATTTTGAAAGTATCACGTACGATTGCAGATTTATCTCAATCCGAAAATATAAAGCCCGAACATATAAGCGAAGCCATCCAGTACAGAAGTCTCGACCGCCAGTACTGGAAATAGAAAAAAGATGTGTTAATGATTCTATTGTCTCAGCGGCACCATTTTTTCAATTTTCCAGGCTTCGAGGTTTGTAAAATAAGTTGTTTTACCTTCTTTATCAAATTTTCTGCCGCGGATGTTAAAGTTCACTTTGATATCCTGGTTCATATCGTAGTTGTCCAGAACACCGCATTTGTCTTTGACAAGCTGGAATTTGATGTAATCGGTGTACTCGGTGCCGTTTCTGTTGTCAACTATTTCGAGGATAAATTCACGCTTCTGGAAGTTTTCGCCAATCTTTTGAGTGTCGAATTTTTCGACTAATTTGCCGGTCAGTTCGTAATTCATAATTGAGCCTTGTTAAAATTTGCATATTTGTATTTACAATATAATAATTTGAAAACGAAAAAAAAACATTTCCTGAACTTTTTCAGAATTTCCTTATTTTTATTTTGTGTTTAATTTAGTCTATTGTTAATAATTATTTATTATACTAAGTTGCTTAATTAATTCTGAATTCAAATGATGTCATTATGAGTCAATGGCCACCGCCCTTGCGATGGTAAAACAAACATAAGACAAATTAAATTCGTTCATTATTTTTTTTGAATAGCCACTATCTTCAGATAGTGGAGTGTTTCCACCACCATACGACTTTAGTCACTTATTTGTAAGGGGACAAATCCCGAGCGTGGTGGTCATTTATTTCCATTACTTAAAAGTAGTGGCTTTTCAAATTTATATATTGAACCTTAGCCCGAAAACCAGGGTCTGGTCAAGCTGGCGGCGTAGCGAAAAGTTCCTGTCGTAAAGTATCCTCATCGTATAGTCAATATTGAATACTTTGTATTGCAGGTTAGTAAACAGAAGACTTCCAACTCTGGAATTTTTTATATCTTCAACAACGGATTTCTTTGTAAGTGCTACATTACGAAAGCTGGCATTAAAAAGCAAATCCTCAAAAATGTGTGTTTCATAGCCCATCTCAAATATCCCGCTATATCCTGATTCAATTGTAATATCATCCTGATAATTCGACAATGGATTATTTTCATCAATTGGGAATTGTCTGTTTTGTTCGAGAATATAATTCTTTGTGAATGTCTGTTGCAAAGCGTATCCAACTCCGAAAGTCAGATAGAATTGTGAACTTCCGCTTTCTGAATTTGAAACATATTTTTTACCGAGGAAAAGAGTTTGATATACAAACATAGGGTCCATGAAGCTGGTTTCTGTACTTGGGTCAGTGCCTTTCCCAACACTTGTTTCAACGGTCGTTTCGAGAAAAAGCCGGATTCCTAATGTTGGAAAAAGAATTATTGAAGGAATTACGGACAGAATCATATTATCCTGCACTCTGTATGGTATTTCCGTTTTCGAATGGTGCTGTCCGTATTGCATGTACAAGAAACTTGCAAACTGCATGAAATCCCCTTCATATCCAAGCCTTGCCCTAAGGTTAAGCATCCACACAAGCTCTTCGACCTCCTCATCAACTTTGCTGATATTTTGAAATGTCATCCCAAAACTTGGAGAAGCTGAGAATGACCATGTAGGCTTTGTATTGGACTCAGATGTCTCATCCTGGGCAATCATAATATAAAAGCTTCCAAGAAAAGCTGTAACAATAAGTAATAATTTAATTTTTTTCATTTTATGTCTTTAAATTTATTCATAAAAAAATTGTTGTGGTGTGTTAATGGCTACACCAAGACATTTATAAATAATTCAATACCCTCCCTCAACCTTAATACCCTTGCCTGCAGGGGAGTTCATTGAATTAATAAAAATTGACTTCAATGAAAATATTATTTCATTTCAATTCTTTGCACTCTGACTTTAAGTGTCAATTTCATCTGAACACTACCAATGTCTTGCCGACCGTCGTTATGACATGTTATGTCCGCTTACAGCAAATCCGCCTTTGTTGGATTTGGCGGGTGTAACCAAAATTAATGTAAATCTAAGTGTGGTACCTTTCGTACCTTTCTCCACATCTTCCATATTACTGTGAGCGTGTGAATAAGGACCTCCCACTGTTTCAGTACAATAAGCATCTATCTCTCCTTTTACTGTGTCAGTAGTAAACTTAACAGTGATTTTTTGTTTAGTCGTTGGATACTTTCTACCGCCTATTTCAGTCCCGTTCAGTTCTTTATCTTTAGCGCCAGGTTTAGATTGCACTGGATGCACTACTTCATGAGTAGTAATTGTGAGTTTCAATGTACCGCTACTTGGAAGTTTGTATCCTTTTGGGAAACTAATCTCAAACTCGCCATTTTTATCTGTAATGCACTTTGCAGAAAAATTCCTTTGTACATTGGAACGTGTAGAATTATGAGCCACAGCCTTTATTGGCACATCGTTTGGTTCTTGCTCAACAAGTATTTCTGCACCCGGTACGGGTTCACCTGCTTGGCTTTTGTTGAAGAAGAATAATAGAACAAAAATAGAAAGTAATAGCAATTTAAAACTTTTTGAAGTAAACATAATTTCGCTCCTTATTTTATTTTGGATAACATTTTAGGGTAGTTCCAAAAATTCCCTTAATATTTCAAATATAATCACTAATTTTGTAAGAAACAAAAAATATCATGTGGAGAAACAATGCCAACTAAGAAATCCAGCTATTTTTTTGATGAAGAATTCAGATTGGAAAAATTATCTACAAAAAATGACCCGTTTGAGAAACTCAATAAATATATAGACTGGGAGCATTTCCGCCCCGAACTAAACGGAGTATTTGAGAAAGAAGCAAATTTATAGAAGAATATTAAGTAACAACGGCTAATGTCCACGATTCGCAGTCTCTTGCCGATTTAATTGACGAAATGAATTCAAATTACGAACTTTATGGCGACAGATCCTTAATTAATTCTGAATTCAAATGATGTCATTATGAGTCAATGGCCACCGCCCTTGCGATGGTAAAACAAACATAAGACAAATTAAATTCGTTCATTATTTTTTTTGAATAGCCACTATCTTCAGATAGTGGAGTGTTTCCACCACCATACGACTTTAGTCACTTATTTGTAAGGGGACAAATCCCGAGCGTGGTGGTCATTTATTTCCATTACTTAAAAGTAATGGCTTTTCAAATATTTTTATAATGTGTCAATAAGAGCGAAGCGAAAAATGACAAAAAATAAAATCGGTATTTTTAAAACTATCCAGTATAAATAAACGATTAATGAAAAGTATAGGAATTATCACATCAAAGGAGCAAGCTGAACTCCTCGAGTATGACAGAGACATTGTTAAGTTGTTATCGCAAAAAAATATTAATGCTGAACCAATTGTATGGGAAGAACCTCATAAGCCCTGGGAAAGCTTTGACATGCTGTTAATGAGGACTGCATGGGGATATCATCTTAAGCATGAGGATTTCAGAAAACTGTTGGAATATTTTGCAGAAAATAATTTGAAAGTGTGGAATCCTACATCCATTATGCTTGAAAATATGCATAAGTTCTATTTGAAAACATTGATGGAAGCAGGATTCGATGTCATTCCAACTATGTTTCTTGAACCCAACGATTTTAAAAACATTGAAGATATAGCAGAAAACACAGGCTGGGAAAAATTTGTTATTAAGCCTGCAATATCTGCAAGTGCATTCGATACTTATATCATTAATGATATTAATTCATTCTGCAAAGATGGAGAAATATTAGAAAGATTTACAGGCAAACAATTTTTGTTGCAGAAATATATCCCAGAAATCGAAACCGAAGGAGAATGGTCAATCTTTTTCTTCAGTAATAGCTACAAATATTCTATTCTGAAAGTACCTCAGAAAGGAGATTACAGGGTTCAAATCGAATATGGCGGTAAGTATTACAGCGAACATGCCCCTGATTTTGTCTTTGAGTCGGCAAAAATAATTGCTGATTTTTATATGGACAATTGTCTTTATCTCAGGGTTGATGGGGTAGTTTCAAATAATATATTTTATGTTATGGAAGTCGAAATGATTGAGCCCGACCTATATATGAACATAGTGCCTGAAGCTAAAGAACCTTTTGTAGATGCAATTGTACAGAAATTAAACGGTATTCATTAATTTTGAAATATGGAAAATCAAGACAGTTACATATTTGGCAGAAACCCTGTGCTTGAAGCAATTGCTTCGGGTAAACCCATCGAGAAGATATTTATAAGCTTCGGAATGAAGGGTGAACCAATTAACAGCATATATTCAAATGCAAAAAAGGCAGGTATCAAATGCTCAAATCTTGATAAAAGAAAATTCAATGAACTCGAAAAAAAAGAGTTGCCACGTGGAGCCAAGTCACAAGGCATAATTGCAATCATTCGAAGTTTCGATACCTTGAATCTCGAGGAATTGATTGAAAAATCCTTTGTCAATAATAAATATCCAATCATAATAGCACTCGACGGAATCACCGACCCACACAACCTCGGAGCAATTGCCCGCTCTGCAGAATGTGCAGGTGCATCTGGTTTAATCCTTCCGGAGCATAACTCTGCACCAATCACACCAGTTGCCGTAAAAGCCTCAGCAGGTGCAATGAGCCATCTCCCGATAGCAAAAGTGAATAATTTGTCGCAGGCACTGATAACCCTGAAAGACAGGGGCTTCTGGATTGTCGGCACATCATCCGGTGCCGATAGTTTATATACCGACGAAATTTATAATCAGCCAACTGTCCTGCTCATCGGAAGCGAGGGCAAAGGACTCAGGCACGGGATAATCAATCATTGCGACTTTATGATTAAGATTCCTTTGTATGGAAAAGTGTCTTCACTTAATGCATCCGTTTCCGCAGGAATAATTTTATTTGAGATTTTGAGGCAAAGGAATATATAGAAACTATTATAAGTTATATTATACACATCATTTTGAGTTTAAATGAAATAGGACAAATTATGGAAAGGAAACCATTTTTAACATACGATTACAAATAAATTTGTTAATAGCACTCTTAACTATATTCACTAATTAACTATCATTCAATAAAATAGGGTAATTGCATATAATGATTTTATTTTTAATAAAAAAGAAATGTAAATTTGTAGTATAATTTTATTTATTTGGAATTATAAAATATTAGTGAATAAGCTGCCAATTCACAGAATTAGTAGCGAAGTGAGTGTTTTTGAAGTTGTGCGGAACATAAATTTTTATTATATAAATGGAATGAGGAATAGAAAACATGAAATTAAAAATTATTTTTATTATTTGTATCGTTTTTCTTTTGAATAGTTGTGGAGATTCAGGTACCAATACTAATGACTCTAATAAAGAGTTATGGCCCTTTTCAGTTGGAAACACTTGGACTTATTTTGTGTATAGCTATCACCGTTATAATTCAGATACAGTCAAACCTTTTGATACAATAACTTATTATATAAGTGGTAAAAAATCAATAAACGGTGAAGATTGGTATTTTATGACAAGTATTGGAAGAAGTTCAAAGGTTATTTTTATAAATAGAAGCGATGGTTTATGGGGATATAATTTTAAAGATTCTACGAATATAAATATTGATTCCGCAACGTTGGGTTTTAGGTATCCAACTTATCTAAATGAGACATATCCAAATGATACTAATGGTATTAAAACAGTCAGCCTGAATTCAGAAGTCATTTCACCAGCAGGAAAATTTACTTGTATTAAATATATTTATATTAAACGACCACAAGAAGCAATGTATTTCTATCCCGGAATTGGTCTGATAAAGAATGAACTAATCACTGCAATTGATACAACTTTAACACCACCTGATACGGTCTGGATTAGAATGATCCTTGTAAGCTACATACTATTTCCTAAGGAGTGATATTTCGTGAAACCTACAGATTATTTTTTGAATTGGTAAATTTTATTCCCGGTGCAAATTAGTAGAGACAGGTCTGAGACCTGTCTCTACCTGATTATTTACCTATTAAAGAAAACAAATAATTAAAAATAAATTTCTACAACGTTATCGTTTCTCCATACTGCATCACTCTGCAATTTTTTTCATTGGCAGTTACTTTTGCTTTGAAAACTTCAGGGTCAACCTGTATTACAGGGAATGTGTTATAGTGCATCGGTATCGAAAGTCCGGGATTGACGAACTCGACAGCCCTTAATGCGTCATCTATTCCCATAGTAAAATTATCGCCGATAGGTAGGAGCATAGCATCTATTTTATCAATCTCACCGATTAGTTTCATGTCGAGGAATAATCCCGTGTCGCCTGTGTGATAGATGGTTTTGCCGCCCATCTTAATTACTGCACCTGCGGGTTCGCCCATGTATCTTCCATCCGGCGATGATGAGCCATGATGTGCAATAGTGAATTTCAATCGCCCAAACGGAAAATTCCATCCTCCGCCAATGTGCATGTTATGTGCATTGCATCCCTGTTCAGCCGCATAATTGGCAAGCTCATTTACGGCAATCACCAATCCGTCATTTGCTTTCGCAATAGCCAAACCATCTCCAAGGTGGTCGCCATGGGCATGAGTAATTACAATGAACTTTGCTTTAATATCGGATGCCTTAACAGGACAATTCGGATTACCTGTTAGAAACGGGTCAATTATTACCTGGTGAGTGCCGTCATCAAGTAAAAAAGATGAATGACTAAGGTATGTAAGTTTTAACATATTCACCTCGTTTTTTTGTTATTTACTGATGTTAGTTATAAAATATTATTTCCTTGAGTAAAATTTTCAATTTTCAATTTTACAATTTTCAATCAATTAATCAATATCAAATGTTAAAATAGAAACGGGCTTTACGACATTTAGAAAATTAATACTTTGAATTCAAAAATTTTTATTAATTAAATATTGTGAAAATTATTCATTATAAATTCAATGAAAATTTAAAATTTAAAATTTAAAATTTAAAATTATATTCACGTAATATGAGTAATTAATTTATTTTATGAACTATTTTTTTGCGGAAATCAGTGCCGTTCCGAAATCTGTATCGGTTCTTTGGATGTCTTCGAACCATGATTCTTTGAGCATAATCCAGTAATCGGTTTCCGTATAAACATCGCCTCCTTTTGAACTTACAAGCATTTCAATCGAAAGCAGGGCATTGTATTCAGGTGAAGTCCTATCGTCATGAATAAGGTAATCGTGAATTATGAGTTGCCCGCCTTTATTTAATGCATTATATATTCTGTTGCATAGTGCAATATTCTCCCATATAGAAACATGGTGCATGGCAAAAGATATGAATATCATGTCATAGCCTGTGCCAATATCGTCAGTTCTGAAATCACCTTTCATTAGATTTATCTTTTTGATAAATCCTTCTGCTTTAAGATAATCTTCGGTAAATGCAATTATATTCGGATAATCAAAAAGATTAGCATCAATTTCGGGCTTTAAGTTCAGAAACTCGATTGTGTAATTACCTAAACCGCCGGTCAGGTCAAGTAGCTTATGAACCTTTGTCAGGTCAAGAAGTCTCACGACATCATGTGCAAGAATCGAGGAACGCCAATTAATGGCTTCTATAAAGGGCTTAATTTGTTCTTTTGTCATATCTTTTATATCAACTATGTCAGGTGGTTTGCCGAGTTTGACAGATTGAGTGAGGTTACCCCAAAGATTCCAGAGGTAATTCTGGTATTTGAAAAGCCCTATATACTCAGGCCTTGTCTTATCGAAGAAGCGAAGGGAAATTTTAGAATTGAGATAACCATTGTTGTTTTTTTCAATCAAACCGATTGCCACAAGTGCATTCAGAAGCCTTTCGGTTGCCTTTATGTCTGTATCGAGCTGTGCTGCAATTTCAGCCGCAGGTTTAACCTTTGCACCTATAACAGAGAATAAATCGAGTTCACAGGCAGTGAGCAGCACTCTGCTTCTTTCGAAAGATAGGGCAAGGTCGAGTACTGTCTGAATAGACGAATTATCACGCTGCATCGGCTTCCAGGTTCTCATATTATCTCCGAAGGTATTTCAAAATTATCCTTAAAAACCCTTGACTAACAATTAATCAGTTAATATCTTAATTCAAATATAATAAAAGAAATTTACAAAAGTTTACGATAAAAAAAAATTAAATAAAACTTATGATGTTGAAAAAAATGGTAAATGGACAAATATAAATTCACCATCCTGAAGGATGGTGCTATTCTCATGAAAATGCAAGATTAATTATGTTTTGAAAAAAGGTGTTTATATAAGGAATGGCCATGCTTTGCGAAGTTCTCGAAATAGCCTGTAAACCATTGGTTGAGTGCTATGCCGGCTTCATCGGATTGCCTTATGTCTTCGAGTGATTCAATTCCCCCTGTTCTTATTATATAGAACTCATTTAAGGGAGGATGATTTTCAATATATGAAGCCGCAAAAGACGATAATTCATAAGACCTTCTTTTCAAAAGCCTGCCGCTTAACCCACCACCGAATATTGTTGTAAAATAGTCGAATAATCGCTTTTCGTCAACATTTATATTTGAAGCATAATTGCCGTATTCGGTAGAAGTATTTCCAAAATTAACTCCTCCGAAGCCGAGTCCTGTTAAAACATCAAGCAATGCAGGCAGAAGCTGCATATCAGTGTCGTTAGACAGTTTAACAATGACAGGAGGATTTGCACCTGTTCGTTTAATAAAATTTCTACCGATATATTCAAGCCTGTTGAGAAGATTCTCATCCAATCCAATGTTGTTCTTAGGTTTATCTTGTGGAATGTTAGGACAACTTTCATTTAATTCAATGAAATCAACATTTGCAGATTTAAAAAATCCCATACCATTAACAAGTTCCTTCATAGCTTCCATTTCGGGCAGTTCAGGTGAGTCGCTGACACTTACTCCAAGAGGACAGCCTTCGGCTTTCTCAATTTTCGAAAGCTTTTTCGCAAGTGATACATGTCCTTCATTCGGCAGGCCCATCCAATTTGATGCAGAGCCTGAGCGGGGATATGGCATGAAAGGATGGATAACACCTTTTCTCTCGTTACCCCTGCGATACGCACCTGTGCTTGTTCCGGCAAGGTAAGCTCCTGCACCCTGCGAAGCTGCGGTATAGTATCCTTCGCCATGCTTGAACATACCTGCGGCATTGAATATGCCAGAATTGAATCTTATGCCCCATAAAATTCGAGATTCGCTTTCGGGTGGGATATATGTTCTTGAACGAATTTCCCGTGTTAACAACTTGATAAATGCTTTTCTTGCAGGTGAATAGATGTTTGTAACAATCGAAGGAGGTAGCTTAGTAATAACAGGCCTGATTTTGTATTCTGCGAGAGATAGGATTTCTGCTAATGTTATTATTCTCATATATTTTCTAATTCTTGTCAATCAAGCTTTTCTATTCAACACAGATATTGATTTTTTATTGTAAAAATAATTTAGTTGCCTTTTTTTAAATTGCATTTTTAAAAAAAGAATTTATAGGTAAATATGAAAATACAAGGTGAAGGATTAGCTGAAATTGTAAAAGACAATCCGAATTTACTGAACTTTTTAGACCGCTTAGATGTTCAATTAGGATTTGGCGATAAAACTATCGAACAAATCTGTAAAAGTAATCATATTGAAATCCCGTTTTTCGTTGAAATGCTGCAATTGATATTAAAAAGATATGAATTTAATCCAAGATATATTGATGAATTCGAACCCAAATTAACGGTGAAATATCTAAGAAATTCCCATAAGTCTTTCCTGAACGATTATCTGTCAGAAATTGAAAGATATATCGAAAGCCTTAAAAATAATGAGACGAATAGGAAGAAAGACTGCGATTTGATGATGAATTATTTTCAGGATTACAAAACAGAATTTGTAAATCATCTTCAATATGAAGATAATACGATTTTTCCCTATATAATTGAATTAGAAAAAATTATTTCTGAAAATATTCCAAATTCTAAAATCATTGAAAAAATAAAAATAGAACCTATAAATAACTATATTAAAGATCATGGTTCTCTTAACGAGCAATTAAATGACCTCAAATATTTAATCATTAAATATTTTAAACCTTTTAAAGAAACAAAAATTGTCCGTTCATTAATTAAAGTTATTTATGAACTTGAGGAGGATTTGGAAATTCATGAATTGATAGAGAATCAAATTCTTTTTCCTCAGACAAAAAAAATGGAGGATAAGGTTTTAAAAAATGCTATGATTAATAGGAAATGATATGAAAAGAAGCAGAAACAATATAAATATGATTATCATTGAGAAATCATATTTAATAAGAAGAAGTCTCTCCGACCTTTTGCTTGAACAGTACAAAAATATTAAACTTTTTGATGAAATAGAGAACTTCGATTCTTTATTATCATTAGTTGAAAAAGCTTCATTAAGCTGTATATTCGCAGATAAAAATACCATTGAAAAGTTTAAAAGATATTTTCATAATCTTCCTGAGAACTCCACAATAATTCCCATATTTGAGTCAAAAACAGAACATGACAAATATACCAATTTTAAAACTTATATATCAATTTATGATGAAAAAAAACAGATCATAGAAGCTGTACAAAGAGCAATAGATACTATTTCCACAGAGATGCCGGTTAATCATCAATTAAACGAATTATCAGAAAGAGAGAAAATTGTATTGCAACTAATTGCAAAAGGATTTTCAAGCAAAGTGATAGCCATTAAACTCGGTATCAGCATTCAAACAGTTTCGACACACCGAAAAAACATATCAGGAAAGCTCAATATTAAGACAGTATCAGGCTTGACAGTTTATGCAATCATTAATAACTTGATAAAAATCGAAGAAAAGTAAATGGCATTATTTTTTAAAAATATATCACAGCAACCTAATGAATACATAAATTTTTTAGTGTTCACGTATAATATTACTATTCTTATTAATAAAGTCAATTTGTTTTTTAATTTTTTTTTAAATTGAAATTATAAATTTAGTGATTTATTATAAATTGGTTTATACTTTGAAAGTGAGTGCCGGACTATAATTCTGAGAAATAAAACATCGAGGAACCTAAAGGTTTAAAAGAGATACAAAGCTTCTCTTGAAGTTACTATTATCAGGTATTTTCTACTTTCTAATGAATAATGAGGGATAAAAATACCTATTTATAGGTATTGATAAAACTTTTAGTTATATCTAATTTTGAAATTAGAATAATAAAAGAATTTTTAAAGAGTAGATGAAATGAAAAGTGTTAGGTTGATTTGGATTTTAATATCATTGTTTGTTCTAAGTGTAAATGTATATGAAACGTCTGCACATAATAAGACCATTAAAGGAATTGTTATTGTTAAAAACGGGAAAAGCGATCCTGTAATAGGAGCTTTGGTTAGGTTAGAAGGAACTGTATTGGGAGCAGTTACTAATAGAGAAGGAAAGTTTATTATAAAAGGTATCCCGGACGGCAGGTATGAATTAGTTGTTACATCTGTCGGAATGCATAAAATAAAAAAAGAAGTCGAGCTTAAACATATCGAAGGCGATGAAATTGAAATAAATTTCGAAATGGAAGAAAATCCTATTAAAACAACTTCAATTGTCGTAACAGCAACCCGTGGTGAGAAGATTTATGAAGACTTACCCATAAAAGTTTCAACCATTAATGAAAATGATTTCAGAATATCTTCTTCAAATAATTTGAGGGAAAGTCTTCAGTACCAACCCGGAGTCAGAACAGAAGTAAACTGCCAAAACTGCGGCTTCAGCCAGGTCAGGATTAACGGACTTGAGGGAAAGTATTCTCAAATATTAATAGATGGTAAAGCGGTTTTCTCAACTTTAAATGGTGTTTATGGGCTTGAACAAATCCCGACCAATATGATTGACAGAATAGAAATAATCAGAGGTGGAGGCTCATCTTTATACGGAGGTAACGCTGTTGCCGGTGTTATTAATGTTATTACTAAAGAACCCTGTGAAAATTCTTACAGTATTCGCTGGGATAATTTATTGGTAAAAAGTAAAATGCCTGAAAACACAATCAGTCTGAATGCTACAATTTTGAATGATGAGCAGAATCTTGGTTTAACTATGTTTGGTATGTCGAACGACAGGCATGAATATGATGCCAATTCAGATGGTTTTACTGAGATTGGCAGAATGAATGTAAAAAATTTGGGGTCTAAGTTTTTTTGGAAACTATCGCCGCATAGTAAATTATTAACCGGGTTTCACTTCATTAATCATGAAATTCGCGGGGGTGACAGTCTTGACCTACAACCACACGAAGCCAACATAGCAGAATATGCAAAGCATATTACATATTTAGGACAGGCATCATATATTCATTACTTTGAAGATGGAAACAAGATTAAATTGGATTTTTCGATGCAAAATACTAACAGAAATAGTTATTACGGATCGAATAGAGATTTAAATGCATATGGGAAAACTACCAACACGACTATATCTGCAGGTGGTCACTACAGCCATCTGATTGATAACTTATTAGGGTACCATATAATGACAATGGGGTATGAGTTTAATAAGGATGTAATGAATGATATGGCACCGGCATACCAACGTAATATTAATCAGAATGTTATTTCTAACGGATTCTTTTTTCAGGATGATTGGAATATTAATAATAATATCAGCTTAATTTGGGGTTTGAGATTGGATAAGCACAATCTTATAGATAATCTGATTTTTAATCCCAGAGCAAGTCTTTTATACAAACCCATAGATGATTTATCATTAAGAACCACATATTCTACAGGTTACAGGGCACCTCAGGCATTTGACGAAGATTTACATATTACACAAGTTGGCGGAGTGGGATTAGTGATTTTGTTAGATAAAAACTTAAAGCCAGAATATTCACATTCTTTTTCTGTTTCTGCCGATTTATCAGCCCGGCTTTTTAATTTACCAATTGCCTTTTCATTAGAGTTTTTTAGTTCGACTTTAAATGATGTATTTATTCTTGAAGACAACGGATTTGACAATATTGGGAACAGGCAATTGCTTAGAAAAAACGGCAAGTCAGCGATTGTACAGGGTATTACTTTTGAAACATTTTGCATTTCTAAAAACGAATTATCGGTTAAATTCGGATTAACTTACCAGAAGAGTATTTATAATAAATTGGTTGAGTGGTCCGAAGGCAATGCAGAGAAGAAAACCGAACCCCAGTATTCAGATAAAATTTTTCGTACACCGGACTTATACGGGTACTTCTTAGCCAGTTTAAGTCTATTCGAAGGTTTTAATATTGATATAAGCGGGATTTATACAGGGCAAATGTACGTTCCACATTATTCAGGTTATATTGAAAATGATATTCTGATTAAATCAAAGCCATTTTTTGATTTAAATATTAAAATATCATTCCGTGTGATAAGCAATCCCAATATTGATTTGAGTCTTGGTGTTTTAAATATCTTAGACGCTTATCAGGATGATTTTGACAAAGGTATGAATCGGGATGCCGGTTATATTTATGGGCCCTTTAGGCCATTGACATCATTATTTAGTATTAAAATTAGCAGCTAATTTTATCTTTACTTTATTTATTGGAGACAATATGAATACTACAAATTTTGTAGCTATAAATTATATAAAATGCGATGAAGACTATCGCAACAGATTCGAAGAACTTTTCGGTACAAGAGCACACGCAATAGACAGAATGCCCGGCTTTATCCGAATGGAAGTTCTGAAACCATTTACAAACAATGATAATTATCTGATTGTCAGCCATTGGGAAAATAAGGAGTCATTCAAAGCATGGCAAGGCTCACCTGAGTTTATTGAAGGCCACACAAGGGGATTCGAAGATATACGCAAGGCTAAAGAAGAAGGCAGAAAGCCACCCTTGATTTCTGACTTTAAAACCTACCAGGTAATTGCAGAATGAAACGGGATGATAATAACCATCAATCTAAGGACCAATTATCACCAAAAAAAAATTATAAGAAGCAACGAATAAAAACCTGGATAAAGAAAATTGGGTTTATTGGTTTTCTATTTTTTCTAATAAAGGGATTGTTATGGCTGATTATTCCTTGGGTGATTGCTAATTTCTTTTTTTGAGGAACAGTATAATATCTACCTTCTGAACCCGGCAATGCTTTTATTATCCCAGCTAAGTAATTGAAGGATTTGGAATAATAATTGTATTTCACTTATTAATATTCTATTTGCAAAGTAAATTATTTTTTTGTAGTATTGTGATGATTTTCCTGGTCATATTAATAATTGTTTAATTTTTTGGGGTCTGCTATGAAAAAATTAGCTTTATATTTTATTCTCTCTTTTTCAATAATTTCATTACTTGCAATCTACTCATGCAGCAATGAAGGCAATGAAATACCAACAAATAATTCTGTGGATAATGAATTTTCGGATATGGTATTTCCTAATTTTAATGATATAATTTGGGATGAGGTTTCCGGCGGAACCATTGATGAAGAATTCAGTATTATATCCTTTAATTACAACACAACTGAAACAAACAGCAAAAATCCCGGTACTCAATGTGGTGATAATAATGGCCATCATGGCGATGGTGATGATGACCATGAAAACAATGGTTGTGCTTACGGAACTATTCTCCATCAGTTAGATTTGAGTAAGGACCAAATGCACCAGATTTTTGATTTTAAGAAGGAATTTCATCACTGCGTTAATGAAGCAAGAAGGAATTATCAGCATGAAAAAGGTTTAGTTCTGAAAGATGCACAACAGCAGCGAAAAGACATTATCCATCAGTGGAAAAATGGCGATATTACAAGAGATGAAGCTAATGAACTTTTACATAATTTAGCGGCAGATACCAAACAACAGATTGAAGACTTAAAAGCGGCATTCAAAGCGGCTGTCGGAGATTGCCTGTGCACTTTCTTAAAAAATATTGTGTCGGTTCTGGAGGGTGAACAAATAGAAACATTTATTACATGGGTAGAAAACAATCCCTGCATAGATATTGAATGTAATTTAAGAGAAGGAGCTCCTGCAGACTAATTGATAATAACCTATCAAAAAAGGGGGTTGATAAGCCCCCTTTTTTTGTTTAATCACAGCTTTTCCCTCCAACAAAAAAATCGTTTTTTATTGTATATTTAGAAGAATTTGAAAATTGAAAAAAAGAATTTGGTTACTTGGATTTTTTTTTATTTATATTAAACCCAAATTATTCATTAGAGATGAAGATGAACATGGTAATTGTCATTCTGAGCGTAGCGAAGAATCTTCTTGTATTTAAGAGATTCTTCGTCGTTACACTCCTCAGAATGACAGTCCTACACTTGTTTTTAAAGTACTAATAATTTTCTATTGAATAATCTGGGTTAAACAATACCAAAATTAATTTTATATTTTCTTATTTAGCCTGTACTATCACTCTCGTTGCTACCTGCGAACCATCTTCGGATTTTATTATGATAATATAGATACCATCGCTGATTGATGTACTAATTTTTTGAGGTATGTCAATTGCACCCGGACTCAGTGTGGTACTAAGTAAATGCGTTTTATGTGAGCCATTAATATCATATAAATCAAATTCCAATTTTACTTTTTTCAATAAATTAAACTTCATATTGAATGAATTGTTTGTAATTGGATTAGGATATACCTGGAGATTCTTTATATATTCGTTTCCTAACCTGCAGATGTCAAAATAGGAATCTTTTCCTTTAAGTGCGTCGCAAGCTTTATCCTCTGTGATTGTACCTTTTTCTAATTGAGCAAGTAATTCAAGTTGGTTATTGATATCATTTCTATACCTTTCAGGTAAAGCTTCGATAAATTCTTTTGTTGGGACATACCAGAGGATTGTTTCAGAAAGTCTTAATTTACTTGAATCATTTGTATTGAACATATTATCAGTAATTTTGACTGGTATTAGTTTTTTTAATGTGGTAGACAAACGCATACCTTTATATTTGAATTCTTTATGAATATCTTTATTATTGGAATCTAGATATATAAGTAATGGAGAATCATTCATTGTTGTAATATTTAACATTATTGTATTCGTATACTTCATAAAATTTTCTTTATACTCAAAATAGTTCGCATAATTTGAAATTGCGATAGGTGAAATTTTTAAAGGAGATTTCATATCCCAGCCACTATATTTAACAGGAATTGTTGAGTGTTTTCCAGCTTCAAAAGTAAATAAGCTACGATATAATATATTATTTAGAGTAGTATCATAACCTTGTTCTGCAAGGCTTGTTTTTTTTGTATAATAAAAGTGATTAATTCTTTTTGATTCTGTTAAATTATAATTTCTGTTGCTATCAGTTAATCTATACTCTTCTGTAATAACATTGTATTTAGCCCCATCAAATTTAATCCCTATCCTATCCAATTCATCATTTGTTAAAAGCAGAGCTTTTAGAGTGTCTGTCGTCTTATTGATATCTTTTTTTACATTTGTTATTGGAGCATATTCTTCTTTGTCATTCTGTGAGGCTGATATTCTATCAACATATGCGATTTTATCAATTAATATATTTTTGTATCTGTCGGGAAGAGAATTGATTAAATCTTTATTTGCGAGATACCATATAATATTTTCAGAACCATTTACTTTTGGATTGCCAATTGTAAAATAAACAGGAATGAGTTTTGTAATGTAACTATAGCCTGAATCGCTGACGTCAACAAAATCATTATTCATACTGTCAAGTTTACCACGTAATATGTATTGATTTTTGAACCGGTCAATTTCCTTCATTACGTTCTTTCCAGCTTCATCATCAACTAATGCATCATAAGCAAAACTACTACTAATAGTACCAAAGCTATATATATTCTTTCTAAAGTATTTGCTAAATGCAATTGGGAAAATAAATTTGTTTACAATTTTACTATCGTCACCAAACGGTAGTATTTCTTTTTTAAATTCAAAAGTGCTAATCTCATATTTTTCTTTGAATGTTGCAGTAGAATCTGAAATATTGTAACCATAGTTAACAAGTTTTTCTTTATTACTAAAATACTTTATTGGTGATATGGGAGCTTCGGTAAATAATACATAGCCGCTGTCTGTTTTTTCAAATCCGAGATTTTTCAATTCGTCAATGTTCAATCTTATTATTGGAACAATATGCTCAAAAGATTCAACTTGTGGTTTATCAGCATCATTTTTTAATGTCGTTATAATTTCATTTTTTGTAGTATTATCGTTTGCAGTTACTGATTTTGTTTCTGCTACAATCTGTGTTTTATTTTCTGCTGTATTGGTAGGCTCATTTGAATTAAACAAGCTCAAACCATAGAACAGTCCTATTAAAACTGATATTCCTGTTATTGACATGACAATTCTCCTTTGAAATAATTTATTTCCAATATTTATTTTTCTTTCCGGCTGATTAGTTGACTGCGATTCGAGCAACTTTTGAAAGTCATCCTGATTAATCAGTTTTTGAGAGTCAAGAAATTTATTTGCCGAATCGAAATATTCCTGTAAATTTTTTTTCATGGCTTTACTTCTTCCATTGTGAATAACATTTTTTCAGAGGTTTTATCAGCTTTTACTGAATTATATGAAACACCTAATAATGAAGCAAGTTTTTTCTTTCCACGATGAATTCTTACTTTGATTACAGCAGTCGAAGTATTTTGCACTTTTGCAATTTCTTTATGTGATAAGCCGACAATTTCAGCGAGAATGACAGCATCTTTGGTTTTAGTAGAAAGCTTTTCAATTGCATCATATAATAAACGTACATCGGTTAAATCTTCCGGACTTGGCTTGTGGTCGAGCAACTCATTAATCAAGGTTGTATCATACGATGAATGCTTGTATATTTTATCATATTTGATTTTTTCGCGGTATGCTATAGTAAAAAGGAAGCTTAAAAATGCTTTTTCTTCTTTTAAGGACTCAAAATTTTCAAAGGCTGTAAGAACAGTTTCCGATACTATATCTTTAGCTTCATCAGTGCTGTGTGCGATTGACATTGCAAAACGCTCCAATCTTTTATATATCGGATTCAGCAGTTCCATAAATCGAACTTTCTTATCTGTTATAATGTTCATTTGAAAATTTGCCTTATTTTAACAGTAAGTGCAATTTAAAGGATAAAAGGTTAACAAAAAATAATTACGAATTATGAATTACGAATTACGAATGGTGGAGATGTTTTATTGAATAATACCACTTTAGTAAGGGGGAAAGCAACTACTTTTTTATATAAAATACTTTTTCTAATCCTTTAAAGTCGGCATCCTGAGTATATATCGAAGCATTGTACATTTTGGCTGTTGCATAAATAATCGAATCGGCAAGCGGAAGTTTATGTAAGAATCCGAATCTTGCGGCATTCAATGCAATTTCGGTAGTGAGATATACAACTTCACCCTGTTGAAGCTGTGCAATTATATAAAGGGCTTCATCTTCACCATTAGTAGTTAATACCTTTTTAAAAATTTCAGTTAGAATTACTGTTGGAACTAATAGCTGAGTAGTTTTCTCAATAGCAGGAGCAAAGAAGTCAGCATTTTTACCATTGGTAAAATATTCGAGCCAGCCCGAGGAATCAACAATGTTCATAGGCGGTCATTTTCGCGAATAATTTCGGTATCAATTCCTTTCAACCTTCCTCTAAGCTTTTTTAAATTTTGAAGAGGTATAATCTCAATCCTGTTATTATAATGAATAACCTGTACTTTCATTCCGGGTTTGATACCCATCGAGTTGCGAACCTGTCTCGGAATGACGACCTGGTATTTAGGTGATACAATAACTGAATTCATAAAATATCCTACAATATTGTTAACGATAACAAAAACGTTTAACGATAAATATTAGTTTAATAAAAATAAACCTTCTTCATTTGTGTTCTTATTCCTGCTGTAAGGCGGCAGAAGTATAATCCGGGAGATAGATTAAACTTGTCTAAGTTGATTTCACTTATACCGGGGATTGAGATTGATTCGTTGATTGTTCCAACAAGCCTGCCGTCAGATGTATATATAGATAGATTTATAAGTGATGGATGTTCTAATTGTATAACCGCAGTGGCTGAGGAGTTTGAGGGATTGTATCTTATATCGAATTGTACATCCTCATTTATATTTTCTTCTACGGAAGTGATAACAGGAAGTAGATTGAATTTCAATTCATAGTAAGCAGTATCTTTGTAACCAGCCCAGTATTTCAAATTGAATTGTGTAATATCGAGAAACCGGTATCCTGCATTGTAGTCTTGTTGAATACGAATAAGTATTACAACGTTTGCATTATTCATTCCATAGAAAATAGCTCCGAACTCATCGAAGGGACATCTGCCAAGATTAACTCTGCCGAGTTCATCGCTCGTGAATTCCATATCGGGTATGCTGTCATAGTATTTTCCGTACATTACACCCTGCTTGCCTGATGACCTGAACACACGGACATTGGCTCCTGATAAGGGATTCCCTGATGTATCTAAAATAGTAACGATATTATTTTCAGGCAGGTCATGGAGATATACACCGGAGTTTCCCGGAGGATTATAATTTCCGAGCGTGGCACGGTGACCTAATATTCTTCTTAATGCTTCTATACTGTATCCATCAAAATCGAAATCTAAGATATATTCATGGTCAAAAATCAATCCCTTTGATACTATGTCTAATATTTTCCCTGATTGCCACGGTAGAAAAACAGTACCAGCAATAAAATTACCATTATCTTTTATATTTACTACATCGCCTGAACCATTATCTGACACATTGAAGCCAATAGGGTCAACAATGTATCTGGCTTGTAAAATATCCTTAGCAAAAGATTGGTCAAAATAGAAGGGATTATAATAATAACCCGAAAAATGGTTATTATATATATTTGTCTGTAGGAGCGTTGCAGGAAAACCGCGGATAATGTCAACACTTTTGTCTTTAAAATTCGGTGAAGTTATTTCATTACCACCATCAAGAGGTAATGAGCTGTCAGGAACTATATTAATTTTATCAATTCTGTACTTTTCTTCAAAATAATTAGTTATAGTATCAATAACAATGACAGACAATTTATCATTTAATAATCTAAGATTATTATTTGCCCAATCTTCCCAGCAGTTTTTACCCGAATTTAGTTGAAATTGATATTCCCTGAAATAGTTATAAAGTGATTCTTCGACATAGAAACCGGCACTCAAAGAATATGTAAAAAATGAGATGGAATTATTATCTTCTTCGACTTCGGGAATAGTATTGTTTGGATTGATTTTGAATTCAAGTTGATGTCTATCAAAATTCCAAGCTGTTTTGTAATTAATATTTACAGAATTAAATGGAGGCAAATCAATCGTTCCCGATTTAATTACTGTTCCCCCCCATATATACTCTACATTTTTCCTATAATGCTTCGATAAATTCAATACATGTGCCTGCCAGGTAACTGTATCACCTTCACTGGGCCAGCCATCCTTATCTGGTTTGAGGCTTCCCCAAACAAAATCAATCGAGGGAAGACGGCTTATGTGGGTTACTATAATATCCCCAGGGTCTGTACTTCTTAAACCCTGCTCAACGTTTACAGAACATACACCTTTGTATTTATCATATTCGGCATTGATTGTTGCTTTTCCTTTTGAAACTCCGAATACAGTTCCTGTGCTGTCAACGTAGGCTATGTTTGTGTCTGAGCTTGTCCATTTTATAAGGCTATTGTCAATTAGAATAGTGTCAAATTCGGAAGCTCTCCACACTTTCCAAATTTTGTATTGCCATGCGGGTTTCAATGTAATATTAGCGGGTTCGAGTTTCAGGTAGGCTAATGATACATACTGGTATAGCACCCATTCATTGAGCCTGACGAAATTTCCTCCTGTGGTTTTGAGTAATGTCAACCGAATATATTTCGCAGAACTTTTTTCAAATTCGAGAGAGTCCCATTGGCTGTCGTATAAGGAACTGTCATTCACAAGGACTTTATATGTTCGTCTTTGCTGCTGGAGGTCTTCGGGAGTCATTGCCGACTCGATTAGCCAGATGCCATCGCCGGCTGTTGTGTAAAGTTTGCTTTTTACAATTTCAATCGAATCAGAAAATGTTAATGTTATAATAAGTGGATTTACTCCTGATGTTCGTGCAAGCGTTGTAATATCGCCGTCAAAAATATTTGAGAGTTTACCTAAATCAAAGTTTGTATTGACTTGTACAGTTACAATTTGATTTTGGATTAATGAATTAATATCAAGTTTACGATACTCAAAAAGCTGAGCAGAAGCTGACTGCAAGGCTAATGCTATTATCAAAAAAATATATAAAACAAATTGTTTCATTGTCAACACAAGTACAAATAATTTTATATTAAATTACGGACAATTTAGGAATTAAGAAATGGAAATTAATGAAAATGTCATTCTGAATTTATTTCAGAATCCATCATAAATTTCACGCAAATTTCGCGAAGAAGTCGCTAAGCTCGCTAAGAGTTTACTGATATATAATCATTACTTTTCAAACTACCATAGTTGCTTTATTTATATGGAGAGCACCTGGATTAAATCTTATAATTTTACTTAAGTCGCCATTTTTGTTTTTTTGTGCTTCTTCCAAGTCATAATCAGATTGCAAACCCAACCAAAACTTGGCTGATGTGCCAAAATACCTACTCAATCTAAGCGCTGTGTCAACGGAAATACTTCTTCTCCCCTTAAGTATTTCAGAAGTTCGTGTTTGGGGAATTCCTATATCTTTGGAGAGCCTGTAAGCACTGATTTTCAGAGGCTTCAAAAACTCCTCGGCTAATATTTCGCCCGGGTGTATGTTTGGTAATTTTCTCATATTTATTCTCAATAATAATCTATAATGATAACTTCTTCAGCATTGCTGTTATTCCACCTAAAAACTACCCGCCATTGTAAGTTGATTCTTATACTATAATAATCCTTAAATCTTCCTGACAATTTTTCCAGACTGTTCGATGGAAGTATTTTCAGGTCTTGCAGGTTTTGTGAGTTATTTAACATTCTGAGTTTTCTCCTGCCAACTTTTTGAATTTCCAAAGGCAATCCTTTTACCCTTTTTCCTTTCCAAATATTCTCCGTTTCTTTGTTTCCAAATGAAATTATCATAATATTGTTATACGATACTAACGTCAATAGTAAGTATTTATTTTAATTTATCAAAATTAATTTATCTTCTTGCTTTCACCCAATGAATAATAATTGTTTTTTATTTCCATTCCTTAATGTTTTTTCCAACAAGCTCATGAATATCCTGAATAGAAATGAAAGCACTCTCATCCAAAGTGTGAACTAATTTTTTAAGTTTAAAAATTTCGGACCGCTTTATAATAATATATATAATCTCCCTGCTTTCGTCAGAATAACCACCTTTGCCATTAAAGACCGTTACCCCACGGTTAAAGTTATCAATTAACTCCTTGATGATGGATTCCGATTCTGAAGATATAATAAAAATTGCCTTTGCATCATCAATACCTTCTATTACAATATCAATTATTTTATAGGCAAGGAAGTAGGTAACAAGCGAGTACATCGCCCTGTCCCAGCCAAATACGAGTCCAGCCGAAGCAAGAATGAAAATGTTGAAGAACATTATAATCTCGCCAACCGAAAAACCGTGTTTTTTGTTTATCAGCAGGGAAATAATTTCAGTCCCATCAAGGGAAGCACCGTTTCTGAGGATTAACCCTACACCAGCACCGATGATTATTCCGCCAAAGATCGATGCTAAAAATAAATCCTTGGTTATTTCAGGAACCGGCTTGAAAATAAGAACCCAAAATGAAAGAGATAGAACAGCGTAAAGTGCTGATAAGATGAAATCCCTGCCTAATTTTTTAAAGGCTATTATCAGAAATGGAATGTTCAGAACAACGATAAAGAGAGCAAGCTGCCACTTAGATAAATAACTAAGTATTATAGAAATTCCAATAACACCGCCATCAATGATATTATTTGGTACAAGAAACATTTGGAGGGATACAGCAACGAGAATCACTCCAATCTGGATAATAAAATATCTTGCAATTATTTTGAAAAACAATTTTGTTTTCATTTAAGATTCAATTTATTTTTAATATATTAAAATACTTTATCTTCTCACTTTCACCCAATGAATAATAATCGGTTTTCTTGGTATTCCATCATCGGGCCCTCTGTTGCTTGGTATGACTCGAGCTGACGAAATCAATTCGACAATGTCCATGCCTTCAAGGATGCGGCCGAAGATAGTCCAGTTGTGTTCAAGTTTTTCGGCTTCTTCGAGGCAGATGAAGAACTGGCTTTTGTTTGTGTTGGGACCACGGTTTGCCATTGCTAGCGTACCTTTGATGTAGCCTATTTTATAGCTGGGTGTTTCAGTGTCGAGTTCATCTTCAAATTCTTTTTTAAATATGCTTTCTCCGCCGGTGCCCCAGTCTTCCATCCTGCGTGAATTGCGCGTGAGGCGATCTCCAGCCTGAATGAGGAAGTTTTTTGCGATACGGTGAAATTTTATTCCGTTGTAGTAGCCTTTCTTTGCCAATCCGATGAAGTTTTCAACTGCTTTTGGTGCATCCTTCCCGTATAATCCAAGGACTATCTTGCCTTTCGAGGTCATAAGGTATGCCCTGTGAGTGATTGTAATTCGTTCGAGCGGTATCATAATATTTGGGTCCACAGGGATTTTCTTTTCTTCTTTTTTTGCATCGGTAACCTGTTTTTGAGGAGTTATTACCTGCTTCTGCTGCTCTTGTGAGTTTTGCCCGCAGGAAGAAATAATAATAAAGGTTAATATGAAAATCAGAAGTTGACAGCGATATGTAAAATTTAATTTTTTCATTATTTCATTGTATAAAATTCGTCCAAACCATAACAATAATAGATGCACCGAGTATTATACGATAAACCACGAATAATAATGTTGAACGTGTTCGAAGGAAACGAAGAAGGAAAGCTATCGAAAAATATCCGCTGACTGCCGCCGCAATTGTTGCAACAATAATGTTCACTAAGTCGCTTCCGTTCAGGTATTCAAGGCTTTGGTAAAATTCCAGCAGACCACTTGCAAGAACGGCGGGAATGCTGAGTAAAAACGAAAACCTTGCTGCGGATTCTCTTTTCATTCCGAGAAATAATCCTGCTGTTAATGTAGTGCCTGAACGGGATGCACCCGGGAACAGAGCAAGGCATTGAGCAAGACCTACAATCAGTGCATCTTTCCAGTTCACATTATCAATCTCTTTGTTGAACTTTGCAATTTTTTCTGCAAGGGCAAGAATAATTGCTAGAACAATGAGAGCTATTGCAATTACCAACAAATCTTTTGTGATATTGCTTTCGATAACTTTTTTTAATACAAGACCGATGGTAACAATAGGAATCGTACCGATAATGATAAACCAGCCCATCCTTGAATTGAGGGATTGCACCTGGAGTGGCTTCCTTGCCGAGCTGAGATTCTCCCTTAAAAATGCAGAGGGAATTTCCCTTATTTCTTTTGAGAAGTAAAGCAGGACAGCGACGAGTGTCCCAAGCTGAATCACGGCAATGAAGGATGTCCACTGCTCTGGATGATTAGGGTCAATCAAGCCGAGAAGTTTACCTGCAATCGTCAGGTGTGCAGTACTGCTAATCGGGATGAACTCGCTCAACCCTTGCAGTAAGCCGAGTATAATAGCAACGATAATGCTCATTAAAAACGCAACAATGTTAATTTATGAATTATGCAATTTAGGGGAATTTTCTTTAAATAATTAAATTGTAAAATAAAAATATTTAAAAGATGTCATTTGAATAAATTAAGGAAAAATATACGAGGATTGTTTTTGAATTTTAAAGTAGCACTTGAACAATGTGAGGATGGGAGTTATACAATTTATGTCCCGTCTTTGCCCGGTTGCATTAGCGAAGGCAAAACTAAAGAAGAAGCCTTGAATAATATAAAAGAAGCAATAGAATTATACCTCGAACCAATAGAAGATGAACTAATCAGCTATGAAAAGCCTATCTTCGAAGAGGTTGCATTGTGAGTGATATTCCATCCTTAAGTTACAAACAAATTATATCTGCACTGCAAAGACTTGGGTTTATCGTTATTAGACAAAAAGGAAGCCATATAAGACTACACAAAAGAGTACTTGACAAGGTAATAAAAATTACTGTTCCTGCTCATAGACCAATAAATCCAAACACACTGAGACTAATTTGAAACAAGCTGAGGTTGATATTAATATCTTCAAAAATTATTTATAATTAGATAGGATAGAACTTTTGCCATTCTCACAAATTATGAATCACATGCTTGACTACGCCTTGTATCTGAAATTCCATCAAACCGCTAATCTCTATAGGTAGAAATTTTTCGTTTGCAGAATACAGATATACTTTCCCTTCAATAATCTTGAATTTCTTAACTGCCATTTCACCATTGAGTGAGGCTATAACTATTTTGCCGTCGCGCGGTGTTTCCTTACGGTCAACTACGAGTATGTCTCCATCGAGAATATTTTCATTAATCATGCTCTCGCCCGATACCCTGACCAAAAAGGTCTGGAGAGGTTCAGGAGAAAGATATGAACCGAGTGCGAGCGTTCCGTCGAATTGTTCGAGCCTTGTGCCTCTGTCTGTAATGCCCGCCGGCACCAGCGGTGCCTCGAAGCTATAATGCGATTTTACCTCAACTACTTTCTTAACCTTCATCAACTATCCTTACTAATGCAAAAATCCAACCAAAACGGTTTTGAGAGTTTCGCAAATATTATGCCGTTATTTTTTAAAGAGTGTGAATCACTTTCGTTACAACGCCGATAATATCGTATTCCATGTATGGCTCTATCCTCATGGGCATAAACTGCATGTTGCCGGACTGCAAAAACTCTTCGCCGTCAACGTTGCGGTAAATCTTTACGGTCAGTTCGCCGTTGATTGTAGCAACCACAACCTTGCTGTCGGAAACGTCAACAACGGAATCAACGATTAGTATGTCGCCATCGCTGATGCCGATTTCATCCAATGAATTTCCTCTAACGCGTGCAAAGAATGTAGCGGCAGGATGCTCAACGAGAAACTCGTTCAGGTCAATGACCTGGTCAATGTCGCTGTCAACGGGCATCGGAATGCCTGCCGAGACCGACATGGAGAAAAACGGTATGGGCTTGATAGACCCAGGCTGATAAGAATATAATTCGATTACTTCCATAAATCCCCCCGGAAGAATGAATAAAATAATTATTAAAAATTTAGAATTTTCAATTTAAAATTTTCAATAAATTTTCAATATCTAAATGTTAAATGGACAGAACAGTGTTCAGTACCATTTTTTCAATTTTTTAAATTTAATAATTTAAAATTCAATGAAAATTGAAAATTAAATATTGAAAATTTAAGAAAGATTTCTGTCCCCCCGAACAGAAGCCAGGACTAATATAAAATAAAAACATTATGATTCCTAATAAAAAATGAAGAGAGGTACTATTTTACTAATTCACATAAGACAATTTGCCGGTTTTATCACTTTCTATGCCGGTTACTAATCCGACAAAATCACTGAACGAACCTTCTTTAACCTTACGGTTAAAATAGGCTTTTTCCTCATCAGGACTAAGATTTTTTATTTCATTATAAATTCTTTCCTGTGCTTTATATTTAAATTCAAGACAGTCGAAAGTCTTATCTTTTATCTTATTCATAATACACCTCCTTAGGTGAAATAATTGTCAAAATGCCATAACCATTTAATATATTGACTTGATTGAACATTTTTATTTTATCCAATCTGACGATATGCCTGAAATTCCATGATACAATTGCATCAGCTCTGTAAACTGTTGCTAATGCAACATGGGTTGCATCATCAATCCATTTTTCAGATAGAATTCCATTTTTGATATATAAATTCCTTAATTCAATAGCTTCGTCGGTAAGTTCCAAATACTCTATTCTGTCTCTCGCTGTTTTAGACAATATTTCTTTAACTTTCTGAGGGGCGCCTTCAAGTTCATCAATAAATATTGGGCTTATTAATATTTTGATTAGGTTTTTTTCGACCATGTCGAAAAAGCGAATTGATTCTTTTTCGAACTCTTCATCGAGGCAACCACCAATTACTGATGTATCAATATATATCCTTGGTTTCATAATGCAATAATATAACAAATATTATAAAATTGCAATAGTAATTGAGTATAGCAAGAATATAATTATCTACCTTCACAAACCTTAATCTTTCAAAAACTTCTTTGTGATATTACCAGCCCTCAGGAAATACAATCCCTGCGGAAGGTTCCTAGATATATTTAAAGCCGGTTACTGATTATATAGATGTTGGAAAGTAAATTAATTTCTATACAGTAATTGCCTCGGCAGCTCAGTTTGGAGAGGTTGTATTCGGTAATAGAATACATGAAAATGCATACAATTCAGACAAATTCTTTGGTGTGGTTGTTAATCCTGACAAATCAGAAGGTGTTGTTTTCTCAAAAGAAGATAGAATAATTGTTCCGGCAGAGGATTAATTTTAGTCTTATATACAGAGTTATAATAAACCCCAATCTACTGATTGGGGTTTATTATTTTTGTGTGCCTGGCATGAACTATAACTACAGGGTGAAAGTCCCGAACGAGCCTTGATAGTGGGAATCGTTAGCTAAAGACAAGGGTGTCCGTTGCGAAGCGGAATCTGAAAGAAGTCGGCGGCAA
>Ga0208373_1001522_pt1 | contig 30440 bp, 28 predicted proteins | sample RifOxyC2_FD_184036 | JGI IMG/M metagenome (GOLD analysis project Ga0208373, IMG submission 184036) | Soil microbial communities from Rifle, Colorado - Rifle Oxygen_injection C2 (SPAdes) | ecosystem: Environmental > Terrestrial > Deep subsurface > Rock core/Sediment | place: Rifle, Colorado... | reverse complement strand
TGATCTGGTCAGGGAGAAAACAACTGGAGAGAAAACAGACCAAATCAATTTTTCGCCATCTTGGTGGATGATGAAAAGAAGAAAATCATCGGAGTGGATGTTGCGCTTGAAAAAAATCAGACATACTCAGTAAGCGAAACAAATGAGGGATACAAACGGATTTATCCGATTGATGGAAATGGAAAGGAGCGTGTATGGAGATACAATCGAGATACTATGAGTCGCTTAATTGCTGCAGGCAAGATTGAGTATACAGAACGAGGGAGCCTTATTGTGATAAAGGATTCTGTAATTCTCGCTCCAATTTTTAGCATTTGGGATGACTCAAAGTATAACGCAGGAATTGGGGGGAGTGGACTTTTAACTCGTATCATGGGAAGCGCCAATACATTTCCTTATCCGAAATCTCTTTTTACAGTTTACGAAATGATATCAATGTTCATTCGGTATAAAAAAAATGCTGTGGTGTTGGATTATTTTGCGGGTTCAGGCACATCAGGACACGCGGTTTTAGAACTTAACAAGACCGATGATGGAAAAAGATCATTTATTCTCTGTACAAACAATGAAAATAAGATAGCTGAAGAAGTGACACACGCTAGGATCAAAAAGGTGGTTGAAGGTTATGATGACACAAAAGGTATTCCCGCCAATCTTCGTTATTTCAAAACATCTTTCGTTCAAAAATCAGACGTATCGGACGACACAAGACGCGAGTTAATCAAGAAATCAAGTGAGATGCTTTGTGTTAAAGAGTCGACTTTCAAAAAAGTTTTCGACAACAAAAAGTACAAGATCTATCAAAATTCCAAGCAGGTAACGGGAATTTTGTTTGATCTTGATTCGCTCGATGAATTTAAAAAGAAACTCGACGATACAGATCTCCCAGCCAGCATCTATGTTTTTTCTTTAACAAGTGACGCGTACAATGAGGACTTTTCTAATTTGAATATCAAACACAAACTTCAACCGATTCCTGAGGGTATTTTGGAAGTGTATCGAAAAATATTCGCCTAAAATTTTGATAAGACCTACCTATGTTGCAATCAAACGATCCAAAAGTTATAGAAAATACAAGAAAGAGACGACTCTGGGAGAAACAGCACCCAGACCAGAATTGGAAAACTGGTCTTTCCAAAGAGCAAATAGAAGAAATCGAGAGGGAGAGAAAAGAGAATGAATTATGATACTCAAACAATACCAAGCTGAGGCCGTCAATAAGTTGCTGACGCAAACAAAAAAGCTCTTGAATAAGGAGGGTGAAAGAGTTTGCGTGTTCAAGGCACCGACTGGATCAGGAAAGACGATCATGGCCGCTGATTTCTTGAAGCAATTGTCGAGCGAACAGTTACCGACAAAATACGCTTTTATATGGATCAGCTCTCACGATCTACATACACAAAGCAAAGAGAAACTCGAAGCATACCTAGCAGATAGCGCGTTCACGTTCTCATTTCTTGAGGAGATTCAAGACAATGCGTTTAAAGAGAATGAGATTGTTTTTGTGAATTGGCATAGTCTCGTAAAGAAAAGCCGTGAAGGAGAGTGGGCGAACGTATTGATGAGGGATAATGAGGACGATCGAAATTTACCATCCTTCATTCGGCACACCAAACAACAAAACCGCGAAATCATCCTGATCGTAGACGAGAGCCATCATCACTACTGGTCTATTCAGTCACAGGAGCTTGTAAACGGTGTTATCGCTCCCAAATTGACCATAGAGGTCTCCGCCACCCCCTTAATCGAGCCTGAAGCTCAGGACGTGGCAACAGGCAATGCGGGCTATGTCGTTGTGCCTCATGAGGCAGTTGTTTCCGAGGGAATGATCAAGGCAAGCATTGTGGTCAATAAGGAAATTGGCGCATATCGGGATTTACGCAATTCTGTCGATGAAGCGATTGTTGATGCAAGCCTTGAAAAACAAAAAGAGCTTACAGACCTATATCAGCAAGAAGGAGCCACGATCAATCCACTTATCTTGATTCAGCTTCCAAGTGAAACTCAGAATACAAGCCCCTTAGATAAATCCAAGATCGAGGCCGTAGAAACATATCTATCAGACAAGCACGGTGTAACGGTTGAGAACGGGAAACTTGCCATCTGGCTTGCGGATCGAAAAGAGAATCTTGAGCACATTTCAGAGCATAATAACGACGTGCAGGTGCTCATCTTCAAACAGGCGATTGCTCTTGGATGGGATTGTCCGCGTGCGCAAATCCTGATCATGTTTCGCGAGATTGGAAATCCAACATTTGAGATCCAAACAGTCGGTCGTATTCTTCGAATGCCTGAAGCGAAGCACTACGAAACTTCTGCACTCAATGATGCGTATGTTTATACAAACTTGGGAGAAGTAAGAATCGCCAGCGACGATGATAGCCAAAGATTCTTTGACGTTCATCCTTCACATCGAGATGAGGCGTACAAAAACATCGACCTTCCTTCCGTCTACATTAGCCGTACAGATTACGGCGATCTTACGTTGTCGTTCCGTAAGCTGTTTTTTGAGGAAGCAAACAAGCGGTTTGGAATTATAAAGGACGACATAGGAAAAGCTGGATACGATAAGGCTGACAAATTACTTGAGCTCTATTTGGACGAGCTAACAAAGCCTGTTATTTCAGACGCGATCATCCAAAGCATTGATGGCGCTCATGATGTCATTGGCGACATGGTTGAGTTTACTGTTCACGAGGCAGATTTGAAGCACAAGTACGAACTGTTTGCGAAACTTGTTTCCTTGCCCTATGTTCCTTCACGTTCCAACGGAATAATCCAGCATGCAATCTATGACTGGTTTGATAATTTTCTGGGATATCGTGGAAAAAGCAGAGCTGAAATTCAGCGAGTGATCGTTTGTTCCGAACCGAACCAAAAGATTTTTACCGAGATTATCGAAGCAACAAAAGTACAGTTTGAGAAGCAAAGAAAAGAAGAGCTGAATAAGAAACAAAAGATTAGAGAGTACACATGGAACGTACCCGCGGTCGACTACTTCAATGAAAAATACGAAAAGGTCGAGATCGCGAATAACGTCATGAGTCCGTGCTACTTAGGATCGAACCGATCAAATCCAGAAAAGGAGTTTGAGGCCATTTTGGCAGCCAGTGATCTTGTGTCGTGGTGGTACAAAAATCGAGAGTCGAAGGAAACATACTTGTCGATCGCATACCCCCATCCAGAAGGCGTTACACGGGCTTTTTATCCCGATTACGTGGTTCAGATGAAGGATGGCGCAATAGGCATCTATGACACCAAATCTGGCTTCACGGCGACTGCTGAAGAAACAGCAGCGAAGTCAGATGCCTTGCAAAAGTACATCCGTGCCAATAAGCAAAAAAAGCTACATGGGGGTATCGTTGTTTTTGAGCAAACAGGAACGTATGTGTTTACTGGCACAGATTACAATGCTGATACTGCAAAGGCAGATTGGGAGCGATTGAGTTTATAGTTTCGCATCATGTAAATTTCAAAAACCGACTATCTCGAATACACCTTTTGTCGAAAGAATCTCTGGCTAAAAAAACACAAGCCTGAGCTTTTTGATGATGTGGAGTTGAGCGAATTTGAGAAGAAAATTATCGAGGAAGGAAATCTTGCAGATGAAGCGGCGAGAAATTTGTTTCCAGACGGGCGGCTTATTGAGATTGTCGGAAACAACGCGATACCAATCACAAAAAGTTTTCTAGCATTGAAGCATCAAACGTTCTTTCAGGGAGCGTTTTTGGTGGTTTAGTATTTGATTCCCAATTCCTCCCGCACAGAACTTTTGAGCTGCTTGATAATGGACTGGTAATTTCGAGGAAGAAATGGTTTAAGATCCACCTCAAGATCGTGGTCAGAGATTTGATCCAATGATTTGTTGATGCGTGCAAGTGTCTCTGATTCGTGTGGAAGATATTGTCGGAGTTGGGCATGACGTGCGAAAAAATAAGCATCAAACACATCACGTGGTTTGTGCCGTTCTATCAAAGCATTAATCTTTTCTTTGACGATCAACTCACCTCTCAGAGCTGTGAGTGAATAAGCTGGAAGGAATGGGTTAGTAATGACATGTGTTTCTGGAACGAGCCACGCAGCATCATCCTTCATTTGCATGTTTGACATAATCTCAACTTTGTAACCAAGAATATCTAGTTGAATGATTGCCAGATAACCCCCTGTTGTTTCAGTCGCTTCTTGAATGTCCAAGTTCGTAGTTATACCTTCCTGTCCTATTGATGCGAATGTTCCTTCCAGAATATCCTCGATTTCTTTTTTGCTCATTCTTGGAATGGAAAAATCAAGATCCTCAGAATAACGTGAACCTTGATACACAATACGAATCGCTGTTCCGCCTTTGAAGAGAAAACGATCTGCCCCTTCTCTTTTATAGAGTTCACGCAAAAATAAATGCTGCAGGTATTCACGGGCGATGTTGATCTCAGAGGTCTGTTCTCTGGTGGCAATTTCAGTAATATTGGCTAGATTGATCATATAAGTTTTAATGAACGAAGCAGATTGCTGAAAGCGACGCTCTTTCTTCCTTTAAGGACATTTTTGAAGGTGAAAGCATATGTCTTGAGTCGTTCCTTATCCAGTTTTGAAAAATTAGAACGCTGATTTATTTTGCGTAAACCTTGCACTACAAAGTAAATGTAATCCAACACAGCTTTTTCTTTTTCAGCCATAAGAACTGAAGTACCACCAATCAAAACATTACTATAACCAAAATAAAGTTGGCGGTTTATTTTATGATAGGAAAATTCACGATTCAGACGATTAATCTTTTTTGAAGGCTTCGGAGTAACGGAAGTAATGGTGTATACGTTTTCTGGAATGATTCGATGGTACGAAAGAGCAGATTCTAGCGATACATAGGACGGATCAAGGAGGTAGTTTGCTGCGATGAAGGATGAGGGTGGTCGTACAGCAAGGCAGTAGAGGCCGGGTTTGATTCGTATAAGCACTCCTTCATCTATAGCCTGGTGTAACGCACGAATCACTTGTCGAGGAGTGAGAGATAAAAAACGACGAATATCTCGTTGCGTAAAAATTGGGATCGCCGGGTATTTTAAAAGCATGGTTTGTAACCTAGCAGGGGTCATAAACTTTTTAGGGCGAGTGCGAGCAATTTTTTTCTCTGGAAGGCGAGATTTACCGTTCATATTTTTTACCATAACGTATGGGTAAAAAGTGTTAACGGTAAGATAGCTTTTTTTGATAAAATGGGCAAATCTCAGTATGTTGATAAAAACTTTGAATGGGATAACTTTTTTGATTTGGAGAAGGTTTTACCCATTAAAAAGGGTTTCACTCACTGACGACTTTCCATCACTATTGTCCGGTTGCGTATGCTGGGAAATATAGTAAAACGCCCCGTGGGATAACCTCTCCCGATCCGTCATACCCCAGCCAAACACATCTCCCTAAACCGTACCCACCCCCTCAATTCCTCCATCCATTGGTTGCAACCAAATCTCCGAAGGGTCACCAACAAAAGACACCAGTTCGACTGGTGTCTTTTGTTTCTGCATACAGAATATATTATTCCTCCGACCGCACGATAGTTCCGGTGGTGACTCCTGCATCCTCAGCAAGGGAGACGGCCATTCGGAAGTTTTCTTTGACGTAGGATCTGACCAATTGTCCTTGAAGGTCGTGCCCCTGATCTCGCGTCCATCCATCTGACGTAAGTTCCTCCTCATACCATGTGGCGATATCTTCAAGTGAGTCTTCGCTTGAGAACATGAGCGAAACACCTTGCTCTGGAATGTTAGCCGCACTAATAATCGTGATGTCGCCGTCGTAGACAAAGAAGTCCGTAGGGAAATCGTCAGGAAGCGAAATATCAGAACCGGTAGTGACGGTCCCTCCAGTCTCTTCATCGGTATAGGTAATCGCGTTGTCTTGGATATCTACATCAGCAGAACCACCTGTTTCAGATTCGATTTGTCGCTCGATCGTCGTCTCTGTGACGGTATTGAAACAACCGCCGCCAATGAGGACGACGCTTAATAGGGATAAAGGAAGAAAGGATTTTTTCATATAAGAAAATTATAACTCAAGGGTATGAGATTGACCAAAACCTTGTTTTCGAGTATCCTTGCGCCGTTATGACACAAGCCACTCGAGACGATATTCGAAATGTTGCCATCATCGCCCACGTCGACCACGGGAAGACCACCCTTGTTGACGCGCTTTTGAAGCAATCAAACACGTTCCGCGACGCGGACGCACAAGGAACGACCATCATGGATTCCAACGAGCTTGAACGCGAGCGCGGGATTACCATCTTTGCGAAGAACGCCGCGATCGAATGGAAGGGTCGCAAGATCAACATCGTCGATACACCTGGTCACGCCGACTTTGGCGGTGAGGTGGAACGCATCATGAACCTCGTTGACGGTTGTCTTCTTCTTGTCGATGCCAAAGAAGGGCCCATGCCACAGACCAAATTCGTGCTCAAGAAGGCACTCGAGGCAGGCCACCGGGTGATTCTTGTCATCAACAAGATCGACAAGAAGGACGCCCGACCCGCGTGGGTTCTAGACAAGACCTTTGATCTCTTTATTGATCTTGGTGCCACAGATGAGCAAGCACACTTCCCTGTGCTCTATGCCTCGGCGATTAACGGGATTGCGGGAACAGAACCTGAGATCGAGAAGATGACGGGCATCGCTCCTATTTTGGATAGTGTCGTCGATCACATCTCTGGTCCCATTGGTGACAAAGACCTCCCATTGCAGATTCCCGTGGTGAATATTTTTTACGATAACTACAAGGGACGTATTGCGGTGGGACGTGTGGTCAATGGCGTGGTGAAGCAAGGTACACAGATTAAGCACATCAATCGTGATGGTGTTGAGAAAATGTCTCGCATCACCGCGCTCCAAATTTACGATGGTCTCGGTCGCACGGATGTTCCGCAAGCTGAGGCAGGAGAGATTGTGGTTCTCGCGGGGATTGAGAACGTACAGATTGGTGAATCGCTGGTTGATCCGATTGAGGGAAAGGCCTTGCCGGTTCTTCACATCGAGGAGCCAACCGTGAAGATGACATTCGGTGCCAACACCTCTCCATTTGCCGGGAACGAAGGAGAATTTTCCACCGCGCGGCACTTGAAAGAGCGACTTGAAAAAGAACTTCTCAACGATGTGGCACTCAAGATCGAGAAGGGCGAAGGAGACAGTCAGTTTGTCGTCTCTGGTCGCGGAGAACTGCACCTTGCCATCTTGATCGAGAAGATGCGCCGTGAAGGCTATGAACTTCAGGTGTCCCGTCCCCAAGTCATCTTCAAAGAAGTGGATGGGATTACGAAGGAGCCATACGAGGCCGTGTCGATTGAGTGTCCAGAAGGGTTCGCGGGAATCGTGATCGAGAAGATGGGCAAGCGACGTGGCGAGATGAAGGATATGCTTGTGGAAAATGGAATCGCGTTTCTCGAATTCGAGATCCCAACCCGTGGACTTATCGGATATCGCAGTGAGTTTTTGACAGACACCAAGGGTCAAGGCATCCTCAATACGCTCCTACTTGGCTATCGAGAAAAGGCGGGCGACATAACCGCGACCGGACATGGAGCGATGATCTCCATGGAAAATGGAACGACGATGGGATACTCGTTGGCAAACTTGCAGGAACGTGGAAGCTTATTTGTGGGTCCGGGAACGGAGGTGTATGTGGGAATGGTTCTTGGAGAAAATTCTCGCCAAGAGGACATGGAGATCAATCCGTGCAAGGAAAAGAAGTTGTCCAACATGCGGTCCAAAGGGGACGGGGCGAGTGTGGCGCTTGAACCGCCTCGCGATATGACCCTTGAGTTGAGTCTCGAGTTTCTCGCAGACGATGAGCTCCTGGAAGTCACCCCAAAGAGTCTCCGTATCCGCAAAGCGATTCTGGACTCGGTGAAGCGCAAGCGAGAACAAAACAAATAAATAGGCGGGGTCTCTTGACCCCGCTTTTTGTAAAAGAAGACGCACCCGTGGGCAGGGGCGATGGGTGCGTCCTTGCCTCGCGGGTGCGAGCGTCGGCCTCAGGTGGCCGGGGTGTCGTAGGTGGGCGTGAAGCCCACGTTGATCTGCGTCGAGAACGTGGCGGACGCCGGAGCGTACAGCCACGTCGAGTGGGTGTAGGCCTGGGTGCCCAGGGCCATGGTCTTGAGCAGGCTCCAGTTGGCCTCGGCGGCGAGTGCCTTGCGACGCGCCACCGCGGCGTACATGTCGGCGGTGGCCTCGTCGATGCCTTTGGATGCCCCGTCCACGAGACGGACGCACTCCGAGGTGCTCGTGTCGTTGCCGTAGCAGTCCGCGACGATCATCAAGTCGCGCTCGTAGGCCTGGCGCGCTTCGCACGCCATCGAGAAGTCCTCGAGGGACGAGGTCATCTCGTCGATGGTGGCGATGGTGTCGCGGGAGACGATCGGGTAAACGTCGAGCTTGCGCTCGATCGCGATCACTCCCCAGATGGGGAACTTCATGCAGACGAGGAACAGAAGTCCCCCGAGCAGGAGTGTGAGGATCGTGGGGAGGGAATTCACGACACGGAACTGGTTCATCAGAACCTCCAGGTTGCGGCTGAAAGGTAATAAAAAAGCAGGGTTTCGTCAACCCTGTTTTCTTCATTTTACTCGATATGGCTAATGTTTTTTGAATATACACGTTGCTTTTTGAAATCAGTAAGGTGATACAATACATTGACGTTGTGGTGTGATTCTGATTAGCTATGGGGGCTGATTCGACAACCTGCTGATAAGGAGTACCGATACCGCATGTCTAGGAGACAATCGTGGACAACATCAATTGGAGTAGGGTGCGTACAGCACTCTCTCAGACGGCACGTCGACTCGACGCGTCGCCTGAACAACTCCGGGATGTTGGACAACGACTCCCGGACCTTCTAAACATCTGTGGTCCGGCGTCTCGGACGAATCGGGTCGCCATCCGCATCGGAGAAACCCTTTTGCTGGGTGGCAACACACTGGTCGTCCCGACGTGTCCTGACTACAGCTACTCCTACGGGAGGTACGACTTCAAAACGATCCGCGGGGGAGTTTCTCTCCTCTTGCGCAAGCACTTTCCTTTCATCGTCGGCGTGTTAGAGATTCTGCCGCACATGCAGGTCCACGTCATGCTTGCCGATCAGGAAGCGGATGATGCCGCCCTGTGTCGTGCAACGCATGTCGATCGGGAGAACTTTCTGGCGAATGTCAGGAAGTCGGCTGGATCCATCAGGGCTGCCCTGACTCTTCGGGGTCTCGCGTGGCAAGTGTCTCTGATGACAGAGGCCATTCCCGATCTTCGCGAACGGGAAGCCCAATTGGCTCAGTGGATTGCCCAGGAGGCAGAATTCGCTCGCCACATCGATTCCGACACGCACGCGCGTCGGGAAATGTATCGGCGCATGCGGCTTCGTGGGTCTGCCCTCCGGCGGTTGCGTACGATCGATACAGCCGCCCAGTACGTCGCCTTGGGCGAAATTGCCCAGGAGCACAACTGGCTCATCGTGAACCACACAACGACAAACTTGGCCTGGTATCTGAGGTCCCGCGTGGGATTTCTCCACAACCAGGTCCGCGTCTACTAGTCCGAGCCTCGCTGCTCGGATTTTCATTCGATCAGTTTCTCGATGAATTCATTTAGGTTGTGAGACATCCACTCAATCCGACTGGCATGTCGATCGTACAGTTTCATTTGGATGTTGATTTGATAGATGACATATTTTGCCTCAATCCACGTCGAGTGCATGAGGTCATGGGAGTACATTAAGATTCCCTTTATCAACTCGTCATTTGGGAGTGGTTGCACGTCACGATAGGCCTCAAGAAAGATTTTTCCACGCTGGAACCGTTCGGGGCTCCATCCCGGGTCAAAACAATTAATGATGAGACTCCGGGCTACCTCATAGGCTCGGGGGCCGTTACAAGTTTTTTCAAAGTCGTATACGTGTGTGATATGACCTTGTGCATCAAAAAAAACATTTGGGTAGATAAAATCTCCGTGAAGCAGACAGTTGAATGGTAAGTCGATTTCTTTTGGCGGAAGATTGTTTAACTCAATCCAAGACCGTTTTTTTTCGAGTGTGTCGAGTATTCGTTGTTCCAGTTCAGAAAGCGAAGGACGAGACTGAAGTTCGAACACGAGCTCGATTGCCTCAATGGAAAATTTAGTGCGATCTCCCAGTCGAAGTGGTTGAAAGTGATTGTATGACGCCCCTTTCCCCATTCGGTGAATCCGACCAAGCATATATCCAAGGGATTCGATGAAGGGATCGGTTAACTCGGAGAAAGGAGGATTTTTTTTCTCAACAAATGGAAAGAGACTCAACCAATGTCCATCAAGCCAAAAAACGGGTCGTTGGAACCGGTCGAAGATTGAGGTGATGACGGGGATCCCTTTTTCTGAGAAGAAAGCTTCGGCGAGTTTGATTTCATGGACGACACTGCTGATCTGATTGCGATACTGCTTGAGAAAGTAGTCGCCATCTTGTGTCTTAACTTTGTAGTTTTTGCACATGTATCCTCCTTCAACTGGTTCAACGGAATGGACGTTATCTATCGAAAAAAGTTGTCGTAGTCGGTCGGCAACCCGTTCTGGCTCTAACGTAATGTGATATAGCTGTTTATGAAGCATCTAACTGCATGGTACCCCACATGTGTGAAAAGACAATCTGTTATGATTTCAAAAGGTGTGATAGGTTTTTGGAGTTATGCGCGTCCTTGCCATCGAAACCAGTTGTGACGAAACATCCATTGCCGTTGTCTCGCTGACAGATGGCGTTTTTACGATTGAAAAAAATATCACTTCTTCTCAGGCCAAGATTCATGCGCAATATGGCGGAGTGGTTCCCGAGGTGGCGGCGCGTGAGCACGCGGCATGGATTATTCCACTCCTGCAGGAAGTTGGGGTTGCTCATGACGGGGCGGGGATCGATGCGATTGCCGTGACTGCGGGGCCGGGACTTGTGCCTGCGTTGCGGGTGGGAGTGGAGCTTGGGAAGACCCTCGCGTGGGCGTGGAAGAAACCGCTTGTCGCCGTGAATCATCTTGAGGGACATATCTATTCCGTGTGGCTTTCTCATGTCATTGCGAGCGAAGCGAAGCAATCCTCCGAAGAGATTGCTTCGTCGCCTGCGGCTCCTCGCAATGACACACCTCGATTTCCAGCGTTATCTCTGCTTGTCTCTGGTGGACACACCGAGCTGATCCTCATGCGGGATCATGGTCAGTACGAACTCTTAGGCATGACACGTGACGATGCCGCTGGGGAGGCATTCGACAAAGTAGCCAAACTGATGGGATTGGAATATCCCGGTGGACCCAAGATTGGAAAGGCAGCTCGGGAAGGGGATGCTTCGGCGATCAACTTTCCTCGTCCCATGATTGATTCAGGAGATTTGGATTTTAGTTTTGCGGGATTGAAAACAGCGGTGCGTGTGTATCTGCAGGCTCATCCTGAGGCGTCTGCTGAGAATGTCTCAGCAGGTTTCCTTCAGGCGGTCGTGGACGTTTTGGTGAAGAAGACACTCACGGCTGTTGAGAAGACTCGTCCGGTTTCCGTGATTCTTTCTGGTGGAGTTTCGGCTGACCGTCACTTGCGTGAGACACTCAAAGCTCGACTTTTCGAAATTGATCCGTCGATTACTTTTCATGCTCCCGATCTCTCACTCACCGGCGACAACGCCGCCATGATCGGCGCGGCAGGATTGATGAAAGCGGCTCGCGGAGAGTTCGTCGATCCGCTCACGCTCAAGGCGGATCCAAACATGAGACTTGCCTAATATGCGGTACGAATCACACAGCGAAGAAGAAACAAAAAAGATCGCCGCGGAATTTGCGCGGGATCTTCATGAGGGTGATGTGATTTTTCTTTCGGGCGAACTTGGAAGTGGGAAAACGACGTTTGTCCGTGGCGTGGCAGAAGCCTACGGGTTCCACGAGCCAGTCCGCAGTCCCTCATTTACGATCGTGAATCGCTATCCAGTCGAGCACGCCACTGTGAAGCAGATCCTTCATGTCGACTTCTATCGAATCGACGATCCATCGGAGATTCCGCCCCTTGCGCTTGAAGAGGAACTTGGACGACCTGACACCGTGGCGTTCATTGAGTGGCCAGAGAAGGCTCCGGGATTATTCATCGCCACGTATCAGGTTGCGTGTCAGACTGGTGATACACACACGTTCACGATTACGCCCCTTCTCCCGCAACACGCAGGATCTCGTCGATCGTTGTAAGACCATCAAGAACCTTCAGAACACCATCTTGTTGCATGGTTATCATGCCTTGTTGTTTGGCGAGTTCACGTACTTGATACTCAGAGATGGATTCAGAGAGGGACGCCTTGATTTCCTCGCTCATGGTGAGGATTTCGTAGATACCGATCCGACCCTTGTAGCCTGAATGGTTACAGATCTCACATCCCTTTCCTTTATAAAATTTCCAGTCTGTTTCAGGGAGAACTTTTTCTCCAGATGCTTCAGGAATTTCGGCAACGACTTTTTTTACAAACGCGAGTTGATCTGGTTCTGGGATCACGATCTCTTTGCATTTCTCACAGACCTTTCGAGCTAAGCGTTGTCCGATGATCGCATTGAGTGCCGGAGCCAGAAGAAAGGCCTTTACCCCCATGGAGATGAAACGGGGAATGGCACCAGCGGCATCATTGGTGTGGAGCGTTGAGAGCATGAGGTGACCCGTGAGGGCGGCGTTGATCGACACCTCCGCCGTCTCAAGGTCGCGAATTTCTCCGACCATGACGATATCCGGATCCTGGCGCAAGATGGAACGAAGTCCTCCTGCGAACGTATAGTTTTTTGAGTGATCGATTTGAGATTGGTTGATGCCTTCCAGTTTGTACTCGATAGGATCTTCGAGCGTGATGATCTTCACGTCGGCCGTGTTGAGTTTGCGCAAGATCGCGTAAAGCGTCGTCGTCTTTCCCGATCCGGTTGGACCAGTGGTCATCACCATGCCATGAGGCTTTTCAATTTCTTTGAGGAGTTTTGCGGACGCGAGAGGGCGGTATCCGAGTTGCTCAAAACTCACGTTGATCGCGCTTGGTTTCAAAATACGCATCACGATGGATTCACCCCAGGTGGTAGGGATGGTCGAGACACGAACATCTGTGTCGCCTTCTTTGAGGAAGATCGTGAAGCGACCGTCTTGGGGTCGATCAGTGACGTTGATTTTCAGTCCCGAAATCAGTTTGATGCGGGCAACGATTTTTTTCCAAAAGTCATGAGGCAGTTTTGCGACCTCTTGGAGCACACCGTCGATACGGAACCGGACGACAATTTTTTCCTGCTCCGTTTCTACGTGAACGTCACTTGTCCCAAACTGGAGAGCCGCCGCCATCACGATCGTAATGATATCCGTCACGCTTGCGTGGTCCATCACCTGTTGAACGTCAGTGTACTTCGTGAGCTGGCTCTTAAATTTTTCAAGCTCATCGTCGGTGACCTTCACCCCCTTTACGATTTCCTTAATTTTCGGAAGCGTGTCGTACGCCTTGATGGCCACACGGAAACTTTCCTCGGAAATTTGGTACACGCCTCCATTGGCCTTATGTCGTTCTTGAAGTTCGAACAAAAGATCTTTGACGGCCTGGTCAGCGGGGTTGAGGGAAGCCAATCGGATCTCAGGTCCGGTAAACAAAAAACAAACAGCTTTAACAGCTTCGGCTCGCTCTTGTGGAATAAGACGCAACGCCTCGGGCGAAATCGGGAAGCCCTTCAGGTTCACATAAGAGACACCCAGGGTCTTTGCCTGAGTTTCTGCCTCTGTTTCTTTCTCCTTGAGCCGCACGTCGTGCATTTTCTCCTCAAACTTTTCCACGGCGTTGCGATCGCCAGAGGTGGAGGCTGTCTGCGTTGCGGCCGCGGCACCCGTGTATTTCAGGAGATCTTCGATGCTTTGGATATCATTGGACATACATTTCTCTTGTCATTGCGAGGAGGGAGTCCGTCATAGACCGACGAAGCAATCTGCTTGTTCATGTTGCTCTAGTTTACCAGGGAATGAGTAAAACAAAAACGACCTTGATAATAAAACACAAAAGCCTCTCGAGAGAGGCTTTTGTGTGACAGGTAGTTTGTTGCCAGCGAATACTGGTGACTACTCCACACAGACTATAGCTCATTAAGGTTTCATCGTTAATGCCAATCTTGGTTGCGGTTAATATAAACAGAAAATAAGAATCTCTTTCGTGATGACGCAAAAGTCATACATGTGACAATCGTGTCACCCTGATGTTGTGAACATAACGTGTCCATATGAACCCTTTATGTTTACGGTAAAAGAAAGCCGCCCTGGATGAGGGAGGCGCGTGAGGGAGTTCGTTCAAGTCGCGTTCCAGTGAACGATCCAGAGATCGTCCTTGTTATCGCGAGGGCTCAGGAGTTCTGCACCCAAAGATGCATACCAAGAAAGAAGTCGCGGATTGGAGACCACACCCCAGACTGCCCCGTGATGAGCGAGGATCGTGTCGAGGGATCGGCGCATCATGTCTGTCCCAACGCTGTTCCTCCGTCGTGGATTACGAACCTGGAGACAGCTGATGAAGCTCGAACCGCTGCTGGACAGACATTCGGCGATCTCGGCGTTGCGGGAATCTCGTAGGCGTTCTGGCGACATATCGAAGCGGAGGATTCCGCCTACGAATGAGCGTGCGTCGTCTGGGTTCACGAATTGGTAAGGCGTAATGCGACTACCCGACTGACCCAGTCGACGGAGCAGTTCGTTTGAGAACCATTCGCCGTTGGTGGCGAAACGCATGTCGTCCATGCCATCGAGCCAAGGGATCACACGACCAAACTCGGCCATGATTTCGTGGAACTGGATCAAGAACCTCCTACCACGGAGGCTCACAGGTTGAAGATGCATGTGTACCTCCCAGGAAAGAACGAGAGGAAAAGTTATCTGAATTTAAGGGAAAGATCAAGCGGTTGACTTCACATGAATAGGGGAAACATAAAACGCCCATAGGGACGTTTTATGTTGAGAAACATTCATTGAGCCATGAATCGTCCACCTGGACCTTACATGGCTCGTTCATTTATCGACCAGCGAGTCCCTGAACAACTCGGAAAATTTTTGAGAATGTCTTTTTGCCGTGGGTTTTGTGGAGGCCGTGTTTGTAGAAGTTGTACCAGGCACTGTATTGGAAGGTCACGCACGCGCCGCCGAAGGTGAGCAGGAGGGCAAAGATGAGGCAGGCAGAAATGACGTTGAACGTGAGGAAGAGAGAAAACGAACCTGTGAGCAGCGTGGCGGCGTAGACGATGGAAAGGGGAATAAGTAAGAGGGTTAGAAGGATGAGCAACAAGATCCCGGCCCCAAAGACGGCGAAGAAGAGAATGACTCCGTACTCAAACGTGGCGAGCCACTGTTTGGCGAACAGGCGGATCCCGGTGTGAATAGCATTCAAAGGATGTGCGTCATTCTCCACGATGTCGATGAGTGCGAACATGTAGATAATGTTCACGATAATGGTCGCGGGAAGGAAGAGAAGCATGAGGAAGAGGAATACCACCGCATGACCAACGCTTGTCGAGAGACTCACGAGCAAGAACGGCAGAGTCATGAGAACGACCAAGATCAACATGAGGAGCTTGTTGAGGATTCCGATAAGGAAAAGACTCCAAAAATGACATCCCGCCTCACGCCGCAGCTCATAAGGGTCCCGTGTTCCTTTTGCACGAATCCCCAGAACGAGAGCTCCTTGGGAGAGTGTCGCCATGATAACCAGGAGAATCCCCATGAGCGTTGCGGCAATCAGAATGAAACTCGTGCGCTGCGGACCCAAGAGGGCTAACTGACCGATATACCCTGCGGCAACGTCATACCCAACAAATGAGGCATCGGCGAGATTCTCAAGGAGGGACTCCGTCTTCCCTACCTTTTCAAGGGATCGCCACACCACATCAACAACACCGCCGGTTGAAATAAGGGCCGCGAAGATACCAAAAATCCACAAGCTCTTTCGCTTCCACGTGATGGCAAAAGCCTCACGCAAAAATGGGCGGTAAAGCGTTGTGGATTTTTTTGCGGGCATATCCTCCTTAAGAGCCTGGTTACGCCGCTGGGGTTGCGAGCAGAGCCTCAAACGCTTCTTTCTCGATTGTCTCTTCCTCGAGAAGTTTCTTCGCAATCTTGTCCAGCGACAATTTTTCTTTGCGAATTATATCACGAGCGGTCTGCATGGCGCTATTCACGAATTTTTCAACTTCGAGGTCGATGGCCTCCGCGGTCTTTTCAGAATAGTTGCGGGCCTCGTGGATCTCACGTCCCAGGAACACCATTTCTTGACTCTCCCCAAAGACGCGAGGTCCCAAGGTTTCGCTCATTCCGTAGCGAGTGACAATCTCGCGGGCGAGGCCGGTACATTTGCGAAGGTCATCGGATGCGCCGGTTGTCACATCGCCGAAGGTTTCTTTTTCTGAGACGAACCCGCCGAGCATCATCGCCATATCATCGATGAATTCAGCTCGCTTGTGCAGGCGCCTGTCTTCAGATGGAAGTTTGAGCGTGTACCCGCCAGCCATGCCGCGGGAAATGATCGAGACTTTGTGGATTGGATCACAGTTGGGAAGGAGGTGGGCGACGAGCGCGTGACCGGCTTCGTGGTAGGCCGTCACCTTTTTCTCATCCTTGCTCATGACATAACTTTTTCGTTCCGGACCCAGGAGGACTTTTTCGATGGAGTCCATGGTGTCCTCTTGGATGATTTTGTTGTCGTTGCGTCGAGCGGCACGGATCGCGGATTCGTTGAGGAGGTTCATGAGATCCGCCCCGGAGAATCCGGGTGTGCGCTCGGCAATGCGTCGGATGTTCACGTCTGGGGCAAGCGGTTTGTTTTTTGCGTGGATCTTGAGGATCGCTTCACGGTCGTTGATGTCTGGAAGATCCAGGACCACACGTCGATCGAATCGACCTGGGCGCAGCAGCGCCGGATCAAGCACGTCTGGACGATTGGTCGCCGCGACTACGATGACGCCGATGTTTGGATCAAAGCCGTCCATCTCCACCAGAATCTGGTTGAGGGTTTGCTCGCGCTCATCGTGTGAGCCACCTAATCCCGTGCCACGCTGACGACCGACAGCATCGATCTCGTCAATGAAGATGATGCAGGGCGCCGACTTTTTGGCGCGGGCGAAGAGGTCGCGTACGCGGGACGCTCCGACACCGACAAACATCTCGACGAATTCTGAACCACTCAGGTGGTAGAAGGGAACACCTGCTTCACCAGCAACAGCGCGGGCGAGTAGGGTCTTTCCCGTCCCAGGTCGACCCATGAGGAGTAGTCCTTTTGGAAGTTTCGCACCGAGGTCGGAGAATTTCTTTGGATTCTTCAAAAACTCGACAACCTCTTCAAGCTCGATCTTTGCTTCCTTATCTCCCGCAACGTCGGCAAATGTCACTTTCTGTTTGGTGTCCTTGATTTCTCGCGCGTTGCTCATGCCAAAGGACATGGCCTTATTGTTCGCGCCCTGCATTTGGCGCAGCATGAACCAGAAGATGAGGATGAGCAGGAACAGGGGGAGCAGGGAAGGGAGGATCACCCCCAAAACGTACGAGCGTGTCGAGCGATCTTTGATGGTGATCTGTGCAGACTTGAGTTGATCAGCCGTTACCCCATAGCTGATAAGTTCTTCTGAGAGGGATACGGAAGATTCTTTACGGGTCGTTTGCTCTCGACCGTCTTTGAGCGTCACCGTAACTTCAGATCCTTCAATTTCAATCTTCTCGACACTCTGCGCTTGGATTTGGTCCACCAGAGCGGTCATGCCGATCTCTTCTGGTTTGTTCGAGTTGAGTGTGTAGCCAGAAAAAATAGCCGAGATGAGGAGGATTGCCACGAGGGCAAAGATGATATTTTTTGAGAGTGGTTTCATAGAAGGAACTCGGCGTTGATTGTAGGATTACTCGCTTGCGATTTCTGGAGCTGGTTCGGTTTCTTGGGCGGGTTCCGTCGCAGCGACGACCTCGGTTTTCTCTGCGGGTTCAGTCTGTGTCTTGAGTGAGAGACCAAGGCGATGTTCGTTTGGTTCAATCGAGACGATTTTGAATGTCTTACGTTCACCCTCTTTTCCGATTTCTGTGACATCGGTTACAGGCGTATCGGACAGTTCTGAAACATGGGCGAGTCCGTGAATTTCTGGGTCGAGTTCAACAAAGAATCCAAAAGGGTTCACTTTGAGAATCGTTCCTTCTACCGTGTCGCCCACCTTGTAGCGCTCAGAAACGTTCTCCCATGGATCACGCACGAGCTTCTTCATGGAGAGGAAGATTTTGCTTCCTTCAATGCCGATGATTTCCGCCTTGACCTCCTGGCCGATCTTGAGTAGATCGCGTGGATGGTCAATTCGTTGCCAGGCAATTTCAGAGATGTGGACCAAGCCTTCGAGCGCTCCAAACTTGATGAAGGCACCAAAGTCTGCAAGAGCCGTGATCTCACCTTCGACGGTATCACCAACTTTGAACTGGGAGAGGACATTTTTCTGTTGATCTTCCCAAACAGCCTTTTCACTCACGATGAGCTTTTCGTCGGTTTCGTTGGCGTCAATCACGCGCACGGTCATTTTGATGCCGACGTAGCTCTTGAGTTTCTCGAGAATTTTGTTTTTGTCGCCCCCGCTTACGCGTGGGTAGTGTTCAGGAGAAAGCTGGGACACAGGAAGGAATCCATTGACGGTCCCTACGCGGACAATGAGTCCGCCCTTGTTGGCTTCCAAGATCTTGGTTTCTAGAGTTTCACCCGTGGTGAACATGGCGCGAATTTCCTCCCAGGCTTTCTGTTGACCCGCAAAGCGGAACGAAAGTTCGATTTCGCCGTTTTCATTTTCCAGTTCCATGACCGTCGCTTCGACTTGCGTCCCTGGTTCCATGTTCGCGTACTCACTCGATTCCGCGAAAAGTTCTTTGCCGCGCACCACACCGGTGGCAATGCCAGCGAGGTCAATGCGTACTTCGCGTCGGCCTGTGCCAATCACGGTTCCTTTTACGACATCTCCTACTTGGGGGATGTGAAGATACCCACCCTCCGTCATGAGTGTCTCGAACTCGGATGTCTGCAGCGTCTGTTGTGTCATATAAAAATATGCCGGCAGACGGCTCGAGATCAGCTGACGAGATCGAGCTAAGCTCGACTTCCTCGCTGAAGAGTATTCGACTGATGCCTGGCGAAGCTTAGCTTCGCCTTCTGCGCAATCAGCCGAGCTCAGCTCGGGGGGTCCACGCGGGATTACATTAATTAATGACGAGACGAGTGTAGCAGAGAGGAGAAAAATGTCAACGAAGTGAAGAATCGTCAACCAGGTCGGAAGCGAAGCTTCCGACAAATGAGGAAAAAAGAAAATCCGACCCGGGCGAGCTTGGCTCGATGTTGGGTCGGAAGCAAGGGGGTTTACCCGTGAGGGTTGAAGGCCACCTTGTAGAGGTACATCCCAGCCGTGGCCCAGTAGCACAGGCCGTGCTCGGGGTCGCGGAAGGTTTGGCTCACGTGGTCCCAGTTGGGGCCGATCACGAGCTTAGGGATGTCCGGGGAGAAGTTCTGGGCGATCCAGGTCTCGAAGCGCCCATCGCCGACCTTCCCGACGTAGGTTTCGCCGACGTAGGTCGGCTCCTCTTCGAAGCCCCCCTGAACGACATCGGGGGTGAACCACCGCTTGTAGGGGATGGTGTTGAGCGTGATGCCCGTGATCTCTGTTCCCAAGCATTCGTTGATGTGATCTTGAGCCCGGCTTCGATTATAGGGTCCGTCCTGGATCAGGTAGAGCCTTCCGTTGATGGCCAGTAGATCTTTTGCCTCCACACCGTTACCGTATCCAGTCGGGTGATGCTCCGAGAGGCGAGCCACATACTTGTCTCGCAGAGCGTACCACACACCCTCAGACGAGCGGACGACGTTCCTGGGTTCGGACGTGCAGGAGTCACGAGGGACTTCGAGCAACGTCTCCCCATCATGGAGGACACGGTAGGCGTAGCGGTCGCAGTAATTTCTGGACAGCTTGACCACCTGCACGTTCGACCCGTCAGGCTGGGGGTAGATGCCCACCACGGAGGTCTTGGGTTCATCGTGGATCCGTAGGGTGACCGGATCCACCCGAGACCACTTGATCCCAGGGGTGAGATGCTGAAGGTCTGCCGTGCTTGTCGCCTTGGGCAGGCGTCGCATCTCGATCACGGTGTGACCGGGGAGCTCCGGGATGATCGGACTACCACGGCGGTCGATGAGTGCGCGCAGATCCTCCGCGCTGATCGATCCCTTGCGCGCCCTGATGGCGTCCATGAGGGCGAAGATGTCGTCGGTCGTGGCTCGACTCATGACTCTCTCCTTTTCTTCCGCAAACTCCCTGATCCGGTCGCTTGAGCGTGGTCCAATCCCCTATGGATCGTCCGTGCCGCCGCGTCCCAGCAGGGGTTGTGAGAAGTATGCATAGCTAAGCACAGCTTTCTCACAAGATCAATCGATCACAGCAGAATCGTCAACCAGGTCGGTGGCTTAGCCACCGACAAATGATGAAAAAAGAAAATCCGACCCGGGCGTTGGGTCGGAAGGCTCAGGAGGTCGGTCTTGCTTGATAGACCACGCGTTTCTTGGTAGGATTTTGTTGTATGAAGTTGCAGAACATCATTCGAAATTCAGTAGCCTCTCCTGGAAAAGCGACCATCAAAGGGACCGACGTCACTGTTGAATTTGTCTTGGAACAGTTGGCTTCAGGCGCATCCGTCGAGGATATCCGCAAACAACACCCATCTCTTACCGAAGGACTGGTTCTTGAAGCTATTGCCTTTGCGGCGGATGAATTGAAAAAGCAAGGGGAAGATGCAGAGCGTACTGCTTGGACACAGTCGTTTATCCAGGAGTATCGGCCGGCTCTTGAAGCCCTGGCAAAGCAGTAGTGTGCGATACCTCAAAGCCGAAGACATTCTTGCATTGCATAAAGACATCATTGATCAGACCGGCGGTTCGCATGGAATTCGAGACATCGGTCTTTTCTCGTCGATCGTTGAGCGACCTCGAGGCCAAGCGTTTGGTCAAGAGTTGTACCCTGATCTTTGGAGCAAGGCAGCGGCGTACTTGCACAGTATCGCCATGAATCATGTATTCGTTGATGGTAACAAAAGAACCTCCATTGTCTCAGCTTCCTACTTTATTCATTTGAATGGATACGAGCTGATGGCATCAAATGAAGAGGTTGAGCGTTTCGTGCTTTCGGTCGTCGTGGACAAGCTGGATGTTGCTTCGATTGCTGAATGGTTTAAACTACATGCGAAAAATCGCAAACGATAAAATACACTATGCCCCATCCACATGCGTCCATGCTCGACGAATTTCAGTACGCCATTAAGCATTTCGTTCCGACGCTCCCCTCCATGATTAAGGAAGAGGCTCAGAAGATCCACGATGACCTCTCAACAAACGAGGCCCTCGACGAGACAGCGATTAAACACGCGTTTTATACGATTGGAATCAAAGAGTATCCCTACCGTCGAGCCTATCAAGAGCTGACGAGTTCTTCTGCGGAGGTCATGCTTAAAAAGATGGTTCTTGAGCATGTCGATGAGACCGTACGCGCCGTCATTAAGCCTCACCTAGAAGAAGGAGTGAGTCTTGAGGAGCTCGTTTCCAGTGATTTGTTTACGGAGTCGTTGGACGCCAAGCAGCGCTACCAAGTGGAAGATGGCATTCTCGTCGCGAAGGACAAGCTTGCGGAGATTCTCAAGAATCGGGTGGGCGAACAGGCGGCTCAATACCAGGTACTTGTCGACAAGTGGACGCGGGAAGCGGAAAAGATAAATGAGGCGATTGAAGAGCTTGAGCAACTTGCGCAGGGAGGTGACGAAACCCAACAAGCAGAGATTAAGAATAAAGTAGAGCGCTTTCGCGAAGGATTTTTGATCACGGAAACAGATCCAGAACTCGAACTGGTGAAAAAAGAGGTCGAGTACTGGAAGGATACCTTTGCTGAGGAAGAATAAACCTTCTTGTCGTGAGCTTGTCGAAACTATGCAAATTTCTTGGAACGGATTTTCCTCTTTTGAAATCATTACGAAAACGTCCAGCGGAGATGTCCGTCTCGTGACCGACCCCTATCAGAATTCCACAGGTCTTCGATTTCCTCGGACCTTGGAAGCTGAGATTCTTCTTGAGTCTCATGATGAGGAGGATGCCAATAACCGTGAGGCGGTTGTGGGGAGTCCCTACATCATTGATCTCCCCGGAGAATTCGAGGTGAGAAGTGTGTTTGTTTTTGGTGTCTCCGCTGTGCTCAAACGTGAAGAAAAAGGTAGGAAGATCCAGAACCTGTTGTTTCGTATTGAAACGGAAGGAATGCGGTTAGCCCATCTTGGAGCCCTGGATCGACCTCTTACCGACGAAGAACTCCAGAAACTCGAGAACATCGACATCCTGATGATTCCGGTTGGTGGGGGACGCTACATGGATCCGAGTATCGCTTCCGAAGTGATTTCTCAGATTGAACCGCGCGTTGTGATCCCGATGACCCATGCGCTTCCAAGCATGAAAGAACCGTTATCGAGCATTGACGATTTTTGTAAAGCTTTCGGAACCTGCCGACGTGAGGATATGAATAAGTACAAAGTCACACGAAAGGACCTCCCTGAGGAAGACATGGTGATCATCTCGCTCACGCGATAGGGAGTATGCGGACTACCCGTCCCAAACCTCAATCGTTGCGTCCCTTGAGTGTGAAGCATCGTCGCTGGTTCCTGGTGCTGATGTTTGCGGGGATCGTCATCATTGCGACTGGTTGGCTCCTCACGATCCGTGATCTCGCGGCCGACATCCCGGCGATAAAGACCTCAATCGAGGAAGGTGTGGATCAGGCCGTGGAGGAGATTCAGGACGCGCGACTTGATCCTGGAGAACAGGTTGATGAAGCCGCCGAGGCGTTTGAGGCCCTGAAAGACGGGTACGAAGCAGAAAAACAACGACAAGAAACATCACCCGAAGATGAACCCTCGTATGAGTAAGAAGATATCCCACAAACAAGAACCTGAATCCGACATTCCTGCGCGCGATACGATCGTGTCACAGAGTTTGGTGAATGAGATGCAGACGTCGTACCTCGATTACGCGATGAGCGTGATCGTGGGGCGAGCACTCCCGGATATCCGCGATGGGCTTAAACCCGTGCATCGCCGCATCTTGTATTCCATGTGGCAGACAGGATTACGAAGTAGCGCCAAGTTCAAAAAGTGTGCGGCCGTGGTCGGAGACGTGCTGGGAAAGTATCACCCCCATGGGGATTCTGCCGTGTATGACTCCCTTGTGCGTATGGCACAAGATTTTTCCATGCGCATGCCGCTTATTCGCGGGCAGGGAAACTTCGGATCGCTTGATGGCGATTCGGCTGCTGCATACCGATACACCGAAGCAAAACTTGAACAGGTGAGTGAGGAACTTCTTTTGGACATCGAGAAAAATACCGTCGACTTCATGCCGAACTTCGACGGGACACACAAGGAACCCAAGGTCCTCCCAGCGAAACTTCCCAACCTGCTTATCAACGGAACCGTTGGGATCGCGGTGGGGATGGCTTCAAATATCCCTCCCCACAACCTTACCGAAGTCGCCAATGCCATTTTGCTGCTTATCAAGAATCGGGACGCCTCGATTGATGAGCTGGCCGAGATCGTTCAGGGTCCAGATTTTCCAACAGGGGCGATTGCCTACAATCAAAAAGACATGAAGGCTGCGTTTGCCACAGGAAAGGGCGGCGTGGTGGTGCGTGCGAAAACGGAGATCGTGGAAGACAGCAAAGGAAACTTTGCGATCATTGTCACAGAGATTCCTTACCAGGTGAACAAGAGTACGCTGCTCATGAAGATTGCCGACAACGTGCGCGACAAGAAGATCGAGGGGATTCGAGATTTGCGTGATGAGTCCAGCAAAGGTGAGGTGCGTATTGTCGTTGAGTTGAAGAAAGACGCCTATCCAAAGAAGGTGCTCAACCGCCTCTACCAGACATCCCAGCTCCAAGAGACGATTCACTACAATATGTTGGCGCTCGTGGATGGGGGGACCCAACCACGCCTGCTGAATCTCAAGATGATTTTGGAGGAATACGTGAAGCATCGTCGTGAGGTGGTGCGTCGTCGGACGGAATTTGATTTGGCGAGAGCCACCGACCGAGCACATATATTGGAGGGGTTGAGTATTGCTATTCTCAAGATCGACGAGATCATCAAGACGATCAAAAAGAGTAAGGATAAGGATGAGGCACGGACGAACTTGATGAGTAAGTTTAAGCTTTCGGAACGCCAAGCCTCAGCGATTTTGGAAATGCGCTTGCAGAATCTTGCGAACCTTGAAACGCTCAAAGTCGAAACGGAGTACAAGGAGATGCAGAAACTTATCGCCGAGCTTGAGAGTATTTTGAAGAGTGAGAAGAAGATGATGGCCGTGATTGCCACCGAAGTGGAAGAGCTGCGGGACAAGTATGGGACGCCACGACGTACCCAGATTGTGAAGCACGGGATTAAGGAGTTTTCGATTGAAGACGTTGTACCAGATACACAAACCGTCGTGATGATCACCAAAGCTGGGTACATCAAGCGCATTCCACCAGATACGTTCAAGACACAGCATCGCGGCGGCAAGGGAGTGGCAGGACTCACCACCAAGGAAGACGATGTGGTGGAGCAGGTGTTCACGACCACCACGCACAAGGATCTCATGTTCTTCACCAACCGCGGTCGCGTATTTCGTCTCAAGGCTTACGATGTTCCCGAAGCTTCTCGCACGGCCAAGGGGCAGGCTATTGTGAATTTCCTGCAGCTTGCTCCTGGCGAGGCAGTCACAGCCTCATTCTCTTTGGAGGACATGGATAGCATGAAGTATCTGCTCATGGTCACGAGTCAAGGAACGGCCAAGAAAGTGGAACTCGATCAATTTGAAAATATTCGTCGTTCCGGACTCATTGCGATCAAGCTCGTCGATGGCGACAACCTTCAGTGGGTGAAACCAACGACAGGAAAGGATGAAGTGATCATGGTTAGTCAATTGGGCCAGGCGATCCGATTCAAGGAAACGGATATTCGTGCGATGGGACGCAACGCTTCTGGGGTGCGTGGCATGAAACTCAAGAGCAAGGATCAGATTGTCGGTATGGATGTTGTTGGAGCGTCGAGCTCAAAGAACGGCGATCAGCTTCTCGTCGTCATGCACGAAGGATATGGGAAGCGCAGCGAACTCAAAGAATACAAAGTTCAACGACGTGGAGGATCAGGTATTAAGACGGCGAATATCACGAAGAAGACAGGGGAGATTGTGAGCGCCTACATCGTGTTGGCGGATGACACGCGTGACCTCTTTGTTGTCTCAGAAGCGGGACAGGTTCTGCGCGCCACCCTCAAGTCTGTTTCCGTGCTGGGTCGATCCACCCAAGGAGTGCGTGTGATGCGTTTCAAGAAAGAGAAGGATACAGTCGCGAGCGTGGCACTGATTTAGGTTCAGGCCGGCCGGGTTGACATACAAACCCGTCATTGGTACCATCGCCCCCGTTATTCCCCATTGATTTTCCTATGCCAGTACCAGCACGTAGACACTCGCGATCACGCGTTCGCCGACGCCGGGCTCATGATGCCATGAAGCCTACCAACGTCGGTGTGTGCACGACCTGTCAGGCGCCACTCTTGCCCCATACGGCTTGCAAGAACTGTGGGACCTACAAGGGCAAGCAAGTTATCGACACGACTCGCGACCTGAAGCGAGAGGCCAAAAAGGCCTCCAGCCCTGTCCAGGATCATGACCATGATCACGACCACGTGGAGGAAGCAACAGAATCAAAAGACGAAAAAGCATCGTAGTTCGATGCTTTTTCTGGTACAGTATTGATGTTCACCTTCGTTCTTTAGCTCTTTGTTCCTATGTCCAATCGTCACCTTTCACGCACGATTGCCTTGCAGTCGTTGTATCAATGGGATTTCCTACGCATGCCGGAAGGCAAACTTCCGGAAATTATTGCGTTCAACCGTGAGGAATTTGCTCCGAAGTTTGAGGATGAGGGATTTATTGAGGAGCTTATTCAAGGGGTTGTCGATAATCGTCCCGCGATCGACGCAGTGATTACGAAGTTTGCTCCCAACTGGCCAATGGATTCAATCACGGTTATCGACCGAAACGTCTTGCGCTTAGGGGTCTTTGAGCTCAAGTTCCATGAACGCATTCCTGCCAAGGTCGCCATCAATGAGGCGATTGAGCTTGCCAAGGGGTTTGGAGGCCAGGCCTCGGGTCGGTTCGTGAATGGCGTGTTAGGTGCCATCTATAAAGATCTGCTCGCCAAGGGACAAGTTAAAAAGGTGGATAAGGTAGATGAGGTGGATAAGGAATAAATTATGCGGAAGTAAATTTTTAGCTTACCTTGTCTACCTACCCACCTTATCTACCTTATCTACCTTATCTACCTTATCTACCTCTCACTATGCCTAAAGAAGACTATTCCGATCTGGAACAAACCCTTGGCGTGACGTTTCAAAACACAGACACGCTACGCCAGGCGCTTGTTCATCGCTCCTACTTGAACGAGCATCCAGATTTTCCCCTTGGCCACAACGAGCGGCTTGAGTTTCTCGGAGATGCCGTGCTTGAGCTTGTGGTCACAGAGCATCTTTATCAAAACTATGAGAACCCAGAAGGGGAGCTGACCAACTGGCGAGCGGCGCTTGTGAATGCGGAAATGTTGTCGGCGTTGTGCGCGAAGCTGGGGATCGAGCCGTATCTTTATCTTTCCAAAGGGGAGTCTAAGGATAAAAATTCTAAGGCACGTAAGTACATTCTTGCCAACGCCTTTGAGTCGATCATTGGAGCCATTTATCTGGACGGCGGATGGGAGGCGGCGAAGGAATTCATCGACACACGCGTTTTGTGCGAGCTTCCAAACATCTTGAAAAATCGTTTGTACATTGATCCTAAGAGTCGTTTTCAAGAAGCGGCGCAGGAGCATTTAGGAATCACCCCATCGTATAAAGTGTTGTCCGAAACAGGACCAGATCACGAAAAGCAGTTTGAAGTCGGTGTGTTCTTGGGCAAGGAGCAGGTCGCGATCGGACATGGGACATCAAAACAAGAAGCACAAGTTGCCGCCGCAGAGGCGGGTATTGTGGCAAAGAGTTGGTAGAGGAGGTATGGAGGAACTTACAAAAGAAGAAACAAAGATTCTAAAATCCTTGACTCGTCCCCGATGGGTCCAGGATTTTTTAGATCGTATTCCGATCAATTTTGAGGAGGAAGGAGATACCGTCTTGTCCCCACGTCGGGTGCTGCGTGAGAATCGCGCTCACTGTCTAGAAGGAGCATTGCTGGCTGCATGCGCGTTTGCGCTGCAAGGTCGGCGCCCACTTCTCTTGGATCTTACATCCGCGCGTGGAGATGATGATCACGTTGTTGCGTTGTTTCAGGAGCATGGTCGATGGGGAGCGGTTTCAAAGACGAACCATGCAGTGTTGCGCTATCGTGAGCCGGTCTATCGAACCGTAGGCGAACTTGCCATGTCGTACTTTCACGAGTATTTCCTCGACGATGGGCGCAAAACTCTACGTTCGTACTCGCGTCCCGTAGACCTTTCACGCTTTTATCGGCATGGCTGGATGGTGGACGAGGAAAACCTCTGGTACATCGTTGATGCGCTCAACAACGCGCCGCATACCGACATCCTGCGTCCTGGGCAAGGCAATGCTCTGCGACGGGCCGACGCGATCGAAATCGACGCAGGAAAGATGACACAATGGAACCAAACAAAAACACCCTGAGCGATGCAGGGTGTTTTTGTGGTGCGGCCGGAGGGGCTCGAACCCCCGACCCTCTGTTCCGAAGACAGATGCTCTATCCAACTGAGCTACGGCCGCATATCCACGCCAAGATGCTACGTCAAATCTTGACTCTCGTCAATCATTCTGGCATATTGATGCCGTCATTAGTGTTGTGAACGGCGTTGAATTGAATGAGATGCGCCGCTCTGGAGGGAGGAGATCGCCGATGCGTACTGAAACGTACGAGGAGGCGATCGACGACCGAAGAGCAAGCAGATCGTCAATTCAACACCGTTCACCAAATGCGTCGGTAGCTCAGGGGTAGAGCAGGAGACTCTTAATCTCTTGGCCGTGGGTTCAAATCCCACCCGACGCACCAAAAAATCGATCAGCCATGTGCTGGTCGATTTTTGATTGTCGAGAGAAAAGAAAAAGTCCGACAGTCTCGCAACGTACTTGCGGGGGGTCGGACTAGAAGGTGAGCGGGAGCGTCGTGGGGCAACCCATGGACTCCCAGGTGTTGTGCGAGACGAACGCGTAGCACGGTCCGTTCTTGATGCGGCAGAACTGGTTATCTGTCGCGCCCGTTTTCTTGAATGGACAGATGCAGGTCGCCGTGTGTACCGATGCCGGCAGTGTGTGGAAGCTCACGACTCGCATCCCATCGCGGACAAAGGTGTGCGCGGCGGCCGGGTTTGTGGTCGTGCACATGATCCTCTTGTCGGCATGTTCGTCCAAGAGGTGGCGCGTGAGCACGTCGCCGATGGGCATCGCGTGGGGTCCGCGTGCCTTGAAACGGTGGTCGGGCACCACCAGGAACGTCCCCAGTTCGTACCACATCACCCCCTCGTGGTCGGCCGTGAGCTCCCACAGGACGATGCAGCCCACGAGCCGTCCGCCTTCAGTCGTGTCGATGGCGATTGTGACCAGACCATGACGGGCAGCGGGCTCGAGTTCTACCCGCGTCTTGGTGAGCAGATGCACTTCACCGCGCGTGACGGTTTCGACTTCCGTGTACCAGCGTTCATCGTGAGCGAGGAGATCTTCCCCGGAGAGGTAGAGGATTCCAGGCGTGAGCGGCGACGTGGACTTCATGGATGCTCCGTTGTGATGATGGGCCAACAAAAAACATCTCCGCAAGGGAGATGCTTCTTGTCGCACGAATTTCTTCGCAGCTTCAAGCACGCACTCCCGCGGGGAGGACCTTCTTGGAGCTTTTCTTTGTCGCGAAGAAGAAATTCATACTTGTCTGAGTATGGCAGAGAGTCGTTGAGTAGGCAAGCAAGTTGACGATCTTGGGATATTTTGGCAGGATCGATACCTGGTTCCCTTGGAAAGGAGGTTCCATGGACCGTTCGAACATTCCTCGTGGACAGATCATCGATATTCTCCTCGCGGATGAGCCTTGGAGCCCCGCGATGTTGGAGCAGAGGTCTAAAGAAGGTGACCCTGAAATCTGGCGGCACGTTCGCGGCGACCTCGCTGAGGTTCAAGCCGACAGGCTTCTGAATCCAGCATGGTCCGGCTCTCTCCTGGATCGTGCGACCGCCCGTGAGAAGATGGCCACGCTGGGTATGACCTTGGGAGTGTTCCAGCTCCCCGGAATGCCTTTTCGCGTGACGATGTCCGTCGCCACCAGCATAGCCGATCTCCAACTGACGGTAAGCACGATCGATTTCACGGAGACGTGCGAAGGACGCTGGGGGCGTCTTCGGGCGATTCTCGCGGCGTCCCAGATGTTCGGCCTGCCACCCACCAGGTTCCTGACGGAGTACGACGGAGCGCAGGAGTACATCCTTCGCCTCTATTCCTCTCCCGTGGAGTTCCGAGCACATCAGACCCAGCGCATCGACGAGAAGCATCCGGACATCGTAGGTCGTCGCGTTCAGGCGCTTCGCGATGCTTTCCGTCAAGAGGCAGCAAGGCAGCTGCGACAGTTCAACACGAAGGTTCGCATCGAGATAGGGTTCCCGATAGGCGAGGACTACTGGGCCATGCGTGCTTGGTGGCTCCAGTCCGTCGAAGCGCAGATCCAACGCGTCTGGCCTGGACAAGGTCAAGGCGTCATCACCACGCAGGCTTCCACCAACGACGCCTGAAACGCCCGACCCCCAAGGTCGGACCTGTCCCCCGTAGCGATCGCGTGAAGGGGGATTTCTTTTTCTTGACGTTCGTTGGTTGAGCCTTTAAGGTCTCCCGGTCGCCATTCAACTACCCGGCGACAAAGAGGGTTAAGGCATGGACTCAAGGCAGCATCAAGCAGATGAATCCAGGCGCGACTGGCTCAAGCGGCGTGTGGGAGAGATCCTGTCCGGCGACGGCGTAGTCTTCACGGTCGCCGTGGGGGGCGAGGCCCGCGGGGCACTGCGGTTCGGCATCGCCGAGAAGCCGCTGGGAACCGTGTCGCTCGTGAGCGACTCGCTCCAGGTGAGCCTGGGCTCGAAGCCCGGCGACCTCTTCGCCGAAGATGTCATCCACCTCGCGGGTGGGGCGATCCTCAAGGCCCAGGACCTGGGGCTGGAGATCGTCCACGCCAACATCGACCAGGACACCGTCGATCCGCGTTTCGTCCTCATGGGCCTGCAGTCCGCGCTTCTGCGCGCGGACGAGCTCAAGACCGGCGTGAAGTCGCGTGGAGTGACGACCGTGAACGTCGCCGCTGTCCTGCAGAACGTCAACGATGCC
>Ga0208373_1001521_pt1 | contig 30451 bp, 25 predicted proteins | sample RifOxyC2_FD_184036 | JGI IMG/M metagenome (GOLD analysis project Ga0208373, IMG submission 184036) | Soil microbial communities from Rifle, Colorado - Rifle Oxygen_injection C2 (SPAdes) | ecosystem: Environmental > Terrestrial > Deep subsurface > Rock core/Sediment | place: Rifle, Colorado... | reverse complement strand
AAGAGTATTTTTTTTGATTTTATAGGGTAATTCATTATAATGAGTACCATTTTAAGACAGTCTAAGATAAAACACTAACAGTTACGTCAAAAAAAGGTATAATGATGTAGTTGCTCCATTGTAAGAGGATGACAAGATGGCTTTACTGAAAAAAGCGCTTTTAATCGAAGATTATCCTATTTGCCTGGCTTCTGAAAAAGCCATTTTAGAAGATGCAGGTTTTCAGGTAGATGTAGCGCCTAATGCTACACAAGGTTTGGATTTGCTGAATGAAGCAGATTTGGAAGAACTGCTTCCGCCCTACTATATTATTTTTGTCGATATCAATTTACCTGACATGCAAGGCGATGTCATTGCAGAAATTGTCCAGCAAACCTCAACGGCGGAACGCAAAGTTCCTATTGTAGCCGTTACTGCCTACACAGGTGAAAAACACAATGCACGTTATTTTGCTAAAGGCATTTCAGATATTATCGAAAAACCTTTAACGCATGAAAAGCTACAAAAGATCCTGAAAAAATATTCATGAACTAAATAAATTACAAGGACAAATCACGACTTGTCCGTACCAGTAATGGCATGACTGTTACGAGAGTATATACCCTTCGTCTTTTGATTTTCCGCTTTGTTGGCATCGTCTTTCGCAACAGTCATGTATTTTTATACACTCCTGTTGCTCTCTCCTCGCCGCCTCGCGGAAAAACCAAAATGGTATTTCGTACATCCGTGTACTCAACCCCTTCGGGGTCAAAATGACTACGTCATTTTGGACTATTTTTGCACTCCTGCAAAAATGGTCGGGTCTATTTGTGCCACCCCCGAAATCTCATTCGCGATGGGTATATTAACTTTTTTCCTGTTCACCAATATACACCATCCATTCTTGTGCTTCTTTAGAATCTGGTTTGATCGCAGCAGCGCGTTTGAAATATTTAAATGCCGTCACAGGATCGCCGGCATAGTAATGACACAAACCGTAGTTGTAACAAATATTATATGACTCGCCAAAATATTCTTCTGACTGCTGATAATATTTTAAAGCAGTCTGGTAGTCTTTCAGCGTATGAAAAAATAAACCTACATCAAAACAAGTATCATGCGATTTCGGCATGTGATAATAGTTTTCCACAATTTTAGGCATAATCTCTTTAAATGCAAGTTGCGTCACGTAATCTGCTTTCGCAATATTTTCGTTAATCCGTTTGACTAATTTATGCAATACATAGGGATCATAACTGGATAATTTCAAATGCGCTGCAATCACATCCAATGCTAACGCAGTAGGGTTTACGCTTGTCATATGTTGGTGCAAAGAAAAATAATCAGCCGCAGCAAAACGATCAACATATTGCTCAACCGCATATTTAAAATGCGGCAAATCTTTTATCGAAAATCCTAACTCACACACAATCGTTTTAATACCGTGGCGCGGTGATTGATCAAATACTGCCCCGCCCAAACGTTCAACATAAGTTTTGATCGCATGGAAATTAACCATCATAGAAAAACTGCCGTGAAACGCAATGTGCGGTTTGCCTAAATTATTTAAATCCTGCAGACGTGAATATCCTTTGTCTGTAGAAATCATCAGCATTTTCCCACCGGAAAGTTTATGGAGCGCACGGATAGTTTTTAATGCACCAATCGGCATTAACAAATAAGTATTTTTTAAATGATGCGGGTAGTCGCGCAGAATCGCTTCAAACTCTTTATCTTCATAAAAGGCGCCGGGAATTTGACAGCTATGATATTCGATTTCCACTTTATCGCCGGCAATAGGACGCCCATTCTTCATATTACTAGGATCTGTTTGCAAACTGATACGGAGTTCCTGCAGTTGATCATCTACAATACGAAAAGCATCGTGTGAAACAGTATCAAAAATATAATTGGCAAAAACAATTAAAGGATTTTTAAAATCCTCCGTTTTTAATGTCTTGTTTGCATGCATTAAATGGATATTAGCTTTTTCTTCTTCCATATTATAAACAGCAAAATCCAGTTCGCCTTTTTCTAAAAAAGATTTAAACGCTTTGTGTGTTTCCCAATACTGAATATTGTGCGAAGTAAAATCTGTCATCACATAACAAAATTTAATTTCTTCCAAGTTAAAAGCTTTTCTAAGTTCATGCAATTTTTTGTTAATATAAAAACTTAACTGGCCTGAGCCTGTGCCTAACTCCATGATATAAAAAGGATGCGATTTACTTTCAGGATGGTTAGAAATCCAATCGCGAATAAAGCTGATCACCATATTGGCATAGGTTTCACCGACATAACTATTCGAGGTGACAAAATAAGGCACTTGATTGACCCATGCGAAAATACCCTGCTCTTCGAAATATCCACGCTGCAAATCCCACAGCATGGATTTAGAAAAACGTTTTTTGCGTTCAACTTCAACTTTACTCATGATGGACTCCTTGTTGTTTATATTTTTCAGATGCGATATACCCTTCGTCTTTTGGTTTTCCGCTTTGTGTTGGTAAGCTTCCGCTTCCTGCGGCGCTAACCAACCAGCCAAACTCTCCTTGAGTTTGGCGCTCAGCGGCGTTAAGCGATGCTTCACGTGAAATTCCGCTTCGCCTTCGTCGTTCGCAACAGTCATGTATTATGTATACACTCCTGTTGCTCTCTCCTTGCCGCCTCGCGGAGAAACCAAAATAGTATTTCGTACATCCGTGTACTCAACCCCTTCGGGGTCAAAATGACTCTGTCATTTTGGGCTATTTTTGCACTCCTGCAAAAATACTCGGGTCTATTTGTGCCAACCCCGAAATTTCATTCGCTAGCAGTATAAATCGCGTCTCTACGGCTTGTTCTCTATACATGTCCAATCGCCTGATATAGACGATCACACGCCACAATTTCCATTCCGCTCATTTCTTTTTTCGGCGCATTCGCTTTAGGAACAATTGCTTTTGTAAATCCATGTTTAACAGCTTCTTTCAAACGTTCTTGTCCGCCCGGCACAGGACGTATTTCACCGGATAATCCTACCTCACCGAAAACAATTAAACCTTGCGTTAGCGGTTTATTTTTTAAACTGGATAAAATTGCCATCATGACGGCTAAATCAGCAGCGGTTTCTACCACTCGCAAACCGCCGACCACATTCACAAAAACATCTTGATCATAAGTGATAATACCGGCATGACGATGCAGCACTGCTAATAACATAGATAAACGGTTATAATCTAAACCCAATGTCACACGACGCGGATTCACGGCATGACTTTCATCGAGCAATGCCTGAACTTCTACTAATAATGGACGGCTGCCTTCCCAACTTGACATCACCACACTGCCGGAAACAGGAACAGGATGCTGCGACAAAAAAATAGCCGATGGATTGGATACTTGTTTTAAGCCTTTATCTGTCATGGCAAACACGCCTAATTCATTGACTGTGCCGAAACGATTTTTCACTGCCCTGACAATACGAAAACGTCCGTCACGTTCACCTTCAAAATATAAAACCGTATCAACCATATGTTCTAAAATTCTAGGTCCTGCTAACGCACCGCTTTTTGTCACATGCCCTACTAAAAATAATGCAATACCTTTTTGTTTAGCATAGCGTACTAATTGCGCGGTACTTTCTTTTAATTGGCTGACACTGCCGGGAGCTGCAGAAACAAAATCAGTATAGGCAGTTTGGATTGAATCAATCACCAGCACTCTTGGATTTTCTTTTTCTGACAAGGCTAAAATTCTTTCGACATTGGTTTCTGCTAACACTTTTAAATGATCAACCGATAAACCTAAACGGCTTGCACGAAGTGCTACCTGCTGCAAAGATTCTTCACCTGTAATATATAAAGCATTTAAACGATCCGCTAATTGACACAATACTTGCAGTAATAAAGTAGATTTTCCAATGCCCGGATCACCGCCGATTAACACCACAGAATCTGATACCATACCGCCGCCTAATACGCGATCAAATTCTTCTAAGCCTGTTGACAATCTTGTATCAACGTTCAGTGAAACATTTTTTAATAAGGTGATATCGCTTTGAGAAACAGCATAGGATAATTGCGCTTGAGCATGTTTTGTTTTACCCGTCATGACAACTTCTTCAACTAAAGTATTCCATGCATGACACGCTGTGCATTGACCTTGCCATTTTGAAAATTCATTTCCGCATTGCTGACAAATAAATTTAGTTTTGGTTTTGATCATATTAATTTTCACACTTACTCTGCCGCTCCATCCGCCATTTCTTTTGAAATCATTTTTTTCGCTACTAATTCCTGCAAATGCTGTTCAAGCGTTCTCATGCCAACTGCTTTGCCCGTTTGAATCGCTGAATAAATTTGCGGGATTTTTCCTTCACGAATTAATGTACGAATGGCCGGCGTACAAATTAAAATTTCAGAAGCGGCAATACGGCCACCGCCTTCTTTTTTCAATAAAGTCTGCGCAATAATCGCGCGCAAAGAATCAGCTAAAATAGAACGAATTAAATTTTTCTCTTCGGCTTCAAATACATCGACAATTCGGTCAATACTTTTAGCGGCAGAATTCGTATGCAGTGTTGCAAAAACTAAATGCCCTGTTTCTGCTGCCGTTAATGCTAAACGAATCGTTTCAGGATCACGCATTTCACCGACTAAAATAATATCCGGATCTTCACGCAACACGGCTCTTAATGCCGCATTAAAACTAATAGTATCGTGATGCACTTCTCGCTGATGCACTAACGCTTTTTTACTTTGATAAACAAATTCAACGGGATCTTCAATCGTCACAATGTGACAAGGTTCATGTTGATTAATGTAGTCAATCATGGCAGCTAAAGTTGTGCTTTTACCAGAACCTGTTGGACCCGTCACTAAAATTAATCCGTTTGGGTATTCACAAAGTTTTTTATAGATCTCCGGCGCATGTAATTGTTCTAAACTCCAAACTTGTAATGGAATCGTTCGAAAGCTCGCAGAAATACCATTGCGTTCTTTAAACACATTCACACGAAAACGTCCAACGTTAGCAATTTCATACGCATAATCTGTTTGCCCTTGATCTTTCAATTCACTGACTGATTCTTCTGGAAAAGTTTTTTCCAGCATTTTTAATAAGCTTTCCGCAGAAAGAACCGCACTGTCTTCTAATCGCTGTAAATCACCATCAATACGAATAATCGGTTTTTCACCGGATGAAAAATGTACGTCGGACGCATTTTTTTCAATGCCTAATTTCAAAATTTCGTCAAGGTTCATTCTTTATCCTCATTATTTTTCGGGCAGTTCATGAATTGCTCCTACAGTATTTGATCTCGGCCATGCATACAAAACTGCTTTAACAACAGTGGCAAGCGGAATAGCAAAAAAGATTCCCCAAAATCCCCAAATACCGCCAAATACTAATACCGATAAAATAATTGTCACCGGATGCAAATCCATGACTTCAGAAAATAAAATCGGCACTAGCACATTAGCATCGAGCGAAATAATCACCACATAAATAATCATGAGATAAGTAAAATGCATTGACCATCCCCACTGTAGTAAACCCACGATAAAAACAGGAATAGTCACCAGCACCGCGCCGACATAAGGAATTAAAACAGATAATCCAACCAGCGCGCCTAATAAAAAGGCATATTCTAATCCCAACAAATAAAAAGAAATAATGGTTGCGGTACCGACAATCACAATTTCTATGGCGCGTCCCCGCATGTATTGTCCAATTTGTTTATTCACTTCAGACCAGACTTTTTTGCTCAATGATTGGTTGCTGGGCAAATAACGTGTACACCAATGAATAATTTTTGCTTTGTCGCGAATAAAGAAAAAAACAATTAACGGGACTAACACAAAATACAGCACAATCGTAATAATGCTAGGAATAGTGGCTAAAGAAAAAGTTAAAAGCATTCTGCCGACATTCGCGATATCTTGTTTAAATAAATCAGTGGCATGCTCTGCACTTAAATTGCCAAGTACTGCCGGGTATTTATTTGAGACAGCAATCAGCCATGCATGACTATTATTGAAAGCGATCGGCAATTCATTTACTAAACTAAACAATTGTCGCCATAAGAGTGGCAAAAGAGCAAACAAAATAAAAACAATCACGGCAATAAATAAACAATAAGTAATAATCAGCGCGAGCAGTCTTGGAAAATGCCAGCGTTCAAACATTTGTACGACTGCATCTAATAAGTAAGCAATCACAATGCTGAATAAAATAGGACCTAATAAATTACCAAAAAACTCAATGACTAAAATAAATAAAACCAGTGTAAAGAAAAGTCCTAACGCACCGGGATCTGAAAAATTTCGTTGAAACCAAGCAGAGATAGCCTGTAGAATAGGGTTTTTAGTTGGCATATGATGTCCTTATCCTTTGGAAAAACACAGTAGCCATTGTATAACATCTCATGGCATAATACCACCTCATGAACAGTTGAAGAGGACGCCACAATGGACTTAATTGAAGCTATTATCTCGAAAGATTTAAATCGGGTGAAGTATTTGTTAGAAGCCGGCACAGATCCAAATTATGCCGACGATGTTGCTAACATTACACCGCTGCATTATGCGGTTTCCAATAATTTTCCAGAAGCTATTCCGCTGCTGATCATTGCCGGCGCAGATTTATATGCGCAAACAGATGATGGTGAAACTCCGTTAGATACTGCAAAAGGTTTACCCAGAAATATCTGCATTCCTACATTAGAAAAATATATTTTAAATAGTCAAAAAGAAAGCGATGAAGATTTTAATGTTTAATTCTCCGCAGTAAAATCACACAAACCATTGCAAAAATAATGGTTGGCGCAACTGCTGCTAAAAAAGGCGGCAATTGAAACACCATGCTAAGCGGTCCAAAAAACTGGTTTAAAATATAAAAACCAAAACCAATCACGATTCCCATCACCATACGTAAACTCGTACTCACCGTTCTTAAAGAACCAAAAATAAAAGGCACGCCCAGTGCAATCATCACAATCGCTGTCAATGGCTGGACTAATCTCTGCCAAAAAGTAAATTCCATACTGGAAGTAGAAAGCCCAATGGATTTTAAATAATGAATATTGTTTTGCATTTCTGTTAAAGAAATTGCCTGCGGATCTCGAACTGTCAGCGTTAATAAATTAGGCTGAATATTTAAATTCAGCGAAAAAGACGGTGTTTGATAAGTTTTAATTTTTTTCGGCGAAAAAAGTGTACGCGTCACATCAGATAATTGCCAACGCTTATTAATAAGCATTCCTTCTTTTGCATGGCTCATTAAAATTAAACGATGTTTATTATCAAAAGAATAAATCGTTATATCATTAATTTTTTTTTGAGAAACTAATGAATTAATATGCACGAAATCACGACCGTCATGTAACCATGTTCCGCCAAACGCTTGAAGACCAATTGCATGGTTTAGCGCAGATGCTTTTGCATTATCTGCTTTATACTGCAATCGCGGTGCTAATACTTCACCAATAATCGTGGCCACAATTAACATTAAAATAGCCGCACGAATCACAGATAAAGTAATTTGCGAAACAGAAACGCCGGCAGTTTGCATCACCACTAATTGACTCGTGGAAGCTAAACGTCCAAGTCCTAACAAACTGCCTAACAAACCTGCCATCGGAAATAATTGATAAAAATTAGAAGGCAAACTTAAGCCGACATAAACAATAGATTGTAATAATCCATAATGAATTTGCCCAATATCAGAAAGCTGACTGACAAACAACATAAAAGTTTCCACGCCTACCAGCACCAACACAACTAAACTCGTAGCAGAAATCACATGGAAAGCAATGTAACGGCTTAAAATTTTCATTTGGTTTTTCTCCACCACCCCAAGTACTGCCCAAGCAGTACAAGCGCTAAAACCAACACCACGCCATGTACCCACCACAAACCTAAATAAACATTCACTTTGCCTTCTTGAATCCAGTCACGCCCAACAAAAAGCAAATTAGCATAAGCAATATAAATCAAGATAGCAGGGAAAAATTTTGCAAACCTGCCGGAACGCGGATGCACATAACTTAAAGACAGCGCAATTAAAGCTAAAATAAAGGCTGAAACAGGCATGGCAAGACGCCAATGAAATTCTGCCGCTGCATCTTTATTATCAGATAAGTGCCGTAATAATTTAGATGTTGACCAATACTCTACGGCATTATTAAATTTTTGAGGCGTTTGATTCAAACGAATACCGTATTGTGAAAATTGAATTAACTGATAATCATTTTGTCCCGGCACGCCGATACTTCGATAACCCTGATCAAAAACTAAAAACCGTGCGCCTTGCTTGGGAAAATATTTTTCATAAGCTTTACTGGCAGTGACAATATCCCACTGTGTTTTTCCACTTATTTTAGTTTGCTGACTGGCCAAAAAAACATCCTGCATGCTATCTGCGGACTTATCCAGATCTTTTGCATAAAAAGTCCATCTGCCATTGGCAAAAGATTGAAAACGCCCCGGAATTAATTTAGCAATCGTCGCACTTGCCATTGCCTCTGTTAAAATACGAACACGGTAACGCTGGACAATCGGTTCTTCCCATAACATCAGCCAACTGATAACCAACATCAATAAAACTGTCACGACGATAATTATATTGAGAAATTGTATTCGGCTGATGCCGCAGGCAGACATGACTGTCATTTCATGATCAACACATAATCTGCCAAAAGCTAATAAGATGCCTAAAAACAATCCCAGTGGTAAAATGTAACCTAATAAAAGAGGCACTTGAAGACTCATGATTTCTAATACAGCGGTAAAAGTAATTGTGCCGCTGGCAGCATTATCAAGGTAATGGATAAACTGGTTGGCAATTAATACTAATAACAGAACAAGTGCCGTCATCAGCAAAGTGCTGTAGATTTCTTTGAATAAATATTTAAAAATTATCACTGACAAATGCCTATGAATATGGAAAAATACTTCATTCATTTTAACAGAGGTAATGGAAAAAGAAATGGAAAAAACATACGATCCAAAAACACTCGAAAACCGCTGGGCGGATTTTTGGGAAAAACAAGGCTTTTTTATAGCAATTGTGAATGAGTTTTCGGAGATTGGCACAAATAGACCCGAGTATTTTGGTTTCTCGGCGAGGCGGCGAGAAGAGAGCAACAGGAGTGTGCATGAGCTACATGACTGTTGCGAACGAGGATGCCAACAAAGCCGAAAACCAAAAGACGAAGGGTATAATGCGGATGCACAGAGCGATAAGCGTACCTATACTATCATGCTGCCACCTCCCAACGTCACTGGGCGTCTGCACATGGGACACGGATTTCAGCAGACACTCATGGATGCGCTTATTCGTTATCACCGTATGTTGGGTGATAATACTTTGTGGCAGCCCGGCACAGATCATGCGGGTATTTCCACACAAATGGTGGTGGAAAGGCAATTAGCTTTGCAAGGAAAATCTCGTCATGATTTAGGACGCGAAACTTTTATTGAAAAAGTTTGGGCGTGGAAAGAATTTTCAGGATCGCACATCACACAGCAAATGCGCCGCTTAGGTGTATCAGTAGATTGGACGCGCGAACATTTTTCAATGGATGAATCTTTATCTCATGCAACGCGCGAAGCGTTTATCCGTTTATATAAAGAAGGTTTAATTTACCGCGGAAAAAAATTAGTCAATTGGGATCCTGCATTGCAAACCGCTGTTTCTGATTTAGAAGTAGCGACTGAAGAAGAAAAAGGTTTTCTCTGGTATATCCGTTATCCTGTGAAAGATTCAAGAGATTATTTAGTGGTTGCTACCACGCGTCCTGAAACGATGCTGGGAGATACTGCTGTAGCAGTACATCCGGAAGATGAACGCTATCAGCATTTCATCGGCAAAAAAATTAAACTGCCTTTAACTGACCGTGAAATTCCTATCATTGCGGATACAATGGTGGAAAAATCTTTCGGCACGGGCTGCGTAAAAATTACACCCGCGCATGATTTTAATGATTATGAAGCAGGTATTCGTCATCAATTAGCATGCATTAATCTTTTTACTGAAACAGCTCACTTAAATGAAAATGCGCCGAAGGCTTATCAAGGACTGGATCGTTTTAAAGCGCGGGAAAAAATTCTTGAAGAATTAAAAGCCCAACATTTACTGGAAAAAACGGAAGATTATACGCTGAAAATTCCGCGAGGCGATCGCTCCGGTGAAATCATTGAACCGTTATTAACCGATCAATGGTTTATTAACATCAAACCATTTGCTGAAAAAGCTATTGCCGCTGTTGAAAATGGAAAATTAAAATTTGTACCGGATGCTTGGACAAAAGTTTATTTACAATGGCTTGATAATATTCACGATTGGTGCATCAGCCGTCAGCTTTGGTGGGGACATCGTATTCCTGCTTGGTATGATGACAAAAATAATATTTATGTCGGTCATAGGGAAGAAGCCGTGCGTAAACAATATCAATTAAATGAAAAAATAATTCTCAAACAAGATAACGATGTGCTGGATACTTGGTTTACTGCAGCGCTTTGGCCTTTTTCCAGTTTAGGCTGGCCCGAAAAAACACCGGAATTAAAATTATTTTACCCCGGCAATGTATTAATTACCGGTTTCGATATTATTTTTTTCTGGGTGGCGCGCATGGTGATGATGGGTTTGCATTTTATGAATGATGTTCCGTTTTCTGAAGTGTACATCACCGGTTTGATTCGCGATTCTCACGGACAAAAAATGTCAAAGACAAAAGGCAATGTATTAGATCCGATTGATTTAATTGACGGCATTTCATTAAGTGATTTATTGAAAAAACGCACGGAAGGTTTAATGCAGCCGCAAATGAAAAAAGAAATTGAAAAGCAGACGAAAAAAGATTTTCCTGAAGGCATACCTGCCTTTGGTACGGATGCTTTACGTTTTACTTTCTGCGCATTAGCTAACACAGGACGCAATATTAATTTTGATATGGGCAGAATCGAAGGCTACCGTTATTTCTGTAATAAACTTTGGAATGCCGCGCGATTTGTTTTGATGAATGTTGAAAATCAGGAAATAAAATTAAACCATCGTTCTTCCGCGTTAATTCCAAACACATGGATTGAAAATCGCTTGCAGCAAACCATTGAAAAAGTTCACGTGGCTTTTAAAGAATACCGTTTTGATTTGCTTGCACAAACTTTATATGAATTCACTTGGTATGATTATTGCGATTGGTATTTAGAATTAGCTAAATGCATTTTAAATGATGATACTATTTCTTCGGCAGAAAAAGCGCACACACGACATACGTTAATTTCTGTTTTAGAAAAATTACTGCGCTTAATTCATCCTGTGATGCCGTTTATCACCGAAGAAATCTGGCAAATCGTTTCACCTTTGCTTAACTTGCATGAATCAAGTATTATGATACAAGCCTATCCAATTTTTGAAAAAGAAAAATTAAACGCTTCTGCCGAAAAAGAAATTGAATGGCTGAAACAAGTTATTACCGCTATTCGAAATATTCGCAGCGAAGTCAATATTTCTCCGGCTAAAAAAATAACGGTGCTGTTTAATAAAGGCGATGAGCAAGATCAGATTTATATTGCACGCTATCAAACTTATATTCAATCGCTTGCGCGCGTAGAAAAAATAATCTTGCACGAAATGAAAAATAAATTACCGCTTTCATCTGCTTCATTAGTCGGACAATTAGAAATTCATGTGCCACTCGAAGGTTTGATTGATATACAAACTGAAATTTCAAGACTTCAAAAAGAAATTCAAAAATTAGAAAAAGAAATTCAAAAATCAAAACAAAAATTAGACAATCAACATTATATCAACAAAGCCCCAGCTGATGTTATTGAAAATGAAAAAAAACATTTTGAAGAAATAAGCTATCAGTTAACTCAATTGGAAATTCAAAAACAAAAACTGCAATCATGAAGGATAATATGATGAAAACATTATACCCAGCAATTGAACCCTACAAAACTCATCGTGTTAAAGTTGAAGAACCGCATGAATTATATGTAGAAGAATGCGGCAATCCAAAAGGTTTGTCGGTTGTTTTTGTACACGGCGGACCTGGATTTGGATTTGATCAAGCAAACCGTTGTTTTTTTGATCCCAAACGTTATCACATTGTTTTATTTGATCAGCGCGGTGCTGGAAAATCGACGCCGCACGCTTGCCTTGAAAAAAATACAACGCAAGCCTTAGTCGAAGACATGGAAGTGATCCGCAAAAAATTAGGCATTGAAAAATGGGTTGTGTTCGGCGGTTCATGGGGTTCTACTTTAAGTTTAGTTTATGCTCAAGCGCATCCGGAACACGTGACTGCTTTAGTTGTACGCGGTATTTTTATTGATTTTCCTGAGGAAGCGTATTGGCTTTACAACGGCGGCGCAAGATATATTTATCCTGATTATTATGAAAATTATTTAAAACCGTTAGCAGGCAAAAAATATGATGACATTGTGAAAGCTTATTACGAATTATTAACGGGCAAGGATGAAAAGAAACAATTAGAAGCCGCCACTGAATGGTCAAAGTGGGAAGGCTATGCAGCAACCCTTCATCCTAACAAAGCAGTGATTGAAGAATATGTTGATCCGCATACTGCTTTAAGTGTTGCACGTATTGAATGCCATTATTTTGTGAACAATTGTTTCTTACGAAAAAATCAAATTTTAGATGACATGCCAAAAATCTCACACATCCCGGGTTATATTGTGCAGGGACGTTATGACATGATTTGCCCTTTAAAATATGCATGGATGCTGCACAAGGCTTGGACTAAAGCAAAATTAACGATTACACCGAATGCTGGACATTCAGCAATGGAAGTTGAAAATGTTCACAATTTAGTTGATGCAACAGATGAAATTGCTAAAACCTTTTGATCAGGTTTCAGCATAAGCAAAAATGTTTCTACCGGCAGGCAGATAACATTTTTCTTTTTGAATGTTTCTTTTCCTCGATACAATAAAAGGGGAGTAGCCTCTGGATAGTCTTCACAAAAAGCATTTAAACTTTTTAAATCTTTATGATGAATTAATTTATGATTTTTAACTTCAACTGCCCAAAAACCTGAGGATCCGTATATGATAAAATCAATTTCAACACCGGATTGTGTCCGCCAATAATAAAGTTGATAAGGCGATCCTTGATAATCATTCCAAGCTCTTAAATGCTGTGCAACGAGTCCTTCTAATGCCAAACCAGAAATTTCTTCTGCTTTATCTAAAAAACCTTGTGCGCGTAAGCAACGGAAAACACCCGCGTCAAAATAATAAAACTTTGGATGTGAAACAGTCACTCGTTTCGCGCGTTTTGTAAAGACTGGCAAATAAAAACACAGCAATAAATCTTCTAATACACTTAAATAATTTTCTACTAATTTTCTAGATACCTGACATTCTCGTGCAATATTGCTTATATTTAAAATAGAGGCATGAGAAAAACTAGCCGCTTCCAGAAATCGAGAAAAATGTCCAATATTCCTGACTAAACTTTCTGTTTGCACTTCTTCCTTTAAATATAAGCTAATGTAAGTTTTAAGCGCATCTAAAGATTCTGAATGATTAACAATGACTGGAAGTAAACCTATTTCAAGTGCTGACGGCAAATTAAAATTTTCACCTAATTCTGCTGCCATAAAAGGATGCAAATATTTCACAACTGCGCGCCCTCCTAATAAATCAACACCTGTTCTCTTTAATTTTCGCGCACTTGATCCTGTTAAAATAAATTGCCATCCTTTTTTCATTTCAATTAATGCATGTACAACAGATAAAAGCTCTGGAACTTTTTGTATTTCATCTAAAATAATTATTTTTTTCTCACTCGTCAAAACAACTTCTTTCAAATGTTCCGGATGAGCGCTATAAAGCCTCAATATTTCTGGGTCTAAAAAATCAATTCTGAGCGCGCGAGGGTAATGCGCGTCTAACCATGTTGATTTACCCGTTCCCCGAGGACCGAAGAGAAAAAAACTTCCACGAGATTCTTTAAAAAAGCGACGTATTAAGCCTGACATAAGTATCTTCTGTTTTTTACTATGAGTTAAATTATATAGGGAATCTAAAGGAAATTAAAGTAATTTTCACCTGATAATTCCATTTTTTGACCAAAAATGGAATTGATAGGTAAATTTTTATAGCCCATTATTCTTCTAATGGCGCATGCGTTTTAATTTTTTTAAAACGTCCCAAATAAGAATAAATAACCGGCACAACAAACAGCGAAAAAAATGTGCCGCATAATAAACCGCCGACAATTACCCAGCCGATTTGATTGCGTCCAACAGAACCAGGACCAGAAGCTAACGCTAAAGGCAATGCGCCACATACCATCGCAAAAGTTGTCATTAAAATCGGACGAAGACGAAGTGTTGCGCCTTCCACAATCGCTTTTTGAATTTCAACGCCGCGTTCTCTGGCATCATTCACAAACTGCGTAATTAAAATACCATGTTTGCTGATCAAACCAATCAATGTCACCATACCAATTTGTGAATATAAATTAAAAGTGCCATTGCTTAATTTTAAAAATAATAAAGCGCCGACAATACTTAAAGGCACTGCGAATAAAATAATCAGCGGATCAATGAAGCTGCCAAATTGCGCAGATAAAACTAAATAAATAAAAATGAAAGATAAAAAGATAATGCCGCTCATGCTGCCGGAAGATTCTAAAAATTGTTCGGCTTTTCCAGCAAAAGCATCACTCATCTCATGCGGAATTTTATTGCCTAAATGACTTAAAATATAATGAATCGCCTGACTTTCCGTATAACCCGGCTGCAGACGTGCGTATACAGTCACGCTGCGAAAACCATTATAATGATTTAAACTTCCCTGTCCGATATAGGGTGTTAATGTCACTAAAGTTGAAAGCGGAATCATCGCTGGATTAGCTGCGTTAGAACTTTTCACATAAAGTTTATTGATGCCGTTAAAATTTTCTAACTCTTTTTTCTGCATTTGCACCATCACTTCATAACTGCGATTGCCCGAAACAACATCTGTCCAGTGATTGCCGCCCATCATGGCGCTGACAGAATCTGCAATGTCTTGAATGTTGACGCCTAATACACCTGCTAAATCACGATTAATGGTGATCGCATACTGCTGTGCATCAAAATGCAGATCAATCCCCACACCTGTTGTACCTGGATAAGTTTTTAACATGTTCATCACTTTATTTGCTGGATCAATTAAACTTTGATAACTGCCCGAGGTTAAAATCAGAAAATCCACATCAAAACTTTGTGTGCCGTAATCAATAATATCCGGCGAATAAGCGGTAGCATTAATGCCGGGAATAGTTTGAAGCTCTGGATTTACTGCTTCGATAATTTGCTGCGTTGTTCGTTTTCTTTTTCCCCACGGCTTTAATGAAGCAATAATATCAATGCTACTCGTCCCAACTTGGGTAATATAATTTTCCACTTCAGGAATTTTTTTTAAAATACTTTCTGCTTGCTGAAGATAATGTTCAGTATAAGAAAGATTGGCGCCTGTCGGCGCTGATAAATCAATTTCAAAAATACCATAATCTTCTTGCGGAATAAATTCAGACGGCAAATTCAAATAAAGTAAATAACCTAAAAAAGCAATGACGGCTAATGCAATCAATACATAATGCCGATGTATTAATGCTTTCTTTAAATAGGTTTGATAAAGATTAGTAAGCCGCCAAAAAAAAGCATCTATCCTTTTCGCTAAACGCGCTTCTTTTTGTTCCGGCTGCAAAATTCTTGCACACATCATGGGCGATAAAGTTAACGCAATAAAAGCAGAAATAGCGACAGCCCCTGCTAACGTAAAAGCAAATTCTTTAAACAATTCAGAAGTAACACCTTGAATAAATCCAACTGGCGCATACACAGCGATTAAAGTGACTGCCATCACTACAATCGCTTTTGCAATTTCACGGCTGCCGCGAATGGCAGCTTCAAATCCTGACATGCCCTCTTCCATATGCCGATGAATATTTTCCAGCATGACAATCGCATCATCTACCACTAATCCAATCGCTAACACCATCCCTAAAAGCGACATGATGTTAATCGTAAAACCTAATAATTTAATAATAAAAAACACAGAAATTAAACTCACTGGAATAGTGATCACAGGAATACTCGATGCGCGCACAGAACCTAAAAATAAAAACACAATCAACATCACTAAAATAACTGATTCACCGATGGCAATAAAAGTTTCATCCACAGATGATTTTAAAAATAATGAAATATCATAATTCACCTGCACGTGCATGCCGGGCGGCAAATTAGCTTGAATGGTTTTTAATTCTTGTTTAATACTCGTCGCAACATCAATCGGATTGGCTAATGGCTGCGGCTGTATCACGACCTGCACACCTTCTTTGCCGTTAATTCGCATCGGCGCTACATATAAACTGCGATAACCTAATTCAACATTCGCCACATCTTTCAAACGAATTGTACCGCCGCTGGTATTGCGAATAATAATGTTAGAAAAATCGGCAGCATTTTTTAATTGCGTTTGCGCAATAATACCGTAATCACGCGTAGGTCCATGAAAAGAACCTGCAGAAAAATAAATATTATTGGCAGTTAATGCATTTTTCACATCAGAAACCGTGACATTTAATGCTGCCATTTTTGAAGCGTCTAACCAGATACGCATGGCATAATCGCTTGCGCCAATCACACTCACACCGCCAACGCCTTTAATTTGACGCAATTCAGGAGAGACAGTGCCTTCAATATAATCGCGAATATCTGCTGATGTTTTGGTATCGTCAGTAAAACCTAAACTGATTAAGTTTGCGCCTGCTGTGCCAACCGTAATGGCAGGCGGATCAGCATCAGACGGTAACTGATTTTGAATGCCGGAAACTTTGTCACGCACTTCACTGGCTTCTTGTTCAAAATCACCGCCTAAACGAAAATAAATCCAGACATAACTGTTCGAGGTGCTGCTGGTGGATGTCATGTACTGAATATTATCTAAACCTGATAAAGCATTTTCAACTAAACGCGTCACTTGTGATTCCATTAAATTTGCGCTAGCGCCTTCATAAGCAATATGCACTATGATCAATGGCGTTTCAAATTTGGGAAAAAAACGAAGTTCTAAACGGCTAAAACCGACCACGCCCAGCACCACTAAAACAAGGCTAAACACAATGGATAAAACAGGCTGTTTAATGCAGATTTCTGTGAGTTTCATCTAATCTGTGCCTCTTTTATTTCACAATAAAAATTGAGCAAGTAATCATTGAGTTCCCTTATCTGTCTATACCCATTCCGCTTCAAAATGTGAATCATCTCTACCAATTGTTCTTGAAATTAATTTTCCTAAAACAAACGTACCGTTAATTCCATTATTTATAATGGATCAAAATATTTGCAGAAGGAATTTTAGCAGAAGGAATGATTAGGTGTCTAATTTATCAAAATAATAATCGTCTTCTTCCCATTTTTGTGCGTTGTAGTGGACATAATTTCGAATGGCATATAATTCACGTTCATTACGAATGATGCGTTCGTAGTAATTACGTTGCCATAATCGTTGGTTAAAAGGAATCCAATGGTTATTTTTCACATGACGGATATAATCATTTGTTGTCATCGTTTTAAACCACTGAATAATTTTTGGCAGACCGCATCGTAGGGGCAGACCTGCGTGTCTGCCCAATAAATTTACATGTTTGTCCAATGCATTTTTGTTTTTTTGCGGACAAATATGAAAATCTTCTTTTTCGTTCTGCGGGCAGACACGAAAATTTTCTTTTTCGTTCTGCGGGCAGACACGAAAATTTTCTTTTTCGTTCTGCGGGCAGACACGAAAATTTTCTTTTTCGTTCTGCGGGCAGACACGCAGGTCTGCCCCTACGGAAGAAATCCAATATGTTGGACGAAGAATGATAATTCCATGAAAATGATTTGGCATAATGATGTGTTCATCCAAGTCAATTTCTTTAAATTTATTCTTCAATTCATGCCACCAATATTCCATCTTGTTTCCAGCCAGATTCAATTTCATTTTTCCTTTCTCCACCTCCCCAAACAAACATCGATGTTCATATACACAAATCGTCACAAAATAATAACCTGCATCGCTGTAATCATAATGTGGCAGGCGAATGGAATGGCGATTAGGTTTTTCATCGAAGGTAAACATAAAGTCATTTTAAGAAAAATATTTTTATGCAACAATACAGGGATATATCTGTTTCACTTCAAAATGCGAAATTAACGAATAACAACTGAGAAAAAAGTAACATTAAATAGAAGTAAGGAGTGAAGATGGATAAAAACCATCATGGTTTTTATGGCTGACGCCACATTGCAAGCAACGCCAAAATTTGTTCCAGATAAATTTTTCGAGGAGTAAGGGATAGCATCACTTCTTGATATTATTTTTTAAAAAATAAAAATTTTGTAGAGATTCATCTTTTGTAAGTTCACATTTTCATTGGCGATAATAGCTTCCAGAGAATACATTAGGAGTGTATACATAATACATGACTGTTGCGAACGACGAAGGCGAAGCGGAATTTCACGTGAAGCATCGCTTCACGCCGCTGAGCGCCAAACTCAAGGAGAGCTTGGCTGGTTGGTTAGCGCCGCAGGAAGCGGAAGCTTACCAACACAAAGCTGAAAACCAAAAGACGAAGGGTATATTGCGTTATCCCCAAAAACTCAACTTTTCTTTTTTCGCCCATTCAATAAAATTTTCTGCGGTTTGTTCATCTTTCATTTCGTTTTTTTCTTTGCAGTTTTAGAAATATTTCTTACCGCACGATCAAAATCAGAAACATAGTTTTGATCTTGAATCACAGAAAATTTTTCAAATTCTTTTTCTGCCAAAGTAATTGCCACCTCGTGGGAAATTTTCCCTAAATTTTGCAGAATATCTTTTTCATTAAATTTCAAAAAAGCATTGAGCTTTTCTATCCAGTCTTTCATGTACAGCAGTTATTTCCAAAATGGAAATAACTGAATCTTCCTGTAATTCCCTGCTGTCAAAGATATTTTTTAAGTGCTTGTTGATCGCTGGAATGCCGACTGAAAAAAGATCAGCAATCTTCTTTTGAGTCAGCCAAATATTTTCATTGTGCAGATAAATTTCAACCTTTACTTTTTCATCTGATGTTTTATAAAGGATAAACTCAGAAAAATTATTTTGTTGAACCATTTGATTGTTTTTTTTCATATAGTTTTATTTCCAAAAATTTAACTTTTCTTTTTTCGCCCACTCAATAAATTTTTCTGCGGTTTGTTCATCTTTTTCAATAGCTATTTCCACGCTGCGCTTGGCAATTTCAAGCAGGGATTTGGAGAGTTTTTTGTCATTAAATGATTTTTCAATTAGCTCTTTGATTTCTTTTTGTTTGTCTTCTTTCAAAATAGGAATTAGAGTTGCTTTCACTTGATCCGGTCTCCAATGATTGATGATTGATCCCCCAGCGTCGCGCTCAATTTGTTTTTGTACGATTACGGAATTTAAAACAAGCGTCAAATACTCCGGCAGTATCTGTTTGCTATCCATTTTTAACCTCAAGATTCCGCCGGAAACAATCATTTTTTGCGGTTCTTCGTTTAAATAATAAGCCATGCCGAGCGTTGCGTCCTTTGAAAGCAAAATCTCACCTTTCTTTGGCTGATGTGTTTTTAATTCCTCGTACAATTCTTCGGATATAAATTGTTGATTGTTGTCGGAAAGTTCAAATTTTGAAAGATTGCTCACACGGACAAAAGGTATTCCTTTTTCTTGATATGCGTCACTTCCCGGCTCAACACTTTTTTTAATTTTCACCAAATTTCCCAATTCATCAAAACCATTTTGATATTTTTTTACCGCTTCAATGATTTCCTCGTATTTCGGCTGAAAATACTCTGCGTCAAAACGATTGGATTCTTTAGTGTCGGAAAAGTTTTTGACAAAAGAAAGTGTGTGCTTTGGTTTCCAGTCTAAAAGCCCGAGTTCGGAAAGAAGGAGTTGTTCGGCTTGTAAATAAAATAATGAAGAATTTTCTTTGTATTGATTAGCTGTAAAGACTAATTTGTGAATATTTCCTCTTAAACTCTGTGAGACATTGGCGATTTTTAAGTTTCTAATATCTTCAAGCTCTAGTTTTCCTTGTCCTGATAACATGGCTACTCTTAAAATCTGGTTTCTACCAAATTTTGAAAGTAAATATGCAAGCAAAAAGCCAGATTCAATTCTATCTTTCTTTATACTTAATCCAGTTACATTTTGACTAAAATTGTACTTTGGAAATTTTGGAGGAAGAATTGCAACATCGCCAATGTATGCACCAATCTTTGTAAATACTATATCACCCTCTGTTAATTGCGTTTTTTTGTGTATTTTATGAACATCTTCATCAAGATACACGGTCGATGTAAAATTCAATAATGGGTCTTTGATTTCCGATGTTCTTATCAGAGGCACTCCTTCTTCTCTGTAATAATCAGGGCTAATATCAAAAATTCCTTTTTTACAAAAATTGCAAAACTCATTTAATGATGAAAACGTTGCGTTATTTAACAACTCATCTGTTTTCAAAAATTCAGGCAAATAATAATCAGCATCTATTCTGATCCCTTTTTGTAACTGATTAAAATTTACAACTGAATATTGCATAGTTTAAGAGTTCACTTTTAAAAGAATTTCACTAAAAATCGTGTCCAAAGTATTTTTTTCTTTCGATTTCTCAATAAATTTTTCTGCCAAGGTATCAAAATTTGTTAGTCCTATTTTCGTAGCCAAACTATCCATGATTTTCGAAGCATCAAAGGTGTCCAAAATTTCATTTGGGATTTCATTTAATTCAGCAAGTTTTTTAAAAACAAGAATTTTACTATCGGAATTCAGTGAAGTGATACTCTCTCTTATTTTTTGTTTTATTCCTGCCTCGTCAATTTTTGGATTTGATATTTCTGAAAGAATGGATATATCCAAGAAATAATTTTGGATACAATATTTTTTAAGATGAATAAAGTTAGAAACATCTTTTAAGTCTTGAGGTGTGTTTTGATTATCCCCGTCAACTAAAAAATAGACATTTTGTATTTGTTCCTTTTGGGCAGCTTTGCAAAAACCTTGAACTGCTGAACAATTACCTAATTTTATAGCTCCCAAATCCTTACTCGTGGCTTTCGCCAATTCCAAAATTACTTTGATGTGCGCTTCGTCTTCAACGAAAAAAGTTTGTTTATGAAGTTCTAAGGCAGAGATGATTTTAATAGAATCGCCAGCGATTTTATCGCTAATTTCTTTTGAAATCTTCTTGCCAATAACTATTTTTGCATTTTCCCAAATTAAAAATTGCGATTTTTTCAGAAAACGATCTTGAAAAATCATTCTTGAATGTGTCGTAACGATAATCTGTTTGTTGTACTCACTACAAAACCAATCAAGAAAATTAAACAATCCTTCCTCCAAGCTCCAGTTTAGATGTATTTCTGGCTCATCTATTAAATAAATATCTTGTTTTTCTCTATTTGCGTAAATATTAAAAATTAACGAAAGAGCTTCACTTTCGCCACAGCTTAAACCTTCTACAGGATAAGCATTGTTGCTATTTTTTTGAATTTGAAATTGTAATTTACCTTTTTTCCATTCGGCTAAAATCTTGTATGTTGGAAAAACCTTTTCTAAAACAGAATTAAATTCATCTTTAATATTTTCAATCGCTGTTTTTTTAGGAATTGAAGCATCTCCTGCGTCCATTACAGCCTCATAGCTAAGGATAAACAACTCACCAAAAGACGGGTAAGCCAAAAAACTAGCGTCATTGATATTGTGTTGATTTAAGACTTCGTTGATTTTATTGCTGTCAGTACTTTTTTTTCTCAGCTGAGTTATAAAATAATCTAAATTTTGTTTTTCGGCGTTTCTTTTGGGATTAAAAATTACAATTCTATTTGTATTGCTGTTTGCATATTCCTTTGTACCCATCTTGATTAACTGTAAAAGTTTTGTTTTGCCTGTTCCATTCTCACCGCTAACAATATTTAATCCATTCTGAAAAGACATCTCGCCTATTAATAAACCACTAAGGAGATTTATGTTTTTTAATTTTATTATGTAAGGATTAGCGTTGCTCATATTATTTCCAAAAAGATAAATGCTCGAATTTTGCCCACTCAATAAATTTTTCCGCCACGCCGTCAGCCAATTCGCCGTCGGATAACTATTTTTTCTTACTGCCTTTTTCCATTTCCAAAAGCTTTTTCACTTCGCGATCAAAGTCGGAAATGTAATTTTTATCTTGCTCTTTTTTATACTTTTTATATTCTTGATTAGCCTTTTTTACTGCTTCCTCGGCACGCACGCTTCCTGCATTCTCCAGCACACCTTTCCCCAAAAGTTTTAAATACTCATCAAGTTTATTGAGCCAATTTTTCATAGTCATAGCTCGTTCGCTTTTAGCTTGCACCTCGGCAAACGACAAATACGCGTCCACAATGCGATTAAGCATTTCAAGTTCATTTTCATTCAAATAATTTTTTGCAATATAAATATCGCGTTGAATGGGACGAAAACCTGAAAAATTAGTCAGTCCCATCAATGGTTTTTTACTGTCGGCGCGCCAGGCGATTATTTCAGACGCGGTTTTACCGCTCACGGCAAAGTGCATTTTATTTTGAACTGTTTTAAAAAACAATTTTGTTTCCTCGGCGTCTTTACGATAATCAATACTAGTCGCGTAAATATCTGTAACTTTTTGATACAACATTCTTTCGCTTGAACGAATATCCCGTATGCGGTCCAAAAGCTCCTCAAAATATCGTGATTTATATCCACCCTGCTTTAGACGAACGTCATCCATCGTAAAACCTTTAACCATATATTCCTTTAAGCGATCTGCTGCCCATTGGCGGAAAAGCGTGCCGCGGTTGGAGTTCACACGAAATCCAACAGCCACAATAGCTTCCAGTCCGTACATTTTGGTCTTATATTTTTTCCCATCCAAGGCAGTTATTAAGAAATCCTTAATAACTGAATCTTGTTGAAGTTCTCCGTTCTGGAAGATATTTTTGAGATGGATGTTAATATTTGCAATCGTTGTTCCAAACAACTCTGCCATAAGCTTTTGTGATAACCATACATTTTCATGTTCCAACCTAACTTCTACACGGGTTTTCCCATCTTCGGTTTGATAAATAATTATTTGCGATAATTGATTATTCTCAACCATACTTTTATCTCCAAAAACTTAACTTTTCTTTTTTCGCCCACTCAATAAATTTTTCCGCCACGCCGTCAGGCAATTCGCTGTTGTGATTATGCAGATCATGATTGACTACCATATGACCATATCTATCCAGCTTTGGTTGTCCCGCGCTGTTCTTTACAAACACATACTCGCCGGAATTGTCCTTGCCGGATTTTTCAGATACTGCGAAGAAAATTGGATAATCTTCAACTCTTGGACAAAGTTTATCGTCCCATTTCTGCACAAAAAGCACGCTGGTTTTGGTTCCGGTATGCGGTTTAAACGTATTGACATGCAACCCGACCACAGCAAGAATTCTTGCTCTTTCAGCAATATATTCACGAATCGCTTTATCTGAAGTATTGTTGAATCTGCCTTGCGGTAAAACAATCGCCATTCTTCCGCCCGGTTTTAAAAAGTTTAGGTTTCTTTCGATAAACAAAATATCTCGCCCGACTTTTGACTTCGGTTTGTTTTTGGCGTTATAGCCAAGATCGTATTTATGGATGATTCGGGATTCTTTGATATCACCAGCAAATGGCGGATTTGCCATGAGAATATCAAAATTAAATTCTTTATAAGAAGTTTCATCTTTACGCAGTTTTTCAAGACGTTTTAATCCTTCTCCGTACACTCCCAGCCAATCGCGATTGCCGATATTTTCATTCCATCGGTCATAATCCAAGTTGTTTAAGTGCAAAACATTCGTGTTTCCATCGCCAGCAATCAAATTTAAAGTGCGAGCCACACGCACAACTTTTTCATCAAAATCTATACCAAAAACTTTTAATACATTCTCTTTTTCTTTTTCTGAAATATCGGTGTTTTGAAATAAATGACCTGTCATTTGAAAAATCGTATGAACAGAAAATCCGCATGATCCTGCCGCAGTATCTATCATGTATTCACCTGCTTTAGGATTAAGCATTTTAACGCACATATCAATCACATGACGCGGCGTGAAATATTGTCCTTTTTCACCTTTAGCTGATTTACTCACTAAATATTCAAAAGCTTCATCAATAATTTGCAAATTAGAATTAAAAAGTTTTATATCCTGCAGACTAGAAACGCTAACAGAAAGATGAGAAGGTGATAGTTGAAGCTGACTTTCTTCATCGAATACACCCGGCCAGTTATCTTTGGCCCCATTGAAAAGTTTTTGAATTTTCTTTTTAAGTTCACCTTCTGATTGTCCGGTGTTTCTAAATTCCAAAATTCTAAAATCTTTATCTTCTATTTCGCTAACTTTATTTTTCAACTCGTCAAAAGAATTCTCTTTGCTATATCGTTCAGTCGGTTCTGCTATTCCTATGGGAAAGTTTTGTTTTTTCAATGCATGGTTAATAATAACTTTATCCTCTTTACTTTTATATTCATCATAAAGCTTTGTAAAAATCAGTTTAAAAACTTCTTCAAAAACATCAACGCCTGCATTCGCTAATACTTCATCTTCCATTTCCTGAATAATGGTTTTGAGCGATTTTCCTTCGTTGGGGATTTTGTCTTTAATGATTAAATCTTTCAGGGTAAATCTTTCCCGCAAGATATCTGCAAGCGTTTGAGAATCTTTAGGAATATCCGTAATATCTTCAAAGTAATTTGGATCTTTCCGATGATAATGTGAAATTTGTTTTCCATTTGTCCAAACAGCTATCGGCGCGCCAGTTGCATTAGCATATGAACGAAGCTGTTTTTTTCCATCCTGCAGTTTTGGTTTTTTAACTTCAACAATAATATATTCAACCCTTGGACGATCTTTATCAAAAATAACAATATCAGCAGATTTTATTTCACGTCCAAAATGGATAGGATATTCAAGTGCAATTCTACTTTTTGGATAATCATATTCCTGCATTAATTTCATTAAATAAAGTTGTCGAATAACTTCTTCCGGTTTTAAAACGATTTCTTTATCACGGACAATACAAACAACAGTGGGTTTATTATTTTTGATCGTTATTTTTCGTTCAAGCTGATCAAGCAGCGATTGATTAAAAAGTGAAAAGTGATAACTAGAATCTCTTACAATAGCTGAAATCTTTTTCATAAAATTTTCTCTGATTAATTTTCTCAATCTTTAGCTTTTTGTACGGTTATAAAACTGCCGTCTTCTAATTTTTGCTGTCCTGCTGTCACAATTTCATCGCCGTTTTTCAATCCTTGAAGTATTTGCACCAAACCATTAGAACGTGCGCCGATATTGACATAGGTTTGCAAAACTTTATTGCCGATCACTTTAAAAACATAATAGCCTTTGACATCCGCAGTGATGGCACTTTCCGGCAAAACTAATGCATTCTTTGCCGCGCCAATTTCTTGCGTGATATGAATAAACATACCGGGTGATAAAAGTCCCTGCTTGTTATCCACTAAAGCATGCACTTCAATAGAACGTGTTGTCGGATCAACTGTCGGCGAAATAAAATCAACTGTGCCATAAAAAGTTTTATTCGGATAAGCATTGACTATAATTTTAGCTAATTGCCCTTCTGCTAACGTAGGCAAATACTGTTCAGAAATATGATAGACTGCCTGCAATTCCTGCGTGTTCACTAATGTCACTAATGGATCACCTGCATTGACGTAGTCCCCTTCCTGCACATTAAACGCACCTAATACACCGGCAAAAGGCGCATCAATTTCTTTTTGATTTAAAGCAGCTTGTGCTGTTTTTAAAGCTGCTTCCTTGCTTTCAACATCGGCTTTTAACGTTTCAAAATCCTGTGCAGAAATGGCTTGATTCAATAACGGTTTTGCGCGATTTAATTTACTTCGACTCAATTGCAAGGCTGTCACCGCTGCTTCATCATCTGCTGCTGCTTTGCTATTATCCAACTGAATAATCGGCATGTTATTGCCAACTTGGTCACCGTTTTTAAAATAAATTTTATCAATACGTCCTGCAACTTCTGAACTGATCGTGACTATTTGCGCAGCCGTTAAAGAACCTAGACTATTGACTTCCTGTGGAATATCCTGCGTTTTAACTTTTGTCGTTTCAACAATAATAGGCATAGCATCTGAACCTGCAGCCGCTTGATTAGAAACAGCGTTTGAATGATGCTTATTTTTCCAGGCAAAACAATACGTCATACCAACTAAAATGACGATGCCTAAAATGACAAATTTCCAATAATTCAGTTTCATATTTTAATAATATCCCAATGTTTAGACGAAGCATGACTGATCACGGCGCCAAATAAAATAATCACCCAGCTAATATATAGCCAAAGCAGAAAAATAGGAATGATTGCTAATGCACCATAAAGAATATGATACGTAGGAAAATGTTTTAAATAAATCACAAATCCGTTTTTAGCAATTTCAAAAAAAATCGTAGTGACCAACCCGCCCATAGCGGCATCACGTAAACGCACATGATGCGAAGGCAATATCCAGTTAATAAAAGCAAAAACGAAAAACAGCATGAAATAAGGCAGAGTAAATAAAAAAATACGCTTAATAAAAAAGAAACTGCCGAAAAAATGCGACAAAAATGGAATGGACACAATCCATGCCGTAGATAATAAAACAATAGCAATAAACACAGGCATTAAAAGAATTAATAAAAAATAAATCAAAAAAGAAACGACAATATGCTGTCGATGTTCCGCCTGCCAAATCGCGTCAAATGCATAACTGATGTTGTATAAAAGCAGCACACAAACCACAAATAGAAAAATAATATTCACCCATGACAGCGAATGCATATTGCCCATAATTTTTTGCAGTTGTTCAGAAATGATTTGTGCTGATGAAGGCACGAAGTTATGAAAAATAATTGTCTGAATTTTTGGCCAAAGCCCTTGAAATACGTGAAAGGCAGAAAGAATCGTGAACATCACAATCGCCATAGGAATTAAAGCTAAGAGCGTTGTATAAACTAAAGAAGCCGCGCGGTAACTCACCCCTTCTTTCACAAAACGTTCGATGAGCGCATAAAGAACACGATAAATTTGAATTAAAATAGAAGTCGTCCTCAAGGCCATTGAAATTCCTTAATTTTGTACCCACCCCAAAATCTCATTCACGATTGGTATACATTGAATATTATTCTAGCATGATCACTAGCAAAAAGGGAAAAGGGAAAAGGGAAAAGGAAAAAGGGGAAAGGGAAAAGATAAAAGGGAGGAGAAAATAACAGGGATTTGTATGATCTAATTTTTATCCTAAGTCTGTCTTTCCATCTTCTGTCCTCTAAAAAAGGAACGCCAGACATTAAAACTTTCGCTTCAACATCTGGCGTTCAGGGACGAGGAGTCTTGTAATTTTTTTTTTATTTCTCGCGCGGACAAGTTTCAAATTGTCTTTATAACACTGATTACAGCTTATCCGACTCTGCAGCAAGGTAATCTGCTACGCCTTTGGGAGAAGGTTTCATCCCTTTTTCACCTTCTTTCCAATTTGCCGGACAAACCTCGCCGTATTTTTCAATAAACGCTACCGCATCGAACAGACGTAAAATTTCTTCCACATTACGACCAATCGGCAAATCATTCACCATTTGCGCACGCACCATACGGTTTTTATCAATAATAAATGCGCCGCGCAATGCCACATGTGCATCACAATGTTCAACACCATATTTTTTAGCCATATGATGATTCACATCTGCCACCATTGTATATTTCACTTGACCAATACCGCCTTTTTCTACCGGTGTGTTTCGCCAAGCATGATGCGTGTATTGTGAATCAATCGACACTGCAACAACTTCAATGCCGCGTTTTTTAAACTCACCCATTCGATGATCTAACGCAATTAATTCTGACGGACAAACAAAAGTAAAATCTAAAGGATAAAAGAAAACGAGCGCATATTTATCCTTGACCACTTCCTTAAAATTAAAATCATCTACAATCTGACCGTCCCCTAACACAGCCGCCGCATGAAAATTAGGCGCTTTTTTGCCGACTAACACGCCGCCGCCGGAATCGCAGCAGCCGCTCGAACTTTCATTATTTTTAGTTGATTCACAACCGCAACCCTGATCGCTGCATCCGCAAGTACCGCACATGAATGTTTCTCCTCTTAAATATTTTAAATAAGATAATAATCTCTTACGTATCTTCTAAACTCGACTTACATAGTACTATTTGAAATGCTGCTTGTCAACAATTATTCCAACTAATTTTAAATTTTTTAAATTCTCCAGAATCCTTCATTTGTGCTAAAATAACACTAGAAAATCAGACGATACAAGACTAACGGTGATGCGTTATGCGCGATTGGTTCTACACAAAAGCTAAGTTCTTTAAACAAGCTGCTTTTTTTACGAGCAGCGCAGCAGTAGCGCTCAGCACAGCAACGGCTATAAGCTCTGCAACCGCTTCGTGGATTAGCAATTTAATTGCGATTGTTGGATGCAGCGTTTATTCTTCTTTTGACAATATAGAAGCTGCTCGTGTCATCATAGAACAAGAAAAAAACATTCAGCAACTCGTGGCTAGACTTTCATTGCAAGATTATCAAGGTGATAACCCTTCCATTCCACTGAAAGAAATCTTAGAAAATATTTCTTCTTTAGACATGAAAGTTGATGACGTAATGGCAGCTATTAAAAAAACAGCAGAAGAGTTCAAAAAATCTCTTGCACAAAAGTATGCCAGAATGAATTGGATAGCTCAGATGATCACCAGCATCACCATAGGCGCAATTAATATCTGGGCGAATGTAGAAAAAGACACAGAAGATAGAGAAAATTTACTCACACCCAAAAACATTTTAAACATCACCCTCGTCCCTGTCTGCATGCTCGTCTGGCAGTGTTGGTGGCATTACCGCACAACAAAAAACTTGCAGGAAATGACTGAAAAAGCAGAAAATCTGGAATGTACTTTATCGCAAGCAAGTAAGAGTTTAGTGTTTCGAGCCTATGAGTTTCGTTTATTTACGCAGCATCGAGAAAAAGTGGAAGATGAATTGGCAAGGTGTTGGGGGGAATTTGATAGGATGGAAGGTGCGTTACTTATTGATCGTGAACGTCTTGATGTCATCAATCAGACACTAGCAAGACAACAAACTACACACGAAAAACTCTTGTTAGAACAAGAAAAAGCAGCACTAGAAGAAGTTTGTAACAAACTAAATTTACAACTGGATAATCAGAGAAAAACACTAGAAAAATTAAAAGAAAAAAGTCGGCTGTTAGAAAATAGAATGTCTGAAATGGAAGAAATAAAATCTGAAATAAATAAAACCTATGAGTTAGTGCATGATCATTTGAAATAAAAGAATAATGATATGAAAATTATACTACTTGAAACAAAAAAGTTATTTGAAATTATAGATGTTGCACAAAGAAACTACATGGAATTTTTGATCACATCATTACAAGAATTTCAAAAAAATTTTAGTTATGTTAGGAACATTGATATAGCCCGAAAATCTACGATTTTTTATATTAATAGCTTTTTTAAAGCTGCTGATTATTTATATCAGTATTATGAATTTAGCCAACGATATTTCGAATTATTAGATCTTGCTGCTATAAATTTAGCGCTTTTATCGCAAGAAAAAATAGCTGCTTTATCAACGGATACAGAAAAAGAAGCAGCACGGTCTGAATTAGGCGATTATTTAGATAAAGTGACTTTAATTTTTCAAACAGCGGTGGATAAAGCAGGAGATGAAGACTGTGTTCGATTTTGTACTGACAAGGCAAGAAAATACAGTGCAGGAGCCGATGCAGCGCATGGATTGGCAGTTACTCCGGTTTATGCAAAAAAAATATTAGCACTTTACGGAAAAGCAGAAGAAGAGTATAAAGACGATTTTTTTGGCGAAATATTTAGGAACAGAGCAGCAGAATATCGAGAAAAATGCGAAGCCAAAGAAACGCCAGAGGCAAGAACTGCTTCGTTTAGTTTATCGGGAGAGACTGGAATGGCAGAAGAAGTTTCTGACACGACGCCTTTATTAGGCAGTCATCGTGAATCAGCTGATGGCTTACGAAGAAGAACTGTGCATCTGGATGAAGAAAGACCAACTTCCTCACCATCACCGACTTAAAATAAACGGAAGCAAAAACCAACAACACAAAAATTAGCATCCCTTTTCTGTCTTCTGGAATAAAAGTTATCTAGCTGACTTAGTAGAAGAAAGCTTATCATCAGAATTTTCGTTTTCTTCGCTTTCGTTCCCTGATTTCAAGCTGTACTTTTCAATGCTTATAGTAGGCCCCAAATTTCGAACAAATTTTTCTGAAAAATAAGATATAATTTTCACGCAAAAATAGGAGATGAAAATGAGCGTGAAACGTCAGAGCTATAATGCTCAAGAAAAGTTGAAAGTTGCG
>Ga0208373_1001520_pt1 | contig 30475 bp, 20 predicted proteins | sample RifOxyC2_FD_184036 | JGI IMG/M metagenome (GOLD analysis project Ga0208373, IMG submission 184036) | Soil microbial communities from Rifle, Colorado - Rifle Oxygen_injection C2 (SPAdes) | ecosystem: Environmental > Terrestrial > Deep subsurface > Rock core/Sediment | place: Rifle, Colorado... | reverse complement strand
CAGTATATTATATCACATTTTCAAGACTTTGTCAAGACCCCCCTCGACTTCGCTCGGGGTAAACCCCCAAATTTGGCTTAAATAACAACAAAACTCGCCTTATTTACAAGCGAGTTTTTGCTATTTTGAATTTTTTAAATTTCATTATTGATTCGCCGCCATTTTCACGTCCTCTGCTGGCGTTACAACTGGATTGCCATCATTGTCAACTCCCCACATCGCTGGAACGAAATTACCATCTTCATTCTCCACCAAAAGTTGACCATTATCCATCTTAAACATGTTCTCTGGATCCTGCAACAAATATTCTTTACCCTCATGCAGAAATTTTATCATATCTGACTCTTGCCCATCTGGCGCAAAGACCAAAGGATTGTCGCCTTGGGGGTGTTCATTCAAAATAAAATCCAATGCTGGGGGTAAATTACCCCGCAAACGAACATCTGTGTTATCCACCATTGAATTAAAATCACCCGCAACTTCTGATTGATTTAATCCTGTGTGTGACACTTCAGCATTTCCTAAATAGCGATGCAACTCGTCCAAAAGTTTTCCTTTTGTCAATTCTCCACTAACACTCATCTTGTTTATTTCATAGTCCCATCTTTCACTAACTTCATCAATGGCCTGGCCATATTTTGCTTCCACACCAACTGGCATTGGTTCTGCAACTTCTGGTTTTGGTGTTGATTCAACGACCGGCTTTGTGGTTGTCTCTTGAACTTTCACATCTGGTTTTGGTTCAACTGGCAATTCTTTACCAGTGGCAGGGTGTGGCAATTCGGCCTTTGACCCTTGTGGGACTTGCGTATCTAATTTTGGCGCTCCGCCAGCAGTAGTCTCCAACTTTGGAGCACCACCGCCACCACCACCGCCATGCCTAGACGCGCTTGCCATGGCCGCTTTCACTTCTGTAGAATTTGGATCAAATTTAGGATGAGAGAAATCTAAACCAGCTTTTGGATGAACTGGAACAGCTTCCAAACCAACAGCTGTCGCGCCCGCACCATGTCCAACGCCAAGTTGAGAAGCTACCGCATCACTAACTGGTTCTAACGCGCTTATTTCATAAACTGTTTCCATTGCTCCGCTTTTGCCTGCCAGGCCAACCGGCACTTCCGCCTCGTGTATTCTAACAGCGTGCCATTCACCATTGTCTGTCTTAATTAGTGCGGCATCTGAACCGCGCGAAGGCGCTGGAACCACTTCAGTAATACGAGCGTTTGGTCCAAACCTTGCCTCAACTTCTTGCGGTAAATTGCTGATTACCTTATTTGGATTCCTCATTACATCATGGAACATTTTATTATTTGCCGCTTCCTGTTCTGGAGTCAAATTCTTAATTTCATGTGTTGGATTTACTTTTTCTGTATGATAAACATCATGTTCTAACTTTTCTGCCATAGTTGGACTCACTCGTGGTGTGTAACCCTTTGCCTGCCCAACCAACACTTCCCCATCCTCATCAGTGCCCCAAACACGAGGATTCATACCTTTTAATCCTTTGACTGGCAAAACTTCCACGCCCGGCTTAACTTCTGTCATAAATGGGGCCTGCGCGCGGTTCATATCATGGCGGAAAGCATCAAACAAATGCTTGCCCGCTCCTTTGTTGCCACCCTGATATTGTTCTACTAATTGAGTGAGTTTCTGCTCTAACGCAGACTCATAACCTGAAGAACCAACTTTTGGCAAACCTTTTATACCAAGATTTTCCAAGCTGTGCGCGTTGAAATTCTGTTGCTTCAAAAACTCAACACCGTCTGCTGTCCCCTTTCCGCCCTTTAAAATACCATCCAAAGTAGTCAGTTTAGCATCTGCCGCGGATTCAATTGGAGTATTAATTGTGCCCTTATAAATTTCTGGATGAGCACAAGCTTTGCCATCAGTAAACTCTGCTGAATGTATAATCTTATTCAAACTTTCTGGATTATTTAATTGCGGATATTTGTCAGTCAATCGTTGTAAATATGCGAATTCTTTGTCTGTTAAATTATGCTCGGCAGAAAATCTAATTACATCCGGATTGTGTTCGTTGTGAAAATCTAATCCTCCGCCGGGATGTGTTTCCGAGCCGGAGACAGCTTCGGCCGCAACCGCGCCCGCGGCCTTGTGGCCAACCGGATGTTCAACTTTTGGTTGATCTACCGTTGCCGCGGCCTTAGGATGTGTGGGTTGATGAACCTGCTCTGGCACTCCGCCGGATTTGGCCGGGTGGGGCAATTCCCCTCCACCGCCGCCTTTGACCGGTGGATGGACATCATGTACATCCGGCTGACCGGCTCCACCGCCGCCCTGATGTCTGGCGGCCTCCTCCACTACTGCCGCTCCAGCGCCAACCTCTGACACCGAACCGTGCCCTTGCCAAACTTCCCTCAACTCCTTTATACCCTCACCCATACCCCAGGCCAAAAAACCACCACCGATCGCGCCAGCCACGGTCCAACCCACGCGCTCCAAATTGCGCCAAGACCAATTCTTCAATCTTTCCCCAACTTTGGTTTTACACTGTTCGATAATTTCTGTTTTGCGCTGGGCTAATCTTTCCAAACTGATCTCCAGATTATTTTTTATTTCTTGTTCCACAAATATGCCGGCCTTTTCCGCTTCATAAATAAGATTTAGCAATTGCTTGCGCGAAACCGGATCGCCTTCCAATGCCAAAACATACCACTGTTCCACCTCTTCTTTTTTCTTTTTTGATCCCTCTTCACCCGTCTCAAATTGCCGGCCGCCCTTAAGCGCCCACTTAAATTTCATAATTAACTCGGCAAATTCCTCTTTGGCTTCCGGCGTCATCCGTGGCGCGCGGCCGGCCAAACCCGCTTTGTAATCTGCAAAGGACTTAATCGCCCCTGCCAAATCCTCACGCAATTCTTTTTCTCCTTTTTTTGTTTCTCTTTCTTTTCTAATTGCTTCTCCGCCCTGATAACCAACCAAAGCGCCGCCCGCGGCGCCCATACCGGCTGCCGCGTAGGGATTACCACAACCAAGCGCCAAACTCATACCCGCGCCCAACACCGTAGAAAACAGGATGGCGTGTTCTTTGGAGTTGCCTGAATATGACTGCATGGCACCCGTGATTAACGTGATAAACACCGGATCACTTTTAGAATCCATTGTTTTTGACCACAAATCTTTTAAATCCTGCGATAAACTCCGCAATTCTTTTTTGTCCGCGCCTTTGGCCGCTTTTTTTACTATTTCTTCTGTCTTGGGTTGCAATTCCAGCAGAGCCAAGACAAACGCTTGCTTTTCTGTTTCCTTAATTTCCTTGCCCGTCATTTCAAACCGGCGCATTGAATCTTTGTAAATTCGTCTGGCATTGGCGGACAAATTTTTGGCTTCTTTTGGTTCATTTTTCAAAGCTTCGGTTTCTTTATTAGCCTCACGCAAGCATTGAGCCATAATCGCGGAAAACTTGGCGTTTGTCCGCGCGGCAAATTGATCCACACCGCCCACATCGCCAAAATCGCTTTCCATGGTTTGATCCACAAACTCTTTTTTTCTTGTTTGGTTCAAATTGTCTATTTGCTGGCTCATGTGTTCTTTGGCCGCCTTGCTGCCAAAAGCTGTTTTGTTCAAAAGACCGCGCAAAAAACCACCGACTGTGCCGCCCGCCAAAAGCACGCCCGTGCCTCCCACCAATGTCCCCACTGCCGCCAACGCGCCGCCGGTACTGACGGTCGCGGCCAAAGCCAAAGTTGTTCCGCCAACTACTGCCACACTGGTTAGCATCTTGGCGGCCATTATACCCTTGATAGACCAAAATTTACTGCGTTTTAAACCTTCCACAACTTTGCGCACCCTACCCATATCTTTATGATGCCAATAGGTGTTCCTGGTGATTTCTGTGGTCAGATGCCCCTGCGCCATTACATTCAAAACCTCTATTAATTGCTCGCCAAACTTACCACCCAAGAGTTCTTTAAAACTATCCCAACTGCTAATGCCGTACTTTTTTAATTCCAACAGCAGACCGCGATCCGGCGCCGTCTCGAACAAATTATTCAAAGCGCCCCTAATCGCCGCCTCGGCATTTACCCCGCTGGTTGTTAAAGAATGATTATAAATGTGCTCCATCAAATCCTGCACTTGATTTTTGCGGCCGGCAAAAATCCGCATCAACAACTCTTGCGGCAAATCAATGTTGCCCTCCTCGATTTCCGGCTTGTTTTGCGCGGAAATTTCTTTTTGGTAAACCGCCAACTCTATTTCCCCGCATATCTTCCATATTCCCAACAGCTTTTTCTCTATATTTTTTGTGTCCGCGGTCGCTTTTCTTAAAAACTCATGACATTTGCCTATCCGATTTTCCAAATCTTCTGCCGGAGGGTATTTTTCGATTCTGTCGTACAGTTCTTTGAGTTTGTTTTCCAAGCTGATTTTTTCCGGCCCAAAATCAAATTTTTCCACGGATTTTTTCTTCCACTCTTCAATTACTTTTTTCATCAACTCAATCGTTTCGGCTTGAAATATTTCCGCGTCTGCTTTTTGCTGATCCGTGCCAGCCGGATCGCCGGCTGGAAAATCACCGGCGGCAATTTTCCTGATAGCCGCTTTTTCTTTTCTTCTTTTTTCCACTTCAATACGCAATTCATCAGCCGGATCCAGTCTGTTAAAAAATTCCCATTGAGACTTTTCCACTGCCGCCACCGTATCAACTGATTTTTTTACCGGCTCTATGCCCGGATTGGATGGCACGGGGACGCTAGTGCCGTATTTGGCTTCCCATTCGGTTTTTTTATTTCCACCTTTGCCTTTTCCCATTTGATTGTACTCATCCCACCACACCTTTTGCTTTTTCCATGGCTCCTGCACAGCCTCGAAATCCGTTTGCGCGCGCTTTTCTTGTTTTTTCAGTTCCCTGACTTCGGCCTTTGCCAAATCCTCGGCATGCAGGGTCCCCAATTCGGCTTCCAAATTATTTCTGGCGGCCCCGCTATAACCCCGCTTTACCTCTTCCATATCTGACTTAAGTTGTGAGGTCGCGGCCACGATTTCTCGCCGGGTTTCTTCTAATTTTCTGCCAACCAATTCCACCTCCTGGCCATTCCAGTTCTCCCAATCTACCGGGGAACCAAACTCCAGCATCAAATCTTTGACTCTTTTTGCCAACTTCGTGTGTGTCTCCAACAGTTCTTTGCGCCTCATCCCCGCGACGCGAGTTATTTCTGTTTGTAATTTTTGTACTGTCTGACCCATCTCCTTGATTTTAGACAAATTACGCAAAATTTCCGCCTTTACTCCCAATCTTTCTTTGCCCGGCCGCCCTCCAGTAGTGTTTTGCAAGTCAAAAACCACATCCCCATCCGCGTCCAACACAATTGGCGCGCGCTGGGGATCATAAGTATAAGTTTGGCCATCTATTTCCACCGTGCTTGGCCCGCCTCCCGTCGCGGGCGGCGGCAGTTCAATTTTCTTGGGCGGCACTCCAAGTTCAATCGAGCCGGGCGCGCCCACTATCTCCACGCTTAATTTACCATTGCCGCTTAATTCCGGCTGGCTCGCCAACTCGGCCACTTGCCAAGCCCCATTCACAAAAATCGCCACTTGATCGTGTTCGTTGAAGTCATTAATTTTAAAATCAGTAAATTTGTCCTGAAAACCGCGTCTTTCTGCCGCCATATAATTAAAATTTAATGTTTAGTAACAATGTGTTGATAAACCTTTTTCAAACGCATCATGCGCAATAATTCTTCCATTTCTTTGCCCAACAGCTTTTGTTCTTCTTCCAAGACCGCGGTTTTTAACAAAAATTTTTGTAACACAAAATCAAGTTGTTTCACCAACTCCGCGTTATTTCGCGTTGTGGCTTGATCCTCCATAGAAAAATCTACTTTTTGACATCAGCCAATATCTGTTTTAACTCCACGGCAAAATCCGTCAAAACTTTTTGCACTATGTCCTGATAATTTGGCACGTTTTTTGCCCAAAACTTCGCCCACTCCTCGGGCGCCGTTCGATCTGATTTTAATAAATTGGCCATATCTTTTGCCATGCTTTCCTTTAAAAGAGGCAACAACTCGGCGCCGATTCTGGTTTCCGCGTGCGCGATAAACTGGGGTACGTAATCCCTTTTCAAATCCTCGCTTAAATCGTTGTATCCGCAATCCGCCAAAACTTGGATAATATAATCATGCAGAAAATCAAACTGCTGATTTTTTTGCGACATACGAATGTATTTAAAAATTATTTTTATTTGTCTATATTATACCACAAATCACACCCCCGGGCTACTGCTTGCCCTGAATTTGCTCGATTTGCGCCTGAATGACCTCTACTTTCTTCCTGGCCTGTATGACTGCTAGTCTGGCCTTTTCCTGCGCGCCGGTTAGGCGACCAAAAAATCCGCTGGCCTTTTCCAGTTGTTTTTTAGTTTCTCGCAAACGACGAGACGCCGAATTGCGCAAATTTAATAAGGCCGTTAAATCGGGTGAAGTTTCTGCTGGCCTGACACTTCTCGCCGGCGGCGCGGACGGCGCTGATTCTGAAACCGAACTGGGAGAAGTCTTTGGTTCTGGTTGAGGTTGGGGTTGGGGTTCTGGTTGAGGTTGGGGTTGGGGTTCTGGTTGAGGTTGGGGTTGGGGTTCTGGTTGAGGTTGGGGTTGGGGTTCTGGTTGAGATCCCTGCCGAAAATCAACCAGCTCTTCATTTGGTTCTACAGGTTGGAAACCTGGTGGAACATGTTTGCCGCTACGTCCATTGGTGGCAAAAATTTCCCGGCCGATTTGTTCAATCTCCTTGTCAATCTCCTTGTTCCCCATCCCCTTTTTGGTTTTTAAAGGTAAAAATTTTTCTAAAATTTTTCCACCGACTATTTCGTGCAATCTATCGCCATCTTTTTCTCTGTCCAAACGAAACAACTCGTCTCTTAATCTTGAAAATGCCTCGCTTAAATAAACACGATCCAACACTCCCACCAAACTGGATAAAATCTCTTGCAAATGGCGCGTGTCGCCGCCAGCTTCCAGCCAAGCCGTCATCTCGCTTTTTAATTTTTGTCCAGCCGCCCCCAAACCAAACAGTTTGTCTTCCAGACCCTCTACCGCAGAAATAACCTTGTCTATTTTTTGCTCCAAGGCTTTAGCTTCAGCGGGGACAGAATCCAAGCCAACCATTTTTGTCAGCGAAACACTTGCAATTGATTTATTAATCGCCTCGTCCGCGCCCATGGCTTTTCCTTCCGCCAGGGGCAAATAATTGCCAACCAATTGACCGGCGACTGCTTGAAACACGCGATCACCATCCAAACCATACTCACCGACCGCCCGATTATAAAAAGCTAAATAAGCCTCGGTCTGCGGCAACTGATGCAAAACGCGAGCCAAATTCAACAACGACCTTACTACCGCCGCTTTGTTTTGTTGGCTGGCGGCCAAATCCATGTTGTTGACACAGCCGCCGTGTTTTTCGGAAATTAAATTCAACGCGTCTCTGATGGCCGACCTTACAAACTGGCCCTCGCCAGGCAAACGCGACAAAACGTCGGATAAATTCCTTTCTTGCCTCTTCTCCAACTCTTGATCCAAAGAAACAATTACCTCATTTACTTTTTTGGTCTTTTTCTCCGCGCTTTGCTGTTCATACCTGTTTCTATCTCCTCGTTCCGCGCTTTTATCCGAAATGCCCAACAGTTGTCTTTCCGCTTCGGCCAAAATACTATCTATGGCCGATACCCGCGCGCGCGCGGGTATAACGTCATTAGACAACAGCCCGCTTATCTTCTCCTGATATTCCTCCAGTTTCGCCTGTTTGTCCGCGGTTAATTTGACTTCCCCTTCCACTTTTTCCACAAACCTTCTCCATCTCTGGCTCGCACCCTCTGTTTCACTGGCCGCGCCGCCAGCTGTTTCGTCCCAGCGTTTATTTTCGGTTATGCCAGGCACCGCTTCTGCCGCTTCTTTTTTTTGTTTAGCTACCAAAAATCCTTCCAATTCTTTCTTCATGTCAACTGGTTTTGGTCCTAAAATGGCTTTGAATAATCTATCGGCCGCGTCACCAGACGCAATCGGTGGTTCTAAAACCAGATCTTTTGCGGCCCTTTTCGCTCCCATCGCCCGATCGACAAACGCTTGGCCCATAGTAAAGGCTTTTTGCCTGTGGCCTTTGAAAACTGCCGCGCCAACCCTTTTGCCAGAAGGCGAATGGTCGCCGAACACCTCACCCAAGTCCGGATCCGGAAAATTTTTGCCAGTCTTTAGAAGATCTTCCTTATCTCGCGCCGCCTGGAGTGTCTGGGCTATACGGTGGCTGGTTTCATTAAAAAGATTCAATGTCAAATCCTTTTGAATTTTTGGGCTGTTTGATTCCGCGGGATCATTCATTTGTCTTCGCAAGTCATCCAACAAATCCAAATCCGGCTGTACGGCGCTGGCCACCGTTTCTAAATCTGCTTTCGACAAACCAGCGGTCGCCTCGGCTACCATTTTCTCCATCTGCTGATACGCCTCATCGGCGCTACTAACGACAGTCTCTTCGTGTTTTCTTGTTTCTGGACCAGACATAAAAAATGTTTAATTATGAAAGGATAGCTTGGCCCTTTTTTAATACTAACCCAGTTGCCGCCAACGCGCCAATCACAAATCCCAAAACTGCGTTAAGCGCCAAATTAGGTCTCACTGGAAAACGAGAGACAACGGGCGTGTTTACTAGTTTGATAACCACATCGCCGCCAACATATTCCCAACCCTTGCCGGCCAAAGCCTCAGCCGCGGCTTGCGCCCACGCTTTCGCTTGGTCGGCGTTTTTATTATAAGCGCTAATATTCAGCATGCCAGTGCCATAGACAACGCTCGCGGTTACGGTCTTTTGCCATTTGATTCTACGCTGACGCTCACTGAGTTTATCCAAATTTGTCGCGTCCAAAGACGAGCCATACGCCCTGACTTTTTGATAAAAATCATCCGTCTTCATTACTTGAATTAAATTTTCACCCACCCGTTCAGCCGATTTAGCGGCGGTATAAGGATCCACGCCATAACGAGATTGAGAAATAATCAAAGCCTGAGCGTCAGCGCGATATTCCAAAGGCATCACCCGCACAAAAGACAGAACCAAGAAAAACAAAATCAAACCCAAACCGACCACTAATCCTGAGAAGATAATTAAACGATAGCGAGAGACCAAAACTTTAAACGGTGTTGATTGTAGAAACATATAGTACTAATTTAGAAATTAACAATTTATTGTAATACTTTTTGCCCTATTTGTCAATAGTCAAATTCACCTCTTCTCCTTTACGTAAAACTGTCATGGAAAAACGCGCTGGAGCGGAAAAAAACTGTTTAGCCAGCAATTCTTCGGATATGGGCTGGCCTTCAATAGCAGTAATGACATCACCTTTGGACAAAACAAATTTTGCCGACTTAGCATTGACACTACTAACATAAAAACCACGCAAAGGCACTAACTTACCGTTTTCTTCTAGTTCACTTACCCAAAGTCCATACCAAGGAGCTAAAACATATTCAACTTTTTGTTTGGACAGCAAATTATTTATTTGCGTTTCTATGACCCAACTGGGTATCACCTTCCCCTGCTTATTTATTAACCCCGCCAAATCACCATTATTAGTATAGAGCAATGCTCCGATTTTAAATGTACCAGACAATTGGCGTGACAACACCAAATCACTTGCCCGCGTGTTATTGTGATTTCCGCTTATATTTTTAGTCTCAACCATTTGCCAGCGTTCCCCCATTGCCCAAAAAGCCATTTCTGATTGAACATTTGACCAGTCAAAAAAAGAATTGACCCGAAATCCCTGACCGGCCACACGCAAATAAAGCAACTGGCTATAATTATCAAAAACCGCTTTTTCAAAATTATACAAAACACCCTGACTATCCACCGCAATCCAATCCTTTTCTAAACCCGGCGCGTACGCAGGATAATAAAACACCCCCCAGCCGTCTGAACTCACCAAAGCGCCATAGGCAATTTCTGAATTTTTACTCGCAAATTTATTGACCAGTGCTTTTTTGGAAAAAATTCTCACTGTTTTTTGTTCCAACTGATGAGCCAGGGTGGGGTCAAAAATAGAGGTGTTATTATCTGAAAAACGATAACCATCAAGATAAAGACCAACTGTCTCACTGGCTGTTGGCGCGATCCATGCCACCACAACCAAAGCAGCGGTTAAGCCGCTTAAAAATGAAATACCAAAAATAAACAAAATCCAGCGCAAATTCTGCAAGCGATGATGGGTGTCCACTCGGCAAGCCGGTGGCGGTAAATGCGGTGGCGATTGAACCATAATACTTTATGACTTTATGAACTTTATGAACTCTCACTAAATCCATCTAGCAAATAACAACAAGACAGCAAAAAATAAAACTAAATTAATAATCAAAAACATTATCTGTTTACGCCACACTATGCCTTGTACGCCCATATGAAAACGAACCAACAGATGCGTCAGATACCATAACCATACAATCAGCAGGCTGGAAATAAAATAACCGAGCGGCAAAAGAGAAAATATGTAAATAATTTCCCAAAAAATCAAGCTTATAACAAGCGTCCACAATGCAAATCTGCGTCCTGGAATTGCAAAATACAATTTCCAAATCTCTACTGATATAAATCCGTAAATCACCGCCAAAACCAAACTTGACAGCCACACAGGTACAGGATTCAAAAAAATGCCAAGCGCGAAAACAGAAACCGAAAAAGCATATAAATTAAAAACCCAAAGCATCATTACCATTCTACGCAATGGTTTTAATTCATGGCTCAATCCTGTTTGCCCAGCCACTGCTTTACTAAAAAGCGCGCCCAACAAAATGCCGGAAGCAAACAATAATACATAGCGGACCACTTGCCATTCGACCACCAAGGCCAAACCTGCCAAACCTAAAACCGTAGAAATCAATAATGGTAAGTTTATAAACTTTTTTTCTAACTCATCTTTTAAATTCAGAGCCACCACGATTAAAGCCGTTATCCAAACTACCAACAAAAGCGCAAACTGCCACCATGATTGGCCTTGAAAAATTAAATACACAAAAAGCATGCTTAAACCTCCCACCAACAAACTCACAAAATTCTGAACCATACTCTATTATTTAACTCCCGCGATTAACTCATCTAAAATTCTCATTAATTCGCCTTTTTTGTCTGTGACTGTCTGATCATTTAATTTACTAATGGAAATCCATGACTGCAGGTGCTTGTCCAAATACTGCTGTGGCACATGTAAGGAAAAAATCTCCTTTTCTACTAGTGAATACGTCTCGTCCCAATTTTTCAAACCTTGAGCGTCCTGCTTTAGCTGCCGCAAATCACCGACATAAGCCAAAATGACCTTTTTCTGCATTAGCGCCTTCTCTGCCTCAAAACGCGAGGTATCAACCAACTTAACTTGTTTTCCTGTCTTATTATACAAAATCACTAGCAAAATTAAACAAGCAACAATTATGCCAACCGCGATAAGGCCAAAAACCAAATTTGGCCAATTTATCTTTTTATTTTTTTTAAACAAACACATAGGTCATTGTAAAAAACCCTAATTTATTATACACTTATTATACAACAAAGCTGTAAATATGACAACCTACGCGGAAAACAAAAAAATCAGATTTGACTATGAAATCATGGAAACCTTTGAGGCCGGCTTAGTGTTGTCTGGACAAGAAGTAAAATCCGTCCGCACGCAAAGCGTGAGCCTAAAAGGCGGGTTTGTCACTTTTCATAATAACCATGCATATTTAATCAATGTCCATATACCTCTCTACAAATACGCAGGACCCATTTCTGGCTATGATCCTTTACAAAACCGCGATTTACTCTTAAAAAAGAAAGAGCTTAATTATCTAAAAGAGAAATCCCAAGAAAAGGGCTTGACAATCGTCCCTCTTTCATTATATACTAAAGGCCGCCTTATTAAGCTTGAAATCGCCCTTGTCAGAGGCAAAAAGCAATACGACAAACGCGAAACAATCAAAAAAAGAGAGCTTAAGAGAGAATTGGCGAGACACATAAAGGGGGGATGACAGGATTCGATAGGTGGCAGTTAATTGCCATAAGCATGTCGAGGTGGTATCCTAACCTCGTAAATCACTGGATACAAGATAATAAGTGCAAACTTAATATCAAAAGTGAAGAACGTCTTGGCTAACGCCTTCAGCGTTCCTTCATTTGCTTCTGCCATCGCCTAACAAGACCCGGCAGACATCGCTTCCGTGATACTCAATAGCGGCTTGCCACGTGGCTCGCAAGAGCTTTACGTGGATCAGCGGTGTTAACTTATTGAGTGTAGGATTTAGCCTCCTTCTGAGGGTTATCTCCGAAAGATTATCAGAATAACAACGAACTATTTTGCTGTTTACTAACGTTCGTTGCCAAAAAACAAAACAGCTACACATGTAGAATATGCGGTCAACCCGCCTAGACCCGGGTTCAATTCCCGGCATCTCCACGAAAAATGACGCAGTCGTTTTTCGTGCCACGTGGTGAGCGCAGCGAACTTTACGTGGCCGTAATCTGATTTTAATCCACCGGGCGTCATCTCGTGGCAAGCCACAAAAAAATCTATGTACTTTGTCGTTTACTTTCTTGAATCAATCAAAAACCCCCGACAACACTACATAGGATTTACATCAAACCTAAAAGAACGTATAATTTATCACAATCAAGGAATGGTTCCATCAACAAAAAATTTTAGACCATGGAAAGTGATTTACGCTGAATTATATCTAAAAAAGGAAGATGCAATTGGCAGAGAAAAATTTCTTAAAAGTGGGTCTGGATGGAAATTTCTTAAAAAACAATTACACAATTATCTAAAAGAAAAAACAGTTTAATATGAGAATTTCGCGCAAGAAACGTCCCGATAAGCCATTGATGCAACACCATAACATCAATGAACAAATTTTAGCGCTAGAGGTGCGCTTGCTTGATACTGAAAATAATAATCTTGGTGTTTTAAAAACCAGTGAAGCGCTCGCCCGCGCGCGCGAGTCGGGGATGGATTTGGTGGAAATCAACCCCAAAGCCGAACCACCGGTTTGCAAGATTATCGAATTTACACATTTTAAATATCAAAAAGAAAAGGAAATGCGCAAACAAAAAGCTAATGCCCACGAAAGTGAAATCAAGGGTGTACGTTTGTCTATACGCATCGGCGAGCATGATATGGATGTGCGCCGCACACAAGCTCTTGGTTTTTTAGACCGCGGCGACAAAGTCAAAGCCGAAATAATTTTACGCGGCCGCGAAAATGCTCGACCTGAATTAGCCTTTGGAACACTAAGAGAATTCCAAAAACTACTGTCTGCGGCCGTAGAAATCCGTGTTGAACAAGAACCAACCAAACAAGCCAACAAAGTCACGGCCATATTTGCAAAAAAGTAAATACTTGACAAAAATAACAAAACATACTACAATATCGCTCACTAATTACTTAATTACTGAATTACTTAATTACTCTCACTTATGTCTCTCAAAACCCGAAAAACCGTTGCCAAGCGCTTTGTGGTCAAACGTTCTAAAAAAGGCATCAAATTAATAAAGCGTACTGATGGACAAGACCATTTTAATTCCCGCGAAACCGGCAACACCAGACGCAACAAGCGCTCTGACCGCGAAATGTCCAAAGAATTCAAAAAAACTATTTTAAGATCAATTCCTAACTTTTAGTTTTATGTCAAGAGCAAAAGGTGGCGTTAAACGCACCAAACACCGTCGTAATATACAAAAATTAACCAAAGGCTATGAGGCCGGACGCAAAAATTTGGTCAAGATGGCCAAGACAGCTATTAAAAAGGCTGGCGCCCACGCTTATCGCGATCGCCGAGTAAAAAAACGCGATTTCCGCGCTTTGTGGGAAATCCAAATCAATGCCGGCGCCAGATTGAATAGCACATCATATAGCAAGTTAATCGGCGCGTTAAATAAAAAAGGCATTAAGCTTAATCGTAAAATGCTCGCCGAATTAGCGGGAAAATTCCCTCAAATATTTACCAAACTGGTTGAGTCAGTGAAATAAGACAAAAAATCCGCCGTCAAGGCGGATTTTAATGTAATATTAATCTGAATTGTTGTATAATAACAATGAGTACAAACGAGGGGGTGAACCAACCTATTAATAATTTTAAAAATATGCGCGTATTAATCGTGGAGGATCAAGAAAAATTAGCCCAGCTTTTAAAAATCGGACTGGAAAAAGAGGGTTATGCCGCGGATTATGTAACCGACGGCGCTTTGGGTGAACGCCGTATAGAAATGCATCATACGGATTATGATGTGATAATTTTGGATTTAATGCTGCCCAAAAGAAGCGGTTTTGAGATTTGCGAACACATCCGTAAAATTGGCATCAAAACCCCGGTTTTGGCTTTGACTGCCAGGGATAGCAGTGAGGACAAGGTAAAGATGCTTGATACTTGCGGCGCGGATGATTATTTGGTTAAACCATTTGATTTCAAAGAACTCTTGGCGCGTTTGCGCGCCTTGTATCGCCGGCCAACCAGTGTTCTGCCTGTAAAATTGGCTGTCAGTGATTTGGAACTGGACCCGTCCCAACGCACGCTTTCCCGCGCGGGCAAAGCCATCAAGCTTACCCTGACTGAATTCCGTTTGTTGGAATACTTTATGCGCCACCCCAATCAAATTATTGAACGCGAAACCTTGTGCAGTAAAGTGTGGGATTTTAATTTTGAATCATTTAGCAATATCATTGATGTATATATAAATCGTTTGCGCAAAAAAATAGACAGCAATCGCGGCCAAAAATTAATAGAAACAGTAAGAGGAATCGGCTATAAACTAAATATCGCCTAGGGCTTTACCGTACAATAACTTTTTAACGCGCCGTCTTTGGGTTTTTGCCCGGCGGCGCTGTTTTTTTTCATGCCGATTATGGGCCAAGACACATAAAAAGTAGCGCCTCGGTCAATGTTTGATTTGAACCAGATTTTCCCACCGCTCAATTCCACCAACAATTTTACCATATATAACCCCAGTCCGCTTCCCTCTATCCCTCTGTCCTTAACGTTGTCTGCTCGGAAAAACTGTTCAAAAATTTTATTTTGCTGTTCTTGTGGAATACCATAGCCATTATCCGCGACCGCGATGATAACTTCCTGACCGGTTTTTTTCGCGCTGACAGTGATGAGTTTTTTTGGCGGAGAATATTTAATCGCGTTTGATAATAAATTTTCCAAAATAATACTCCACACTCTGGCATCCAAATTCAGACGCGGCAAACCAGACGCAACTTTTTTATTTAAACGCATTTCTTTCTGTTTTAGCTGTGGAGAGATGCTTTTTAAACTATCGTCTATGGCCATAATGATATTGGCCGGACGCGGAGAAATTTCAAAGGTTCCCATTTCTATTCTGGATATATTCAAAAACAACTCCACCAGACCGGCCATTTGATTTACATCATCCACAATATTGCGCAGATATTTTTTGTTTTCCCTGTCCACCGCCCCAGCCAGTCCAAGCAAAAGCATTTCTATCGTAAGTTTGATGGTGGCGATTGGTGTGCGCAACTGATGAGCGGCCAAGGAAATAAATTCGGTTTTGGCGCGATCCAAGCTCTTGGCTTCGGTAATATCGCGCGCCACGTGCACCGAACCGGCCATCTGGCCTTCTTTGTCAAACAAAGGCGTGGTGGAAACCATAAAGTCCCCGCCCAAATTATCTTCGCGGATATCCACGGTGTGGACTTTGCCGTCTTGCAGAGTTAAAGAATGAGGGCAATAATCCGGTGGACGATTGGTGCCATGCACGCATTTAAAACAATTCATACCCGCGCAGGCCTCGGCTGTGATATTAAGGCGCTCCAACATAGCTTTGTTGGCGCGAACAATTCTGTGATGTTTATCCAAAATCGCTATTAAATCCGGCACACTGTCAAACGTCCTTTCCCATTCTTCCTTGGCATCTCTGATTTTCTCTTCGTCTTGTTTGCGTATGGTAATATCTATAAAAGAACCCACTGCCCCATTTGGCTTGCCCACTTCATCCAAAACTGGCATCGCGTTGCCAAACAACGTCCTGACTTCGCCATTATCAAAAGCAAATTGGTATTCAAAATTCAAAAGCGGGCGGCCGGTATGCGCCACATACTGTATAGGCATTTTTTCCAAAGCCACTCCCCTGCCGTCTTGCACAATATTATAGTGATTTAATTTGTCCTTGTCCGATCCTGATTTTGACAAATTGACTCCATCGGGCACGCGCAAAAATTTATAGGCCGCGTGATTGCCCATAACATTGTCGCAATCACGGCTATCCGCGATAAAAATAATTGTTGGCGCCGTGTCCAAGACGGTTTTTAACCGATTAGCTTGATTTCTAGACATCTCTTCGCTTTTCTGCAAAGTCAATTTAACTCGTTCTTGTTCGGTAATATCTTGAACAGAACCAAAAGACAATATGGGTCGCCCATTTTTATCATACTGGCTCTGACAATTTTCTTTTATAAACTTTATCCGTCCATCAGGAAATTTTAGACGATGGACAATCTTGTATGGCTGGCGGGTTTTTAGTGACTCGGCATAGGCGCGGTCCACAGTTTCTCTATCTTCGGGATGAATCAAATCCAAAAACGCGCTATAAGAAGCGCCGAATTTTTTTTTGTTTATTTCAAATATGGAAAAAACCTCATCCGACCAATACAGGGTGTTGGTTACCAAGTCCAACTCCCAACTACCCAGCTTGGCAATTGATTCGGCCATTTTTAAACGCTTGGATTCCTTAACAACTTGTGTTTCCGCCGTCTTTCTTTTGGTGCTTTCACGAATATAAGCACGGGCGGATTTTAAGCCCGGGGGAAAAGCAACCGCAGAAGTAAAAAATCTATTCCCCAGTTTTATTTCCAATTCCTCGTATTTCTCTATAACCCCGCCTTTCTTTAGCCGTTGCAAAATTTTATCTAAATTTTTAGGAAAAAAAACTCTGACCGCGCTTTCGTCCATGCCCAGATCCCCCAATAATCTCTTGGCCGAAGGGTTTATGTAATTAATTTTTGCGTCGAAGTTTAATTCCACTATAGGAAACGGATTAGCTTCCGGAAAGGACGCCAAATGTTTGATTTTGGCTTCCAATAACTTGTCTAAATGTTCATTTTCGTTCATAGTGTTTTAATTGTAACACAATCATATAATAATACAATATCATTAATTTTTCATTAAAAAAATAGTGGTATAGTTTTAACAGAAAATTTATATGACTGTGATTTAATGTAAACAAAGTTCGAAAATTTTATTAATTTAAACATTAAACCACAAAAATTATGAATAAAAAAATAAAAAATATAATTTATAGCGCCACCATTCTTCAACTAATCCTAATAATATCAGTCCTCTCTCCACTTTCCGCCTTGGCGGCCGCCAGACAAGGCACTTCGGCGGATTTAATTTTTTGGAAACAAAAAGCGCAAACCATTTTGCAACGCCGCCAAAAACGCATTAGCCCGGAACAAAGACAAAAAGCCGCGGAACGCGCCGCGGCCGAAAGAGCCAACAAAACCGACTCTAGCAACACAAAACGGCCTAAAACCGCCGGCTTATCCGTGGCCATGGGCGGTAGCGGTGGTAGCGGCACTACGCCGAATTATTTTGGCCCGGAATCAAACTGGGCAAATAGTCCAATTTTGCGAAAGTTCGTTGACTCTTTGCCCGGTTTAGGTCCAACTGGCGCCAACAACCTTGGCCAGTATCTTTCTGTCGCCAACCCAGACACAATTACTTATCCTGGTTCTGATTATTATGAAATCGCTTTGCAAGAATATTCGGAAAAAATGCATTCGGATCTGCCGGCCACTAAACTGCGCGGCTATGTGCAATTAAACAATGGAACGGATGCCAATAGCGCCAATACAATTATTCCAGCGCCGATTCATTATTTGGGGCCAACAATTGTGGCAAAAAGAGATCGCCCGGTGCGCATTAAATTTACCAATATGCTTCCAACCGGCGCGGCCGGCGATTTGTTTTTACCGGTTGATACTTCCGTAATGGGCGCGGGCATGGGTCCGATTGATATGCCTGGGATGCCCAGTATGAAAGAAAGCTATACGCAAAATCGGGGCACCCTACATTTGCATGGCGGGATTACTCCATGGATCAGCGACGGCACCCAGCACCAATGGATTACTCCGGCCGGAGAGAACACTGTTTACCCCAAAGGTGTGAGCGTACAAAACGTGCCTGATATGACAGACCCGGGAGCAGGGTCAAACACATTTTATTACAGCAACCAGCAAAGCGCGCGCCTAATGTTTTATCATGACCACGCCTATGGCATCACCCGCTTGAACGTCTACGCCGGTGAAGCCGCTGGATACATTTTAACAGATCAAACAGAACAGGATTTAATTAATGCCGGTATTATTCCGGCGGATCAAATTCCTTTAATCATTCAAGACAAAACATTTGTCAATTCCAGTACTATTTTGGCCACCGACCCCACTTGGAGTTGGGGATCTACTCCTGGAATCCCCCAAACCGGTGATTTGTGGCTACCCCACGTTTATGTACCCAATCAAGACCCAAATACTTTGGATGGCGTTAATCCATTTGGACGTTGGGATTATGGCCCATGGTTTTGGCCGCCATGGCCGGTAAAAAACGGCTCCATCACTTTGCCCAATGGCAAAGAAATCCCCGGGGTGCCAAATGTTTCAATGGGGATGGAAAATTTTATGGATACACCTGTAATCAACGGCACAGCATATCCTTATCTTAGCGTGGAACCAAAGGCCTATCGTTTTAGAATTTTAAACGCCGCCAATGATCGTTTTTGGAATTTGCAATTATACAAAGCCGATCCGACAATCACAACAGCTGATGGACGAACAAATACCGAGGTAAAAATGGTGCCAGCGATGCCGGGAACTTGGCCGGCAGGTTGGCCAACTCCAGATAACAGAGAGGGCGGATGGCCAGATCCGACCACCACTGGACCAAACATAATTCAAATTGGCACCGAGGGCGGGTTTTTGCCCGCGCCAGTTACATTCACTAACATACCCATTGGCTGGGATAGAGACCAAAAAAGTATGACAGTGGGAAATATCAAAGAACACAATCTCTTTCTTGGTCCGGCCGAAAGAGCAGACGTGATTGTGGATTTTTCAGCTTTTGCCGGCCAAACTTTAATCCTTTACAACGACGCGCCCGGGGCCGTACCTGCCAGAGATCCACGCTATGATTATTACACCGGGGACTTGGATAATACCGAAACGGGTGGAGCGCCGAGCACTTTGCCTGGATACGGGCCAAACATTCGCACGATTATGCAAATTAAAGTAGCCAACACCGCGCCAACGCCATTTGACCCTGTTCCACTTAATACTGCTTTACCGACCGCGTTTGCTCAATCACAAGACCCGATCATTGTGCCTCAAGCCGCGTATAACGCAGCATATAATGGAAATTTTCCTTCTGGAGCCAAGGCCTATGCCAAAATTTATGACACGGCAATGACTTTTACTCCAATCGGCGCCACGTCGCCTATAACCATCCCATTCAAAACCAAAGCCATCGCCGAAGAATTTGAAGATACATACGGTCGGATGAGCGGTTTTTTGGGAGTCGAAATGCCCTTTACTAATGGTGGAAATCAAACCACGCTTTTTTACACTATAATGGATCCGGCTACAGAAATTATAAATGACTCAATCACACCTATCGCGCCAGTTGCCGGCGATGGCACGCAATTGTGGAAAATTACTCACAATGGCGTAGACACCCACCCAATTCACTTTCATTTGTTTAATGTACAAATTGTCAATCGCGTAGATTGGGCCGGCGTTATTAAGCCACCAGAACCAAATGAACTTGGTTGGAAAGAGACAGTACGGATGAATCCGTTGGAAGATGTAATTGTGGCGCTTAGACCCGTGGCGCCAAAGCTACCATTTGGCTTGCCGGAAAGCGTGCGCCCGCTGGATCCCACAATGCCAATTGGATCTACTACTGGTTTCAAAAATATGGACGCTCAGGGAAATCCAGTAAAAATTACCAATCAATTAAGCAATTTCGGCTGGGAATACGTGTGGCATTGCCACATATTAAGCCACGAAGAAATGGACATGATGCGTCCGATAATATTTAAAGTGGCGACCACAAAACCGACCGCGCCGCAATTAACGGCTAATCAGAATGGGACGACTGTTGATTTATCTTGGACCGATGGCACGCCCGTAAACAGCCCCGCGACTTTGGGCAATCCGGCAAACGAAATCGGTTACAAAATTGAACGCGCGACGTTTGATAACCAAGGTATGTTAGGACCTTACACTCAAATTGGCACTGCATTGGCCAATACCACGGCATATACAGACAACGCTGCTCTTAATGGAATTGCCTATAATTACCGCGTAGTGGCATACAACGCTTCCGGCGACTCTGCGTCCGCGCCTGCCACTGTTGGTTCGCCGCTAAATTTAACTACCGCGAATCTGGATTTAAAAATCGGCTGGAACCTAATTACTTTGCCCATTCAGCCAGTTGATCCAGGAACCGGCCAATCAGTTAATTATACCGCGGAAACGTTTGGAAAATTGGCCGGAGCAGACGTGGTGGTGGGTTGGTTAAACGCCAGCCAGCAATACAGCAGTCATATTGTGGGTTTGCCGATTAATGACTTTAATCTCGCAAACGGCACGGGATTCTTTGTTCATTTAAAAACTGCTAAAAAATTGGCCTTAAACGGAACAGTTATTCAACAAACTCCGCCAACTGTTTTTGCGGGCTGGAATCTGCTGGGCTGGAATGACGCCGCACCAACTACAGCCGAAACATATGGATTGTCTATTCCCACAGCCGATGTTGTGGCCAAATTTGACAGTCAAAATCAAAAATGGCTTAGCCATATTATAAAACTGCCAATCAATAATTTTACCATTAATCAAGGGGACGGTGTATTCGTCCACAAACCTTAAGTCGAGGGTTTGTATTAAATAATCTTAATCAACATTAATTAATTTAATTATAATCATATGCACAAGATAAAAAATGTGATTACAATCGGATTGATCGCGACCGCAATCGCGATCGCGCCCCTGCTTACTCCGTTCGCGGAAGAGGTCTTGGCGGCCCAGGGCTGCGCCCTAAATACGTTTTACGGCTCGGTTACGGTGGATGGAGTGGCCACAGATAATGCCACTGTCACTCTTACCGATCTTACCAATGGCGCGCCGCCTTTGAACACACTAACTACCGGCGGCGGAATCTATCTGATTGAATCCGCAAACTTGACCACCTGCGCCATGCCGGGCGACCAAATTAAGCTAACCGCGTCTTTTGCCGGGTCAAACACCAGCGTCACTGTTGTTTACGCGTCGCAAGCAATGACAGCCACAAATTTAGACATAATTTCAAATCCGATCACAAATTCCGCGCCTGTAGTCACGCCAATTTCAGCTCAAGTCATTGATATAAACAATAATTTGACTTTCACCGTCTCTGCCACTGATCCCGATGGAGACATGGTTATATATTTATTGGATCCAGCCGCGCCAATAGACGCGACACTTAGCATAATGGATGGAATTTTTTCATGGACGCCAACACAGCCCGGTCTATACAATTTTAACATTCTTGTCTCTGATGGCATTAATCCAGACGTAGCCGCGCCGGTAACAGTCAATGTCGCGGGCGTCCAACCCGGCAACACCCCGCCAGTTGTTAATCTGATCACAAACAAAAATGCGTTGATAAATGTTTTTTTGACTTTCCAAGTTTCCGCGCTGGATTCCGATGGTGACTTATTATCTTATTCTTTGGGTGCAACCGCGCCTGCAGGAACATCGATTGATCCCGCCACAGGTGTGTTTACTTGGACGCCAAACGCGGTTGGAACTTATAATTTTGATGTACTAGTATCTGATGGCGTAAATCCAGCTGTGGCAACGCCGATATGCATAACGGTTGCCACTCCGCCAGCCAATACACCACCCACTATCACACCAATTACGACCAAAACCATCATTATTGGCAGTCAGGTAAACTTTACTGTCTCGGCTACTGATCCGGACGGTGATATGGTTATGTTTTCGTTGGGAGCGGGCGCCCCGGCCGGGGCCACCATTGGCGCAATGAATGGAATTTTTTCCTGGATGCCGTCAGCCACCGGAACTTACAACTTTGATGTTTTAGCGTCCGACGGAATTAATCCAACGGTCACTGCGCCTATTTTTGTGACTGTTAATGATCCGGCTCCTCCAGCTCCCGATATCACAGCGCCGATCATTACTATCCTAGGCAATAATCCTGAAACAATTACATTGAACTCTGTTTACACAGATGCCGGCGCTACCGCGATAGATAATATTGATGGCGATATTTCGGTTATGATTGGAGCAGATAACAATGTTGACACAACTCAGGCCGGAATTTACGAGGTAGTGTATTCGTTATCTGATTTGGCCGGCAACTACGCTCAAACCTTAAGAACGGTTTACGTAACCGACCCATCACTGCAATATCCAGCCATCTCACCTATTCCCCAACAAAATGGCATTCCAGGACAAACTATATTATTTACTGCCACCAGCACCAATCCCAATCAAGGAGTATTAACATATTCTTTGGACGCGTTTAATCTGCCGGGCGCGGTAATTGATTCCGCGGCCGGGACATTTTCTTGGATGCCGACCACAACCGGAACTTTTAATTTTAAACTATTCGTAAGCGATGGCGTGGTTACGCCGGTGTTTGTGCCTGTTACGATTGTTATAATCGCGCCTACGCCACCAGACACAATTCCACCAACCATCACCATTCTGGGCAATAATCCGGAAACAGTAACACAAAACGCGGTTTACACTGATGCTGGAGCTACGGCCACAGATAATGTGGACGGTAATATTACTGCCAATATTCAAACCACCAGCACAGTTAATACTGCTGTGGTTGGAACATACACTGTCACTTACACTGTGGCAGACGCGGCTTTTAATACCGCCTCTACAACCAGAACAGTTAATGTTACCGCGCCGGTTATTCCTCCGGTTACTCCTCCATCAGGTGGTGGTGGTGGTGGTGGAGGAGGCGGTGGCGGCGGTAGTAGCGGAGGTGGTGGAGGAGGCGGTGGCGGCGGTGGGAGCAGTTTATCACAATACGCGCCCAGCTCGCCATCTGTTGCGGTTACTAATGTAAACAATGCGCAAAAAACCTTCACTCTCAAATCCAGCGCCAGTAATAATCCAACCCAAATGGCAGTTAGTTCAAACTCCACGTTTAGCGGAGCCAGCTTTGTGCCATTCGCGGAAACCAGCACTTGGATTTATGGCAATAGCGATGACGGCAAATTAAAGATCTATGTAAAATTTGCCAACAGCTACGGTTCAGTTGTAACCAGCATGGAATTTTCCGTGGCCGCGAGTGAGGCGGTAACAACCTCTGGCGCGGAAATAAAAACAGAAGCAAAGACAGAAACAGAAGTAGAAATAGAAACCGGCGAAGTGTTGGGTGTTAAGATAAACGTGTTGGACGATATGTTGAAGGATTTAAAATTAGGCAGCCGAGGCAAAAAAGTGGCGGCCTTGCAAAATGAATTAAAAAAACAAGGATTCTTCCCCAAGTCCCAAAAAACTACTGAGTATTATGGCAAGACCACAGCCGCGGGAATAAAGAAATACTTGGTTGGTAAAAAATTGACTTTGGCCCCCAACGCGCCAACCAACAGTACAATCAGCCAGTTGATTCTTAAACTAAAATTCGGTATGAAAAATAACGACGTAAAGAAACTGCAGGATGAATTGAAAAAACTTAATCTATACCCAAAGACAATGTTATCCACCGGATATTATGGCAAAGCGACTGACGCGGGCGTAAAGAAATACAAAACGGTTAACTCATAACCGAGACAGAAGAAAGCCATCTCTTTACAAGGTGGCTTTTTTCTTGGTTTTTGCTATAATACGTCTATATGCGCAAAACTATTAAAAAATACTTTATTCCGCACGCGGACAACAATTACCACCCGCATATCCTGCATACCAAAAGGGCAATTTTTTATGGTCTGGTGTTTATGGCGGCCAAAATAATCGTGGTGGCGTTTGTTTTACTTCTGCCAGTGGAAGTATTTGTCTTGCCCGACGTGTTGGCCGAGGAACAAAAACAAATTATTGCTTTAACAAATGAACTGCGCAAAGAAAATAATCTGCCTGCTCTGGCCGTAGCACCAAAATTAGACGTATCCGCGCAAAACAAAGCTATGGATATGTCGGAAAATAGCTATTTCGCCCACGAACAAGACGGAAAAACATTGTCTTATTGGTTAAGCGGAGCAAACTATGGCTATCAGACGGCCGGAGAAAATCTGGCGGTCGGATTTAACACCGCCAAAGGCATAGTGAACGCGTGGAAAAACAGCCCCACTCATTATGCTAATTTGCTGGATACTGAATACAGCGATGTTGGCGTGGGATTATCCGGCGGGGTCTACAAAGATAAACCAACAATTTTTATAGCCCAGCATTTGGCCCAACCTCTAACTATCGCGAAAACGCCAACTCCCAAAAAAATCGCGTCTTCCCCAAAATTAACACTGTCCGCTCCCCCACCAGAAACTACAAAAGAAATAACTATTCCAGACAACGCGACTTCATCGGTCTTGGCCGCCACGGCGAATATAGCGCCACCAGACGTAGCCGAGACAGAGCCGATTATAGACACTTCAGCGCCAACGCCGATCGACAAGTATATTCAAGCTAAAAAAACCTTGTCCTCTGTTACTAACTTATTTGATATTTCCCAAAAAATCTATTTCTTCGCCATTATATTTTTTGGCTTAGCTTTGCTTGTTAATATCTTCGTGGAAATCCGCAAACAACATCCGCACGTGATTGCTCAAACCTGCGGACTACTGGGCCTTTTAGTTTGTTTATGGGTATTTTAACTCACTCTTGTTCCCCTCTCCTTAACTTGTCCTGAGCACAGTCGAAGGAAGGAGAGGGATAAAGGGTGAGGTAAAAAATCCGCCGTTGAGGCGGATTTTAATTTTGATTTGAATTTCAATCTAAAACTTAAACACATCCGCGAACTTGCCAATCACAGGCAATGGCGCTTCCTTGCCGTTGACAGCGTTGACGATACCCAAAATCAACAACACTAAAACACACAAACCCAACAACTGGCTGATTGTGTACCAAAAATAAAATGGAATTATCATGCCAACAACCTGAATCAAAACCGCGAGTAAAAACAACACCAAACCTTGTTTTACATGATACTTTACAAATGGATCTTTCTTTGCATCACCGGTCAAAAGCGGGACAAAAAATAAGATGTACGCGATTACGGCCATGGTGGTATTTTTTCCTCCACCAGCTACTGGTGTATTTTGGACTGGATTGTTTTCTTCCATAAAAATAAATTAAGAATTAATAGATAATTTTTATTGACTAGTTCTTAAAACAGTCACGTCAATTGTCTGCTCTTCAACTTCAAAACCAACCACATAAGACACCGCGTCATTGCCTGCCATTAACGAAGCGGTTTTATCTTCTAAACCACTTTGTATAACTTGGAAACCCGCGTCAGTAAAGGCCTTGCTTAAAGCGCCTAAATCACTGCCTGTCATAAGATGATCTAATTTAAATTCCACTGCGCCGGAACCAGCCACACCACCATATAAACCAGTGGAAATTGACGTTAATTTAACCTTGCCAAACGCGTTTTCCATGATTTTTTTGACTTCATCAGCCAATGCTTTTGAATTAGCGTCATAAGTCGCCATTTCCTTGGTGTCATCATAGATATCTTCCGGTGATTTTGACGCTTCCTTGGCTTCATCTAATTTTTGTTGAACATCCGCCTTAGCCATCTCTTTGGCGATTTCTTTTGCTACTTTCTCCGAAACATCTCCACCGCCAATCAACCCGCCCATCATACCAGTATTAAGGCCATACGCCCCCTTCAAATATTGATTCACCAACCTCTGTTGGCGCCAGCGATTGATGCCAAAATACAAACAACCAACCACCACCACAGCCACCACCACGACTGCGATCGTTTTCGTTTTTTGATCCATATATGTTCTATGAATTAGAATTAATAAGTTACATCTAAAAACGCTTTGTTGAGATTGCCTACGGAAAAAGTCATGACCAGAAAATAACCAGGCTTGTACATTGTCAATTGATTATTTCCTTCATCCTGCGTGTTATAGCCCAGCCCAATCAAATGATTTTTCACCGCCGTCAAATCATCTTTGACAATAACCCGATCAAACATATAGCGCAGCATCGCGCCTCCCATATTGTCTGTCATCTTCACTTGGCTATTATACAGCTGATTCAAAATCGGCAAAAGCTCGTTATGCACAGCCCGGCTCTTATCATTTACCAACTCCGCGGGGACCGCCTTCTCATAATTAATCTGTGGCCAAGTTCTTGGCGCGGTTGAAGTAATGGTTGAATTTAATAAAGGAGCGTCATTGGCTGAAATTTCTGGCGACATTGGACAAAGCGTAGTTTGAGAACTATTGAACGGAGCAAAAGTAGTTGTCTTTGACTTTTTGTAAAGAGAAAATTCCGGCTTTCGCGATGTTAATTTGATTTTAAAAGGGTCTGTTTTAACAATCAAATCATTGGAAACAGCATATGGCGTCATTAATTCCGTAACAAATGGGCCGTTATAGTTAATAATCCAATTGTTATTATCCGCGACATTACCGCTGGCGTCTAATTTCATTAAAAAACCGTCTTTATAATAAGTGATGCTGTCAAGTATCATTGACTTGATATTAGTGGAAACATGCTCGCCAGCGATTATAGCCCCACTGTCCGTTGTCGGCTTCAAAACATAGTTTGTGACTCCGCGTGGCGGATTGATTATCTTTGCCCAGCTGGTCTTTAATTCATCATCCACTTTCATCATGAAAATACCAGGACGATATGAGTCCTGAACCGCCGTATACAACGCGTGAACTTTTTCCCAATCTTGTTTCGTCTGTTCGCTGTCTTCAATATTATCTATTTGATTGGCCTTGCATTTTTCTTCGCTGATTTGATATTTTACGCAATATAAATCACGTTCTGCGTTGGCATTTATAATTTGAGCGTGATAATCATCAGCCGCCCAAGTGATTGGTCCGGCAACCATTATCTGGTTATCTGCAGTTACAGACATGGAAAATCCCATCATTGGCGAAGTAAATTCGTTAAAACCAAAGGTTGTTTTTTTGACCCACTCCAAATCGCCCGAAGAATTGAATTTAAATCCCATCATCCAATTTTTTACGCCATTTTTTAAATCAAAACTATCAGACAACATAGACAAACCAGACATATTTCCCAAAACCAAAAAGCCGTCGTCTTTGGTTTGAACAAAACCGTGGACAGCCATTGCCCCTAGACGCCATTTTTTCCAACCCATTTCATAACCACCATCTGCTTTTGGAATAGCCATCGCCATTGGGAGTGGCGTACCTTCCATGCTTTTTGCCCATTTAAAATCAAAATTCTTATCAAATTTTGCCAAGCCCGGATAAGTATCAAAATTATATGGCAGCGCTTTTTCCGCATTTGTCTCGGCTATATTTCCAGACAAGGCATAACCGCCATCAGATGTCTGCGCTAAATAAGAATCATTATTGCGGGCAATAAAATTTTTAACATTTTTTGACCACAAAAGGTTGCCGTTTTGATCAAATTTTAAAACTTTAAGCGAAGCAAAAGGCATGTCTTGATAAACATCAGAGTCCTCTCCTCTCTTGGACGGCGCTAAACTAACCATATTCGCGTGAAACAAAAAACCATTGTCATTTGTCTCCACCAAAGAATTCCTCGCGTCCTCCACAAAAGCCGTAAGCGACTTGTTCCAAACCATATTGCCGTTTTTGTCCAATTTAGTGAACAAAATTTTATTCACTTCCACGCCAGCGCTTGATTCCGCTGTTTTTATAAAACCCCAAACCTTGGAAGCCATTAAATACCCGCCATTTTTCAACTCAATAATTGACTGCACATCTTCCTCGCCACGCGAATTGCCCACGCCAGCAGAGTTCGTGCTCTTCAACAACTTCATCCACTGCACACTGCCCTGCTTATCAAGTTTAGCCACAAAGCCATCTGGCGGAATCATCATGATATTCGGGTCAGTTATACCGGAAACAATATATCCGCCGTCTTTAGTCGGCCAAGCGCCATTGATTTTCGTGAATACTAAAAGGCGGTATGTTTTGAGAAACGTAGTATTTGACAGAGGCATTGTCCCTGCCCCATTAGCGCAACTCAATCCGGTCAATCCGGCATTAACAACAGGAATCAAACTATCATTATCCCCCGCCCGCGCCATATCAAATCCGGTTGGGAAATTGGGTAAAAAAACCTGCTTGAAAAGGGATAAATTTAGAATAATGACAACAAAAATAACTGTTACCGTTAGTAACAATGTAAGTAAAAGATAGTATTTTTTAAATGCAGTTTGCATGCTTATTGGTATTATACCACAATTCTGTTTTAATAAGTAATTTCACCCCAGAGATGGGCATCATTATCCCACAAAAAAATCTTTTTCACTGGAATGGAAGCTAATTTTAACTCGTGAATTCCATTAGAACGGTCATCACTCTCACAAATTATTTCCTGCTCACCACTTAAAATTAAATCCAAATTGCCATCTTTATTTACATCTTTATATTCGCTATTCAATTTGCCGTTGGAAAAAATCTCGCCACAGGTTCCATGTCCGTATTTTTTATAATTATCCGGCGCCCATCTTGTGTCCGGGTTGTAATCAACCGCTGCGGTACTAAATAATAAATTTAACTCGTCATCTTTAATCTCATAAATATATAGATAACCATGTCCAACATGAGTTAACCCGTAAACCTCTACCAGTGGATCACTGAATCCCTCTAAATCAACAAATTTAGCTGATAAAATGGCCTGCTCGCCGAAGGGTCCATCTATTGGTTTATCTATTGTAAGCCAATGAATATCTTCTTTAATAAGTCGGCCAACTCTTAATTTCTCCCACCAATCTTTTTCCTGTTCTATTTGCGCCAAAAAATATTTTTTATCTTGGCTAAATGTTAATTCAACATCTTCCAACATTTCGCTCTCCTCCATCACAATTTGATTCTTTATCTTATTTTCCAACGAATTTGCAACGCCACCACCCAAAAACAACGGCAGCATCATGATTAACATAATTGACCAAATGCGGATTATTCCTAATTTTTTATCCTTTTTTACGCCTTTTTTATAGATATCCCAAACACTACCGATGTATTCTTCCTTCGGTGGTCCATAATTTATTACGGCCTCTCTCCATGGTATCCAATATCTTTTTTTATCCTTTGTTGATCCCTGTGCTTTGTGATAAAGCCACCTCACACCCCAATTAACGCTATCTTTGATAGATTCAACTTTGGCATCATATTTTAAAAGAATCAATTTTCCATTATGAATCCAGTATTCCGCGAATGTTCCTCTTAATGTTAGTATAGACGGATCGCCTTCATTCCCCACCTGCATTACGTTTACTCCAGCCGTTTCATCAAATCCCATCCTACTTTCTTGATATATCATTGCTTTCACCAAATTCGGATCCAAAAGTTCGTCTGGCGGGTCAGTGTCTTTCAAAAATTCATTATTCCAGTAAGAAACGACCTCAGATATTATTTCGTCATACCGATTATAACCTTCCTTACACCCTGCGCCTCCACATGTATAGGGTTTGATAACTACAGCGTTTTTTTTGCCGTTACTATCACCATCAGCCGAGATAATTATCTCAATCTTTTTAAAATACGGCGAATTATCCGCCCACAATTCAATGCTATGAGTTCCCTTTTCCAAATTAAGCGCCTTTACCACTTCCTTTTCTTTGCCGTTCAATACCTTGCCACACCACAGCCAGTCCTTGTGGGACTTCTTATCTTCGCTTTTTTCTATCTTTCCGTCGATAATTAACTTAATATCGTCATCATCTCTTCCCTTTTTATTAACGCTGGCCAAGACACTTAATCCCTTAATAGCTAAATTAAGAAAAACACAACTCATCCACGGTCTTCTGTCCCCTTTCTCTGGCGGGTTATTATCTGAAGGAGAATAGATTATTGTGTTGTTATCCTTTTCTTCCAATTCTGATATTTTAATGCTTTCTAAACTGGGACTTTGGTCTGGCTTGAAAACCAACGAATGTTTACCTTTTTTTAATTTTGTTGCTACTAACACTGTTTTTGCCAGACCCTTTAACTCATTGCCATTCCAGATTGCCCTGACATCGCTATTCTTGCTGTTAGAAGTAAAAATTTCAATACCATCTAAATTCAGGGTTATGTCGTCATCCTTTAAAAAACCTCTCAGACCCTTTAAATTCTGCCACCAACTTTTGGCTCTCGCGATTATTTCAATGAAAAAAAGGCCTTCGTCGGTTTCAAAGGGATATACGAAATCATCTTTTATTTCTTTGTTTATTTTTTCAGTGGAAATTGATTTCATAAATTAACCTAATAAAAAGCAGTTTCATTCATTTCTGCCTTAGTAATTATAACATTT
>Ga0208373_1001519_pt1 | contig 30503 bp, 27 predicted proteins | sample RifOxyC2_FD_184036 | JGI IMG/M metagenome (GOLD analysis project Ga0208373, IMG submission 184036) | Soil microbial communities from Rifle, Colorado - Rifle Oxygen_injection C2 (SPAdes) | ecosystem: Environmental > Terrestrial > Deep subsurface > Rock core/Sediment | place: Rifle, Colorado... | reverse complement strand
GGCCTCAGAACAGAGCGCGCGCATGATGGCGATGAGAAATGCTTCCGACGCCGCTCGCGATATGCTCCGTGAATTGAATTTGAATTTCAATAAAGCCCGTCAGGCCGGTATCACCCAAGAGATCGCGGAGATTGCGGGGGGAGCGGCGGCATTGGGATAAATTTTAATAATAAATCAAACATAATTATAATTTATGAAAAAAGGAATTATTTCGCAGATTATCGGCGTGGTGGTAGATGTAAAATTCGAAGAAAATTTACCGAATATTTACAATGCCCTGGAAGTCAAATTGCCTGATGGCAATAAATTGGTGCTCGAAACCGAACAGCACATGGGCGCGAATGTTGTGCGCACTGTGGCTATGAGTACTACCGACGGCCTCGAACGCGGTATGGAAGTGATAGACACCGGCGCGCCAATCTCGGTGCCGGTTGGTCCGGAAACTTTGGGTCGTATGTTTGGCGTGACCGGTGAAGTGATCGATGGTAAGGGTGATGTCGAAACTAAAAAAAGATATCCGATTCATCGCAAGGCTCCGGCTTTCAAAGATCAATCTACCAAAACCGAAATTCTCGAAACCGGTATTAAGGTCATCGATTTGATCTGTCCGTTTTTGAAAGGTGGTAAAATCGGTTTGTTCGGTGGCGCCGGCGTCGGTAAGACCGTAGTTATTCAAGAACTGATTCGTAATATCGCCCAGGAACATGGCGGTTATTCGATGTTTGCCGGTGTCGGTGAGCGCTCGCGTGAAGGTAATGATCTCTATCGGGAAATGAAAGAGTCGGGCGTACTCGCGAAGACTGCGCTCGTATTTGGTCAGATGAACGAACCGCCGGGGGCCCGCGCGCGTGTGGCTTTGTCCGCTCTTGCTATGGCTGAATATTTTCGTGATGAAGAAGGTCGTGATTTGTTATTGTTTGTCGATAATATTTTCCGTTTCACTCAGGCCGGATCCGAAGTGTCCGCTTTGCTTGGTCGTATGCCTTCCGCAGTAGGTTATCAGCCGACCCTGGCGTCGGAAATGGGCGCTTTGCAAGAACGTATCACCTCGACTTCCAAAGGTTCCATTACTTCCGTGCAAGCGGTGTATGTGCCGGCCGACGATTTGACTGATCCGGCTCCGGCGACCACTTTTGCCCACCTTGATTCTACGGTCGTGCTCAATCGTTCGCTCACAGAGCTCGGTATTTATCCGGCTGTAGATCCACTCGATTCTTCATCCACTGTTCTCGACACCAATATTGTTGGTGAGGAACATTATCGCACCGCGCTCGAAGTGCAGCGCATTTTGCAACGCTACAAAGACTTACAAGATATTATTGCTATTTTGGGTATGGAAGAATTATCCGATAGCGACAAATTACTCGTATCACGCGCCCGCAAGATTCAGAAATTTTTATCTCAACCGTTTTTCGTGGCCGAAGTCTTTACCGGCACACCGGGTAAATATGTCAAACTCGCCGACACCGTGCGCGGTTTCCGTGAAATTCTCGATGGCAAACATGACGACAAACCGGAGCAAGCGTTTTATATGAAGGGTGGTATCGAAGATGTTAAATAAAATCGAATAATTACGCCAAATTTTATGGCTACGCTTAAATTCAAAATTGCCACGCCGGAAAAAGTGGTTTACGAAAAAGATTCGGTTGCTCAAGTGACTATTCCCACGATGAATGGTGAGATTACGATTTTGCCCAATCATATTCCGCTCGTGTCGGTGGTGAAGGCGGGGGAGTTGCGCGTACGCGATCGTGAGGGCGAACATTTGATGGCAGTCGCCGGCGGATTTTTGGAAGTGCGGGGTAATAATGAAATTGTGATTTTGGCGGATAATGCAGAACGCGCGCAAGATATTGATATCGCGAAAGCCGAGGCCGCCCATCATCGCGCTGACGAACTCATGAAACAAATAAAAAATGTGCAGGATGTCGATTACGCGCGTTTGCAAGCGGTAATAGAAAAAGAAACGAATCGTATTCGTATTGGCAGAAAATTCAAAAAACTTCCCAACACCGAACTCGCCAGCCGCACCAAGAGTAATGGTGAAGTGCAGGTAGAACCGGAAGACGAAAAAAGATAAATTCAAAACCACTCTTGACAAGTATAAAAACCGGCGTTGCGTCGGTTTTTATAATGTGGTAAAATTGAAATGTTAACTAATTAAAATGTCATTCGGAATGACAGCTTATCATATGGACCAACATTGCAAGGATTGCGGCGTGCCCATGGAGCGCGACGAGGAGCAATGCTCGTGCAACGAGTCGCTCTGCGCGCACTGTTGCCAATGTGGCGACGGATGCGGCTGCGCCTGCGATAAAAAATAAAGACATTGAGAATGTTCTATGAAACCGAAGAATAATCCGGCATTTTTTCTGCTTAACAGGCTCTCGGCCTGTTTTTCTGTAACAAAAGCGCGTTTTTTACGTCTTCTACATTAGACCCACAATAGTGGGTTAATAGTTTTATGCAAGAAAATACCAAAAAAACTCTAAAGATTTATTGGCAACACGCTTCCAGGTATCCGTTTTGGGTAGGTTTGGCGTTGTTTGGTTCGGCTGTGGGGGCGGTATTAAACATCACCATACCTTTATATTACAAGAAATTATTTGATTTTTTAACTATCGGTTCTCCCACATCCGCAATCGTGGACAGTTTAATCCACGTACTTGGGATAATTTTTGTCCTAGAATTTGCCAAGTGGTTGTCCGGAATCATATTGTCATTTGGTGGTTCAGTATTTGAATCACGCGCCATGGCTGATCTGTCTAATACTTGTTTTCAATATCTGCATCGTCACTCCTTCACTTTCTTTAATAATAATTTTGTTGGCACTTTAGTAAAGAGAGTAAATTATTTTGTCCGCGCGTTTGAGGGGACAGCCGATCGTCTGGTGTTCAATTTTTTTCCACTGGTGGTCAATATTGGTTTGATTATCATAGTTTTATTTTTTAAAAATTTCTACTTAGGATTGATTGTTTTTGGTTGGGCGCTAGCATTTATGATTTTTAATTGGTTGTTTGTACGGTTTAAATTAAAATATGATATCCAAAGGAGCGAGATCGAGTCGGAATCCACCGGTTTTTTAGCAGATACTATCACTAATAATAATGCAGTGAAGCTTTATAACGGGTATAATGGTGAGGTGAGTGGTTTTGCTGCCGTGATCGAGCGGGTACGTAAATTGAGATTTTTTACTTGGTGTTTAAATGGCGCGGTGGAAGCAATTCAAACTGGGTTGATGTTTTTGTTAGAAATCGGCGCGTTTTATTATGCAATTCTTCTTTGGCGAGATGGGAAATTTACTATCGGTGATTTTGTTTTACTCCAATCATATGTGCTAATAGTATTTATGAGAATTTGGGATTTTGGCCGGATGATTCGCCATACTTATCAGGAATTAGCTGATGCGAACGATATGACAGAAATTTTACAAACAGAACATGAAATTGTTGACAAGCCAAAAGCTAAAGCGCTTAAAATAAGTAATGGCCAGATTGAATTCAAAGATATCGTGTTTAGTTATAATCAAACCCGCAATATTTTAAACAAATTCAATCTTGCGATCAAGCCTAGAGAAAAGGTGTCGTTTGTTGGGCCGAGCGGGGCAGGGAAGAGTACGATTGTGAAACTCATTTTGCGCATGCATGATGTGGGAGGCGGCAAGATTTTAGTTGATGGCCAAAAAATTACCGACGTGACACTGGAAAGTTTGTGGGGGGCGGTGAGCTATGTGCCCCAAGATCCGATTTTGTTTCATCGTAGTCTGATGGAAAATATTCGCTATGGCAAATTTGAGGCTACCGACGAAGAAGTGTTTGAGGCCGCTCGGTTGGCGCACTGTCATGAATTTATCAAAGATTTCTCGGAGGGATATAATACTTTTGTTGGTGAACGCGGGATGAAATTGTCTGGCGGCGAACGCCAACGGGTGGCGATCGCGCGCGCCATTCTACGCAATGCGCCGATTTTGATCATGGATGAGGCGACCTCAAGTTTGGATTCTGAGTCAGAACATTTGATTCAAGACGCGCTTACCAGTCTGATGAAAAACAAAACTGTGATCGTGGTGGCCCACCGTTTATCAACAATTATGAAAATGGATCGGATTGTCGTGATTGGCGAAGGCGGAATTACCGAAGAGGGAACTCACGTCCAACTGCTCAAGAAAAAAGATGGGGTGTATCGGAATTTGTGGAATATCCAGGCGGGTGGGTTTATCAAGTGAAATTATAGCGAGTTTCTCCAATTGTCATTTCGACCAGCAGGGAGAAATCTCTGTTTGGTAGACCAAAACAACAGGATAGAGATTCCTCACTTTTGTTCGGAATGACAGCCAAAAATTTTGTTAAAAAAATAACCCCGGCGCTAGGTCGGGGTTTTGGTTTGAGCGTTTTCCACGCTATTTGTGCAACCGGTTTAGTTCGGGGATGTGATCAACGTATCTGAAGTTCACGTAGATGTCATCTCCGTTTTGGTTTTTGAATCTGGCCGCCGGACTGATGTCGCTCCGGCCGCAGGGGGAACGGGTAAATCCGTAGGATAGACGCATGCCGTGCGCCTCGGCGTCGTCGCCTTGGACGTCTGCTATGGCGTAATCTTGTACTGGAATAATGAGTATCACACCACGCAATTGACGGGCACGGACTTTGAGTGTGGGCAGGGTATTGTCGTAGTAGAGTTTGATCCAGGCAAACTCTGACCTCAGACGGGCGACGAGCAACCGATCGCCCATGACGACGATATTTCCGAAAGTGCATTCAATCATTTTATGCCCCCTCGTCTTGGTCGTGTGTGTCTCGTACGAGATGCAAATTCGGCTTGCCTTTCTGGGGTTCTAGCCGTCGAGGTTTAGGTTTCTTTGGCCGCATTTTACCAGCCAATGAAATTGCAATTTTTGTTTGCGGATAAAAAAGCCGAGCATCGTGCCAAAAAAAGGTAGAAAGATGGTGAAGAGACTCATTTTGAACGGGGTCTCCGGAGGAAATAGAAGACAGGTAGTGATAAAGCAAGTGAAGACGGGTGCGCATACTAGCAAGTACACCGATCCCGTCCTGATTTCTACATTGAGGATTCTTCGCATGGCTTCATTATATGCATTCTCCTCATCATCGTCATCGTCGGTTTGGTCTCGTTCCAGTGGATAAAGATATCGTAGTGTGTAATTGAGTATGTAATATCCGAGTACGACATCCATCAGAACGCTGATAATCAGACCACTGATCTGCCAATCGGTGAATTCAAATCCGACCATATCACCCTCCCGGCCACTGGGCCTGTGTAAGATTTTGTCGAATATAAAATGAGCCAAAGAGCAAGTTAATTAAGCACTGAAATCGGGTATTTGTCAATATTTCAAAAATACTGTAAAATAGGCCAATATGAATAATCTCAATTCCGCTCAAAAACAGGCTGTTGAACACGTTTCCGGAGCGCTGCTTATTGTGGCTGGCGCCGGTACTGGCAAGACCACCGTTATCACCCAAAAAATCGCCTATTTGATTGAACAAAAATTCGCCACTCCCGAGCAGATTTTGGCGTTGACTTTTACCGACAAAGCCGCCGGCGAGATGCAGGAACGGGTAGATAAGCTCGTCAGTCTCGGTTACACCGAAATTCAAATTTCCACTTTCCATGCTTTTTGTCAGCGTCTGCTCGAAAATCACGCGCTCGACATTGGTTTGCCCAATCAATTCAAAATGCTCGCCGAAACCGACGCCTGGATGTTAGTGCGTAAGAATTTACACAAATTTAATTTGGATTATTATCGGCCGCTTGGTAATCCAGCCAAACATATTCACGAGTTGCTCAAACATTTTTCCAAGTGTAAAGACGAATTAATTACCCCGGAGGAATATTTGGAACATGCGCAAAGCGCGCGACTAAATAAAGACGAAGCCGAAGTGGGGGAGAAGGATCGGGTCGAGGAAGTGGCAAACGCTTATCACACTTACAACCAACTTTTGCTCGAAAAAAATGCGCTCGATTTCGGCGATCTGATTTTTTACACTATCAAATTATTGCGTGAACGTCCGAATATCCTCAAAATTTTACAAGAAAAATACCGGTATGTTTTGGTGGACGAATTTCAAGATGTGAACTGGGCGCAATATCAATTGGTACAAATGATTGCCGAAAAAGGCGGACAGCTCACGGTGGTGGGTGATGACGATCAGAGTATTTACGCGTTTCGCGGAGCGAGTGTGAGTAATATTATGCGATTTAAAGAGGACTATCCGGCGGCAACAGAAATTGTGTTGACGGAAAATTTTCGTTCCAATCAAGAAATTCTCGACCAGGCCTACGAGTCGATTCAAAACAACAATCCTGACCGGTTGGAGGTAAAATTAAAATTGAATAAAAAACTGGTTGCAAAAAATGACAGCGTCAAACAAAAAAATACTGTCGCCCATATCCACGCCGACACTCTCGACAACGAGGCCAAACAAGTAGTTGAGGAAATTGCGCGTCTGAAAAGTATTAATGCCGACGTCGTCTGGGACGATTTTGCCATTCTAGTGCGCGCCAATACTCACGCCGATCCGTTTATTGCTCGATTGGAAACCGCCAAAATCCCTTATGAATTTATGGCTTCGGCCGGACTGTATCGCCAGCCGATTATTTTAGATTGTATCAATTTTCTCAAACTCGTGGATAATTATCACGAATCAACAGCAATATTTCGCTTACTTAATGCGCCGTTTTGGAAATTTAGCGAAAACGATTTGCAGATAATCACCAGTCATGCCAAAAAGAAAACTGTTTCATATTACGAAGCGTTGAAATATGCCGACACACTCGGAATTTCCTCGGACGGACAAAAAATTGCCACCAAACTTTCGGAGCTCATCGCGGCCGGCATGCAAAATGCTCGTAATGAAAAAACTTCGGTGGTATTATACAAATTTCTGACCGATTCCGGCTATATGGAATATTTGACGCGTGAGGAAAACGCTGGCAATCGCGCCGTCATCCGACAAATTTACCAACTCAAACAATTTTTTGATTACGTGCAAAATCTAGAAACACTCAACCCCGACAGCGCCCACGTCGCCGGATTTTTGGAATATTTTCAAATGGTGATCGAGTCGGGTGAAAAAGGAGAACTTTATCAGCCCAAAGACACGCCTGATTCAGTAAATATTATGACGGTGCATGCGGCCAAAGGCCTGGAATTCAAGTATGTATTTGTAGTCAATCTGGTCGAAGACAGATTCCCGTCACGCAATCGCGGCGAGGCGATCGAAATTCCACTTGATCTAATAAAAGAACAATTACCGGAAGGGGATAGTCATTTCCAAGAAGAACGGCGATTGTTTTATGTGGCCGCTACCCGCGCCAAAGAGCGCTTGTATTTTACGAGCGCCGGCGATTATGGTGGAGCGCGCGCCAAAAAAATTAGTCGATTTTTGGATGAGATCGGATACAAAGTAATACCCCCAAATAAGTCGGTAGAAAAAATTACTGATAAAATTCAACCATGCATTCAATCTCAAAAAGAATCCTTCGGTAAATTTGTTTACGAACTCCCTTCCGCGTTTTCGTTTTCGCAAATCAGAGCTTACGACACCTGTCCTTACCAATACAAACTCGCTAATATTTTACACCTCCCCACCAAAGGCAGCGCTAGTTTTAGTTTTGGACAGACCATCCATGGTACTTTGCAAGAATTTTATACGCGTGTACAACAATTAAATTCGATCCAACAAGATTCACTGTTCGACGCGCCGACCAAAAAATCGCTTGGACTAAAAAAATCCGGTACCAAAGTCCCCACTCTCGACGAAATGCTTGCCATTTACGAACAGAAATGGATTACCGATTGGTACAAAGATAAAATCCAACGAGAAAAATATTTTGAAGAAGGCAAAAAATTACTCAAAACTTTTTATAAAAATAATGAAACCAATTGGGCGATACCGGCGCGATTGGAAGGTTGGTTCAATATCAAAATCAACGGCCACTCGGTGCGTGGTCGCATCGACCGCATTGATCAACTGCCGGACGGCACACTGGAAATTGTGGATTACAAAACCGGTAAGAGCAAAGAAAAATTGGAATCTGACGACAAGGATCAACTGTTGTTGTATCAAATCGCTACCACCGAACTGGCCGAATACAACACCCTCGGCAAGGTGCAGAAATTAACCTTTTATTATCTCAATGACGATGCGCGACTGACATTTTTGGGTACCGACAAAGAAATCGCCAAAATTCAAGATAAAATATCCACTGTGATCGACAAAATCTTGGCGCGCGATTTCGTCCCTACTCCGAGCGAATACACTTGCAAACATTGTGATTTTTATGATATCTGCGAATTTCGGATTTAGTGGGTAAAAAACGGCTATAAATAGGCGAAAATAGTCTATTGCCAAAGATGGCGTAATTCGATAATATACCCACTATCACGTGTCATTTCGACCCGAAGGGAGGAATTACAGATGGTGATGACGCGATTGTAATGAATTGAAATAAAATAAAAATAGCCAACTATGACACTACGTCAATATCTTATTTTAATGTCTCTCGGGACATTGATCTGCTGGGCCGCTTGGGTTGTAATTATCAATACTTTTGACCCTAATACCGCCGGTATTTTGGGTCTGTTGTTTTTTTATGTCAGTTTGTTTTTGGCTTTAGTGGGTACTTTTTCAGTGATCGTGTTTTTAATCCGTCGTGTCATCATAAAAAACGATGAGGTGATTTTTCGACATGTTCGCCGCACCCTTCGACAGAGTATTGTGGTGTCTACATTAATCATATTTGTATTATTTTTACTACAAAAACAGCTGCTAACTTGGTGGAATTTGGCTTTAGTGTTGATATTGTTTTTTGCAATTGAAGGCATTGTATTCACTAGTCGTAAATACAATAATCAGGATTATGTTCGATAATATCCGTAATAAATTTAGAAAAGAAATCGCGATCGACCTCGGCACTGCCAACACCCTGCTTTATGTAAAAGGAAGGGGGATTGTTATTAATGAACCAAGTGTGGTGGCTGTCAATACTCGTACTGAACAAATTTTGGCCGTAGGCAATGAGGCCAAAGATATGATCGGAAAAACCCCGCCTCATATTGTGACGACCCGCCCTTTGGTGGGTGGTATTATTTCAGATTTCGAAGTGACCGAAAAAATGCTGCGTTATTTTATTAATAAAGTAACTGAGGAAGGCTTTAATTTTTTATCGCGTCCGCGAGTGGTGATTGGGGCGCCGCTCGAAATTACTGAAGTGGAGCGAAAAGCTATTGCCGATGTAGTAAAGAATGCCGGCGCGAAAGAGGTTTGGGTTATCGACGAACCGATGGCGGCGGCAATCGGTTCGCGCATGCCGGTACGCGAACCGGTTGGTAATTTTATAGTTGAGATTGGTGGTGGCACCTGTGAAATCGCGGTTATATCTCTCAGCGGTATTGTCTTGTGGAAATCAATTAAAATTGCCGGCGATGAGCTCAATCGCAATATTATTCAATATTCGCGTGATACCTTCAATTTATTACTGGGTGAAAGACAAGCGGAAGAAATAAAAATAAAAATCGGTTCAGCTATTGAAATGCCGGAGAGAATGGAATATCCGATGCGCGGGCGTGATCTGATTACCGGATTGCCCAAAGAGATCATGATCAACGATGCGCAGGTGCGCGAGGCCATTATTAAATCATTGCGAGTAATGGTAGATAATATTAAAGCAACGCTTGAAATTTCTCCTCCGGAATTGGTAGCCGACATTCACGAGCGCGGTATTTTATTGTCTGGCGGTGGCTCTATCTTGCGTGGATTGGACCAACTAATCGCACGTGCGACCGAAGTGCCTGTGCGAATAGCGAGCGATCCACTCACCTCTGTTGTTCGAGGTGCCGGATTTTTATTAGACGATCAGGAATTGCTTGAAGCGGTCGCCGTTTCTTCTTAAGGAAAAATTATATGCCATACTCGCATCGTATAAAAACCTATCTCTATTTAGGTTTTTTGGTATTAATAATTATAATTTTACATTACACCACAATATTGCATCCGTTGGAAAACATTATCAGGCGCGCAATCTTGCCGGCCACTACCATATTTCATACTTCTAGCATACAAATTAATAATAGATATGGTTTATTTAGTGATCGGAAATCATTTGTCGCCCAATGTGAAAAATTTCGTGGCGACTCTGAGCAAAAGTCTGCTTTAGAAGCTAAAATGCAGACAATTTATGAAGAGAATATTGCGCTCAAACAACAGCTGAACTTCAAAGAAAAATCTAAATTACAAATCACCACTGCTGAGGTGGTCGGCCGTGATCTGGATAACATCAACAAAACTCTATTAATTAACCAGGGATCGGCTAGTGGAATACAGATTGGTCAAGGCGTGATCACGGATAGTGGAGTGCTGATAGGAAAAATCATCAAAATCGAACAGGGTGTATCAGTGGTGGGGTTGGTAAGCGACAATCAAACACGTATATCTGCTCTAGTACTAAACAAAGACCGTAGTTTGGGGGCGGTGGAGGGTGGCAGGGGGTTGTCCTTGACTATGAAATTTATTCCTCGAAACGAAGTGGTGGCAGTGGGGGATCAAGTAGTGACGTCTGGTTTTGAGTCCAACATCCCTCGGGGTATACTGATCGGCACCATCGCGGTGGTAGAAAATGAAGCCTACAAACCTTTTCAACAAGCAGTGCTCATACCGGCTGCCGATTTATCAAAAATTATTTTGGTCGGCGTCCTTGCGGGCAATTGATAAATATGAAAAGTTTTCGATTTATTTTTTCCATTTTTTATTATATTGTCGTTATCTCATGCGCCACAATTATTCATGTGGCAATAATTCAATTATTGCCTTTTCCTTTTAACCAAATCAATAGCATTCTTCTAGTGGTGGTCGGACTTTTAATACTGACAGTGGATATTCAAAATTTGTGGGTCAGTGTATTCTTTGGTTTTTTACTTGAATTATTATCCACCATACCGTTTGGCATTACCATCGCGGCATTTGTGATTAGTATGACACTCGTATATTGGATTTTGACCAACATTTTCACACACCGATCGATATATATAGTATTTTTTATGGGAGGAGTAGGGATATTCACTTACCGCGCCATCATTACCACTCTGTTGGTATTAAACAACTTTTTTCATCCGGGAACATACTTATTGGATTTAGGTGTAGTAGGGGTAAATTTGGGGATAGAAATTATTTTGACCACCACCGCGCTGGCCACACTTTATGCGCTATCACATTTATTCGTGAAAAAATTAAAACCGGAATATGTAATAAGGGAGAGAAAATTATTATGACTGACCAGCCATTATTTGAGATTGAATCTAACAGTCGAGACCGTGGCGATCTGAGCGGAAAATACAAGCATATTTGGGTAGAAGAATCACTTGCCATTGAACCACATTTTGCCGAAGATGCTCCCACGCGTCTTTCCGGTAGTTATTTGGGCGCTAGTATTAATAATAAAAAAAAATTTTGGGCGTTGAGAGTAATGTTGGTCGGATTGACAATTATAATTTTTCGTTTATTATATTTACAATTGTGGCATGGCGAAGATTATCGTGATTTGGCCGAAGGCAATCGTATCCGATTGGTGCCAATAACAGCTGAGCGGGGTATAATTTTTGATCGTTTCAATAAAGAAATGGTCGTGAATGTCCCAAGTTTTGCTTTGACAATAGTGCAACGTGATTTACCGCGCGACCTAACCGAGAAAGAAATGGTGCTCAGGAAATTGTCTGAAATTAGTGATATGCCCTACAGCGAAATTGTCGCTATTTTAAAAAAATTCAGCAATTATGCTTATGAGTCAATTACGATTAAAGAGGATTTGGATCACGCCACTGCCATCAAACTATATGTACAAAACCCAGCCTTGCCCGGTATTGCGATAGAAACAGGCACAAAAAGATACTATCCCCATGATATAACAAGTAGCACAAAAAAACTTTTGAGTTCGTCTCACATCATTGGTTATATCGGGAAACTGAATGACGAAGAGTTAAAATTTGATCAAAACAACGAATATCTACCGACTGACAATATCGGGAAAACCGGCATTGAAAAATTCTACGAAAAAGATTTGCGTGGTAAATATGGTCAAAAAAGAATCGAGGTCGATGCTTTCGGTCGTGAGCAAAGTGTGTTAGCGGAAGAGTCGCCGATTCCGGGGAAGAATCTATATCTTACGATTGATGCCGAGGCGCAAGAAAAATTGGAATTCTTAATGGCAGAGCAAATGCGTATGAAAGGATTGGATAAAGCCGCCGCGGTCGCAATGGACCCGGACACCGGCGCAATCTTGGCGATGGTAAGTTTGCCAAGTTTTGATAATAATGATTTTTCCGGCGGTATCAAAACGAATAAGTATAAACAATATCTAGACGATTCAAGTAAGCCGCTGTTTGCCCGCGCGATTGCCGGATCGTACCCTTCCGGTTCAATCATAAAACCAATTGTTGCGATAGCCGCGCTCCAAGAAGGGTTAATTACTAAAAGTACGACCGTATTAAGTGTGGGGGGCATGCAGGTGGGAAGGTGGTTTTTTAAAGATTGGAAAGCTGGTGGTCATGGTATTACCAATGTAACCAAGGCACTCGCTTGGTCGGTAAATACCTTTTTTTACTATATTGGTGGTGGGTACAATAATTTTGAAGGATTGGGTATTGAAAGATTGCTCAAATATTTTCGCAAGTTTGGTCTGGGGCAGACCAGCGGGATCGATATTCCCAATGAAGTGCCCGGATTTTTGCCAACTAAAGAATGGAAAGAAAACACAACTGGTGAAAAATGGTATATTGGAGATACCTATAATATTTCTATTGGGCAAGGTCATCTATTGGTGACCCCAATCCAAGCAGCTGTTTGGACTGCGGCGGTAGCCAATGGCGGGCAATTAGTGTGGCCCCATCTAGGTGATTATTTTGTGGAAACTAATAAAAAAATAAACAGCAAAATAAAGTTTCCGTTCAAAAATACCAACATCGTCTCTTCTGTCAATGTTGCGATCGCTCAACAGGGTATGCGCGAGTGTGTGGTGGCTGGTAGCTGTCAACTACTCAACCATCTTCCATTTGCGGCCGCCGGCAAAACCGGTACGGCGCAGTGGAGTAGCACCAAAGATCCCCATGCGTGGTTTACCGGATTTGCCCCTTACAACAATCCCAAAATTGTCATTACGGTGTTGATAGAAGAAGGAAAAGAGGGGAGTACTGTCGCCCAGCCGATCGCGCGCGACTTTTTGAAATGGTGGGGTGAAAAATATCTCAAATAGTTATCCACAGTAGGTAAATTTGACGACTTCCGACGGTGTGTTATACTAAAAAAGAACTCGCTGGTGAGTTTATTTTAATTGAGACCAACACATATGGACGAAAATACCCAATATTTATCCGCAGATAGTTTGTCGGCTTTGAACAAAGAATACGAGTTGTTGAAATCAAAAACTATTCCGGATATCGCTAAAAGGATCGATGAAGCCAAACAACAAGGTGATCTTTCGGAAAATGCTGAATACCATCAGGCGCGTGAGGATATGTCTTGGGCGCAAGGACGCGTGTTGGAAGTGGAGCAAATATTAAACAACGCCAAGATTATCAAAAAAGGGACTACTGTCGGAAAAGTATCACTCGGTTGTACTGTGACGGTAAAAATTGGCGGCACTACCAAATCTTACACCATAGTTGGCCAACAAGAGGCATCGCCATCCAAAGGTCTCATTTCCAACGAGTCGCCGCTCGGCAATGCGTTTATTGGGCACGAAATCGGGGATAAGGTAGAGGTGATAACGCCGGCCGGCAAACAGACTTACGAGATAATTGCCGTCGAATAAACAGCCTTCAAACCCCGATAATATCGGGGTTTTTAAATATTGATTTTTTGTGTTGTTTAATGTATGATAACACTAATCAATTCCATACTATAACCAACGTATATGGCATTAAAAAATGAAACTATCAAAGAAGAAGATGTGCGTTTACAACATTTAGCGGCATTGCGCGCTGCCGGGATTGATCCTTTTCCGGCCAAAAGCGAGCAGGCCAACACTTTGGCACAGGCCAAAGACAGCCCTATGGACGCCACAGTGAAAGTCGCCGGGCGTATTATGACCCGTCGGGAAATGGGAAAGATTTGTTTTTGTCATTTGGCCGATGCCAGCGCGCGCACGCAAATAGTACTGTCCGAAGATGAGCTCGGCAAAGATTTATTTAAACTTTTCGCCAAAAATTTTGATCTAGGTGATTTTATCGGCATCACTGGCACAGTATTTACCACCCACCGCGGCGAGATTTCTATTTTGGTGAAAAAATACACTTTACTCAGCAAAGCGCTACTGCCGTTGCCGGAGAAATTTCACGGATTATCCGACATAGAAATTCGTTACCGTCAAAGATATTTGGATCTCCTTGCCAACGAAGAATCGATGAATATCGCCAAAGTCCGCAGTTTGCTGATCCGTGAATTAAGACATTATTTTGATGACAAAGGTTTTTATGAAGTAGAAACTCCGATTTTACAGCCGCTTTATGGTGGCGCTCTCGCCAAACCATTTGTGACGCATCACAACGCTTTGGATATGACGTTGTATTTACGAGTCGCACCCGAATTGTATCTGAAACGTTTGGTGGTTGGTGGTTTTGAAAAAGTGTACGAAATCGCGCGTTGTTTTCGTAATGAGGGGATAGACCACAACCACAATCCCGAATTTACCCAAATTGAATTTTATTGGGCATACGCCAATTATGGTGATTTGATGAATTTGATTGAAGACATGTTGCCAAAGTTGATCCAAGCCGTCGGTTTGCCGCTCAAATTCAACACCGATGAGGGCGAAGTGGATTTTACTGCCCCATATCCGCGTATTACCATGCGTGATCTAATAAAAAAATATGCCAAAGTTGATATCGAAGACTATCCTGATCAAGCCAGTATGTTCAAATTGGCGCAAAAATTGAAAGTTGACGGAGTGGATAAGAATACCGGACGAGGGAAATTGATTGATGAAATTTACAAAGTGTACGCGCGTCCGAAAATCACCAACCCGATTTTTATGATTGATCACCCGACGGAATTATCTCCCTTGGCGAAGAAAAAAGCCTCTGATCCGCGTTATGTGGAACGGATGCAATTGCTTTGCGTGGGTGGAAATGAATTGTGTAATGGTTTTTCCGAACTCAATGATCCACTGGACCAAGAAGAACGTTTTCGAGAACAGGAACGCCTGTCAGCGACAGGGGACGAAGAGAGCATGCCGTATGACGAAGATTTTATCACCGCGCTCAAACATGGTATGCCACCCACGTCCGGACTAGGTATGGGCATTGATCGATTGATCAAATTACTGGTGAACGCGCCCAATCTGAAAGAAGTGATTCTGTTTCCCACATTAAAGCCGAAAGAATAAAACTAATAGCAATTATGATTAAAGTAATGGTATTTGGAACGTTCGACACCATTCACCCCGGCCATATTTTTTTGTTGAAACAAGCCAAACAGTATGGTGATTATTTGATTGTAGTGGTGTCACGTGACAAAACCGTTTGCGATATCAAGACCAAACCGCCGCGTTTTGACGAGCATACCCGTTTGCAAATGGTAAAGAATATGAATATTGCCGATGCGGTACGCCTGGGTTGTTTGGGGGATAAATACCAGGCAGTAAAAGAAGAGGATCCTGATATCATCGCGCTCGGCTATGACCAGCGCGCGTTTGTAGATAATCTGGAAAAGGCCATCAAACCTTCCGCCCAAATAGTACGCATCCCGCCATATTTTCCCGATATTTATAAAAGTTCAAAAATATATAATTAATTGTATGCTTGATATCAAATATATCCGAGAAAATAAGGAGGTAGTCAAAAAAAATTGCAAAATACGCAATGTCAAAATCGACATTGATGTCCTACTGGAAACTGATGAGCGCAGGCGAGAGTTGATCAAGACGATCGAAGATTTGCGCGCTTTGCGCAATCAAAAATCCAAAGGCAAACCCACCACCGAAGAAATCGAAAAGATGCGCGCGGTAGGGGAGAATATCAAAAAAAATGAAGAGGTTTTGAGTAATGTGGAAGAAGAATTTCGCGCTCTTCTCATGGCCGTGCCTAATTTGACACACCCGGATTCGCCGGTCGGGGGAGAAGATGATTTCAAAGTGATTTATACCAACCGCAAACCGACTAAGTTTGATTTTGTGCCCAAAAATCACGAGGATCTGATGCTAAACAATGATTTGATCGACTTCGAACGAGGCACCAAAGTGACTGGCGCTAAATTTTATTTTTCCAAAAACAATCTGGTACGAATGAATCAGGCCTTAATTAATTACGGTATTGATATCGTCACCAAGCATGGTTATACACTGTTGGAGACGCCGGATTTGGCCAAAGACGCGATTCTGATGGGGGTTGGGTTCAATCCGCGCGGATCGGCAGAAACGCAAATTTATTCCATACAAAATAGCGATTTGAGTCTGGTCGGTACGGCCGAAATTACTGTGGGCGGATTTCACGCTGATGAAATTCTAGACCTGTCGGTCGGAGCCAAAAAATACGTGGCGCTATCACATTGTTTTCGTACCGAAGCCGGCGCTTATGGGCGCACCAGCAAGGGGCTATATCGCGTTCATCAGTTTGCTAAGTTGGAAATGTTTGTATTTTGCAAGCCGGAAGATAGTGAAAAATATCACGAAGAAATTTTGAATATTGAAAAAGAAATAATTGATGGTCTGGATTTTCCTTATCAAATCATCGACATTGCCTCAGGGGATTTGGGTGGCCCGGCTTATCGCAAATACGATATTGAAGCCTGGATGACCATGAAGGGGGAGGGGGACAAACAAGGTGGTTATGGAGAAATTACCAGCTGTAGTAATTGTCTGGATTATCAGGCGCGCCGATTGAATATTCGCTATCGCAAAGATGATGGCTCGACTGATTATGCGCATACACTCAACGGTTCGGCTATCGTACTCAGTCGTTTTCCAATCGCTATTACCGAAAACTATCAACAGACTGACGGTAGTATCGCGGTGCCAAAAGCGCTCAAACCATATCTAAACTTGGAAAAACTGTAATCATATGCTCACTTGGGTGGAGGTGGACTCAAAGGCGATCAATCATAATTTAAAACAATTTAGAAAAATTATCGGGTCAAAACCGCTTTTGATGCCGGCGGTAAAAGGCAATGCCTACGGTCACGGCATTGTTGAAGTTGCTAAAATTTGTGATCAGAATAGGGAAGTGGACAAGATTTGCGTGGTGGATCTAAACGAGGCTTTACAACTCATCAAAGCGAAAATTAAAAAATCAATTTTGATTTTAAGTTTCTATGAAAACGATGAACACAAATTGTGTTCAGCTGTTAAAGCCGGTGCTATTTTCCCAGTGTATAATATCGAGCAAGCGATTTTACTAAATAAAATAGGGGAGGGGGTAGGTAGGAAAGCGGTCGTACATATCAAACTCGACGCGGGTACTTCTCGAATCGGGGTGTTGCCAAATACTATTGTCGATTTTATCAAAAAAATCATTCCTCTAAAACATCTGACAGTCGAGGGTTTGTTTAGTCACTATGCTTCCAGTGAAGACGATAAGTTATTTACGGAAAATCAACTGCGTATTTTCGTTAAAACAATCTCAAATTTAAAAACAAACGGCATCAATGTGCCCATCCAACATTTAACCTGTTCGGCGGCGAGTATTTTGTACCCGGATAGTCATTTCAATGCAGTGCGAATAGGGATTGGCATGTATGGCTTATATCCCAATGAATTGGCTCGTAAAAAAATAAAACTTCGTCCGGCTTTGAGCTGGCACACTACTGTGATGCAGGTAAAAACTGTGCCAGCGTGGACGAAAATTAGCTATGGTGGCACTTTTACCACCAAACGCGCTACCAAATTGGCAGTTTTGCCGGTGGGATATTGGGATGGATACGATCGCACTATGAGTAATCGTGCCCAAGTACTGATAAGGGGTAAAAAATGCCCGGTAAGAGGTCGGATCTGTATGAATATGTGTATGGTGGATGTGACGACTGTCAAAAACGTTCGCGCTGGCGACATAGCCACCCTGATCGGCACGCAAAACAGACAATCGTTATCAGTAGAGGATCTGGCAAAATGGGCTGATACAATCAATTACGAAATTGTCGATCGAATCAATCCGTTATTACCCAGGGTGGTTGTATGAAGTATTTTATTTCCGAACACAATCACGAAAAATATCGTCCGCGCACCACTTTCAAGGATCGCTTAGTTAATCGTTTTTCAAAAAAACACAAACAAATGGAACGGCCCACCACCAGTCGTCGAGAACAAGCCCCTTGGTGTAATCCCTATCGACAAAATCAATCGGTTGGTATATTGAAACGTGTCTGGGTGTGGATATTACTATTCATCATATTAATGTGGCTGGGGATGGTATTGTATTTACCATATTTTCAAATCAACAAGGTGACCGTAGTTGGCCCGAAGATAACTAAACCGACAGAAATTGAAAACTTTGTAAGGGATCATTATCTGAACAAAGGCGGTATTATTCCCAAGAACAACTTTTTTCTAATTCATGGCAATAAAATAGTTTCTGATTTGAAAAAAAACTTTGCCATCGAGAATATTACCATCAATAAAATATTTCCTCATGAATTATTTTTAGATATTGAGGAAAAAATTTCCAGCATCATTTATGATGATGGCGCCAGTTATTATCTGCTGGACCAAAACGGCAAGGTCATTCGTACGCTCGCGGCAGTTTCTGAGAGGGAATATGTAATAAAAAATATCCCAACCCACGGTAGTTCTACCACCCCGATCGATGTGCGAGGTTTGTTGGGGTCAGTAAATACCAGCACTACTATCGTGTCCGGGACGATCAAGGTGCACATACCCGACTTCGCCAAAATCAAAGGGGAATATGGCGATCTAGCACTACTTTATGACATGCGTTTCACCACCACTACCGACGAAATTGTTTTGGTACCACCACAGTTGGTGCAGAGTATCATCACAGTGAATCAACAGATGCAAAAACAGGGGATAGGGAAAAACGACTATTTCGTCGTAGACAATCTGTTGGCCGGGATTGAAGCGATGAATGAAAATGTTTGCGATTTTTATTTTGATCCGCGCGGTGATATAAATTTTCAATTGCAAAATTTCAAAGAAATAATTAAGACCAATCAACCCAAACAGTATGTTGATCTGAGATACGGCAATCGGGTGTATTGGCGCTAGGGGAGGGGCCGGCTTGACGATGGTGTTAGGCTTGGTTATAATATACCCAACGTCGTATAACATAGATTAAGCGACGTGGTATCAATCTAAATTAAGGCTAATATGAATAAATCCAACACACCCATCATTAAACTCATCCCTGACTTCTTGGATTATTGTGAAGTGGAAAAAGGTTTGAGTCCAGTCTCTACCCGCAACTATCACAACTTTCTCAAAATGTTCGTAGGCTGGATGAAAGCCAACCACTTGGATGATTTGATGCCCCACGAGCTCACAGCGCGTCATATTTGGGACTACCGCCTACATCTATCACGTCGCAAGGATAAAAAAGGTGTCTACATCAAGAAGACCACCCAGAACTATTACCTCATCGCCCTCCGTAATTTGCTCAATTATTGTGCCGCCAAAGATATTGTCGCTTTGCCATCAGAAAAAGTTGGTTTACCAAAATTGACCGAAAAAGATAAAAAAATAAAATTCCTATCTTACGAACAGGTTGAAAAACTTTTAGCGATGCCGGATTTGTCCGAGCCGGAGGGTTTGCGCGATCGCGCTCTGCTTGAGACTCTCTTCTCTACCGGTATGCGTGTTTCCGAGTTAACGTCGCTTAATATACAATACTTTAATGTGAAGAATTTATTGAGTGGAAAATATAACGACCAAGAACTCATGATTAGCGGTAAGGGTGGATCTGTACGTACAGTATATTTTTCCAAACGCGCATTGGACTGGTTGGCTCGGTACCTCAAAACCCGTAAAGATATGTGTACTCCCCTGTTTACCAACCATCGGCCGGACAAAAATGACAATGAACACCGCTTGACTCCACGTTCGGTAGAACGCATGGTTAAAAAATATACAGTAATGGCCGGATTACCGGTAGATGCCACCCCACACACTTTGCGACATAGTTTTGCCACCGATTTACTATCACATGGCGCTGATATGCGTAGTGTACAGGAAATGCTGGGGCACAAAAATATTGTCACTACCCAGATATACACCCACGTCACCAATCCTCAATTACGCGAGATCCATAAAAAGTTTCACAGTGGAAAATAAAAACACAGGACAAAACTTCTTTTTAACAAAAATTTGGCTCTGTGTTTTTTAATTCAAATACCCCAGCGGATCCACCGGGATACCATTTTTACGTACCTCAAAATGCAGATGCGCAGCGGTGGTAAACGGTCCCGCCCCTACTGTGCCTGGTTTCCCCCCGGAATATCCGACAATATCACCTCTGGCAACAAATTGATCTTCGGACACCGCAATATTACTCAAATGACCATAAACAGTAGACACTTCTCCCGAATGTACCATCAACACATAAGCGTAACAAGATGCGAGCGCACAACGTTTAGCGCGCGCAATGTACCCGGCCGCGGCGGCATACACAGGAGTGCCTTGGGAAGCGCGCAGATCGATTGCGCTATGTTCGAAGACTTTTCTATATGGATATTCCGGATCGTGAAAACTCGCAGTGATATAATGATTGGCAAGCGGCCAACCAAGCTCAGTGTTACCTGTTTCGCTAATCTTGTTCGCCTGTTCCAATTTTTTTCGCACCTGACTTTCATAACTGGATACTTCGTCCTCGATGGCTTGGTATTGTTTTTTTTGGTTTGCGAGCAATGTGCGAAAAGTCGCCTCGTCAGCTTTTGTCCTGATAAGTAATACATTTTTTTCTCCAATCTGATCATTTAAATCTAATCGCTTGTTTTCAAGCGTCACCTTCAATTCGTCGTATTTCTGTTTTTTATTGGCAATCTGTTGTTTTTTGTTATCCAAATCATCCTTGGCCAAACGCAAATTTTTGACTGAGCGACCCAAATCAGCATATACCGTCTCCAAATATTTGGATTGGTTGTAGAAGTCAGAAAAATTCTCATTAGTGAGCATTATTTCTAAATAATTTTTTTGATCGGCGGCATGAATATTTTTAATCACGGCGGTAATTAATTTTTTTTGTTTTCCCATGGATTTTTCTTTATCCTCAATACTGAGCGTCAAGGCTTCGATCTCTAATTCCGACTGTTTAATTGTTTCTTGAGTGGCCATGATATCCAGCTCAGTTTGCGAAACATGATTATCCAGAATACTCAAAGTATTTTTAAGCGATACTGACTGGGTCTGCTTTTGTTCGATCAACTGTTTTGTTTTGGCCATCGTCGCCTCCAAATCTTTGATTTTTTGTTTACGCGCTTCAATTTCCGCGTTCAATTGTTGGATTTCTTGCGTATTACCTCCTACCTCCGGCGCTGCCCAAACCAAAACAGGGGTGCTGATGACCCCGATGGCTAGTGCTGTCAAAATAAATAGCGCTTTCAATTTCATATATTCGTAATTTATATTATACCACAAAAAAAGAAGTCTGGGAAAAATATCACGGACTTCCAAAATTATCAACCGTCGATTTGATAATGTTATTGTAATTTTTCTATAGCCAAAGCAATGCGACGCAGGCTCTCATCTTTTCCCAAAACAGTAGCGATCTCAAATGGCCCGGGAGAATTTTGTTGACCAGACAACGCCACACGCAAAGGCCACAGGACTACTCCATTGGAAAGACTACTGCCTTTCACCCACTCCCCAACTTTTACTTCCAGATTAGCTTTGTTCCAGTCTTGAACACTAAAAGTATTCATTAATTTTTTCAGGTCTTCCAGCACCTTTTTTGCCTCATCAGAATTACTTTTTTTCCAAACAATAATCGCCCCGTCATAATCCGGCAAATTGAACACAAATGACAACGCCGCCGGCAACTCCGCCAGGGTCGTGACGCGTTCACGTTCGAGAGGTATGATTTTTTCCAACCGAGCAGTATCGGTGGCAATCTGGGCTTCTATAAAATACGGCAAAGCGCGCTCGGCCAACGTCTCGATGGGAAGAATTTTTAGAAATTCACGATTACACCAATCCAATTTCTCCATATTAAACACCGCGCCCGCTTTACTCACTTTGGATAGATCGAAGGTTTTCACCAATTCATCAAGCGAAAAAACATCTTGACTGGTCCCGGGATTCCATCCCAAAAATGCGAGAAAGTTAATCATTGCTTCGCGTAAATAGCCTTTTTTCGCATAATCCATCGCCGCAACATCACCTTGTCTTTTGGACAATTTAGATCTGTCGTTGTTCAACAATTGTGGCAAATGCGCAAACAGCGGCGGTTCCCAGCCAAAAAATTTATACAATTGTAGATGTTTCGGGGTACTGGAAATCCATTCCTCCGCGCGCGTGACGTGACTTATCTCCATTAGATGATCGTCGACCACCACCGCCAAATGATAGGTGGGAAAACCGTCGGTTTTCATGAGCACTTGATCATCGACCAGATTATTTTGAAACCTGATTTCGCCGCGAATCAAATCATTAAAAACAGTCTCACCTTCTTTCGGCATTTTCATACGTACCACGTGTTTTTCGCCAGCCACCACGCGCTTTTTGGCTTCGGTGGGATCAATTTCTCGACAGTGCCCATCATAACCAGTCGGTAATTTGTTGAGCTGTTGCACTTTACGCAATTCTCCCAGTCTTTCCGAAGTGCAAAAACAATAATAGGCATCACCCTGATTCAATAATTGATCGGCATATTTTTTATAAATATCTAAACGCTGCGACTGAATATATGGCCCATGATTGCCGATTTGCGTCGGCTTGCCATCCTTGTCCAATACCACCCCTTCGTCCGGTGTCAATCCGGCCCATTGAAGTGAATCGAGAATATTTTTCGTGCCATCAGCCACAAAACGCTCACGATCCGTGTCTTCGATACGCAACAAAAATTGACCATTATTTTGTTTGGCGACTAAGTAGGCATAAAGCGCCGTACGCAGGCCACCAATATGCAGATACCCTGTAGGAGATGGAGCAAAACGTGTACGAACAGACATATATTTTATTTCAATTTGTTTTTAATAACTAAATACGGAAAAACCAATATGGCGTTGATGATTCTGTCCAAACGCTTTGGCTGAACTATCACGCGGTACAGCCATTCTAGCCCAATTTTACGCATAAAGCAAGGGGCGCGCTGTACGGTGCCGGAGAGATAATCAAACGAACCCCCTACTCCCATCGCAATTTTTACATTGGGCATTTTTGCCAAATTTTCGTAAATCCACTTCTCTTGTTTGCCCATGCCGAAAGCGACAAATAATATCTTGGCGCCGGAAGAATTAATTTTGGTTATCAAATTTTGGTTTTCTGATTCATTTAATACCAGTGCATTTGGATTTGCCGCCGACTCTTGAATCGTTGGCCCACTATCATATCCACAAATTTTTAACGATGGGATTTGTTTCGACAATTCAGTTGCAGTATTTTTCACCACCCCCCCTACTCCGCCGAGCAAAAATATTCCCACATTATTATCTGCAGCCGCTCGACAAATATCTAACATAAAATCTACCCCCGGGATCCGTTTGAGTTTTCCCAAAGACGCCAAGTACAAACCAAAACCATCGCACACATTCAGGTTGGCGCTATTTAATATGGTTTTGAAATATGCATCTTTTTGCGCGCGTACCAAAAACTCCGGATTGGGGGTGAAAATTTTGTACTGACCGCTGGAATACAAAAAACCACGCGCGAGCGCCAGCGCGCCAGCGCGACCATTTCGACTGATCCGTATTCCCAAAATTTCGATAAAATCTTGCATAACAAAGTCATTGTATCATACAATTCTGACAAAAAAAAGAGGCCCCCGCGGGGGCCTAACTGTCGATCACCATTCCTCCTCGGAGGGGTCGCCGGGCTTCCTCCTCCTACCATCTCGATCGAGCGATGAACTTGCTTGGCAGGCGACGAAATCCGGGTCTTTCCACCCAGGTACTTCGAGATCACAGACGTCTTCGACGGACACAGGTTTTGGACCAAGCAATCGACGTCGGAATGCGAGCACGAGGGCATCTTTGTCTTCCGAAGACGTTTTGACTACGGATCTGTCAGAACGTAATTCGAAAGTGGTGCCGCTCAGGCCCAGGCGATCTCGGATGAGTTGGTCGGCGATTTTCGTCGCCACCGTAGCCCGTTCGAGCAACAATACTAACTCGTCACTTATTTGTTCAGCCTGGAAATTGAGGTCTTTTATATCCGGATGCTTTTCCATCAACCCGGCAACTGATAGGTGGATGAACAAATAACAGGCCAGTTCGAGCTCGTTGGTTTCCCCCACCCGCACTTCGCCGTCTGCGACCGGTGAAAGCAGGCCGATTATGTCGGCGTGTTTACCATCCTTGATCTCCTCGGCGATGGCCAAAATATCACCAAGAAATCCGAGCACTGCTTTATCCGCCATCTTGACCTCCTGATTAGAACTGTAAAGAACCACCCCTTCCGGATCATTTCCGGAAGACATAGTATTTAACCAAAAAAGCCACCGTTTGTCAATAGTGGCTTTGGTATTTTTTCTTTAGGCTGATTTCCTCAACTCAAACTTTTTCATGTTTTAAAACCCTTCGTAACGGCTTCACAAATATCGTTTTTAGTATCTGTCCGATTACTTTATAATACGCAATATTGAGGTATAAAATAAAACTATCAAACCAATAGTTCGACGCACGCTGGGGGTAAACGGATTATTTTGTTCCATAAAAAATTATTTACCAAAGCGACGCTGGCGCGCATTAAATTCATCCATTGCCTTTTCCAATTCTTTTTCATCGAAAGCCGGCCAACAAACTTCGGGGAAATATAATTCGCTGTAGGCGCTTTGCCACAAAAGAAATCCTGATAAACGTTGTTCGCCCGAAGTGCGAATGATAAAATCCGGATCAGGCAAACCGGCCGTGTCGATATTGTCCGCGATTGTTTGTTCGGTGATATTTTTCGGATCAATTTTTTTGGCAATAATTTTGCGACAGGCACGCACTAATTCATCGCGTCCGCCATAATTCAAGGCCACGCAAAAAATAAAATCCTGACTATCTTTGGTGGTGTTTGTCAATTTTTTTAATTTGTCCTGTAAATTTTTCGTAAAACGCGACGGGTCGCCCAAATGGCGGAATTGAATCCCCTGTTTGGGAAAATCACGGATCGCGTCGGACAACATTTTATCAAAAATTTTCATCAAATAATTCACTTCTGTCTCCGCGCGATTCCAATTCTCGGTAGAAAATGCGTACACTGTCAAAATTTTCACCCCGATTTTTTTGGCGTGTTTGAGAATTTTTTTGACATTGAGAAAACCGGCGCGATGACCAAAAATCGTCGGCTTTCCTTGCGCTTTGGCCCAACGACGATTGCCATCGAGTATAATTGCGATGTGGTTTGGGATCATAATTTGTTGGTATGACAGAGATTCCTCCTGTGTCGTCGGAATGACAAACGTGTGTATGGGACAGAGATTCCTCCGGAGTTTACACTGAACGCAAGTGGATGTGTCGTAGGAATGACAAATAACAGAATTAGTTTAACATATTCATACAAAAAAATCCACCGCCTCCCCAGACGATGGATTGTACACTCCTGTGTCTCAAAATATACAAAGTATCAAATGAACCAACACCATAGCGAGTGCCGAGGAAGCCGGAATAAAGAAATTATCCCATTTTCCACCGAACAATTCGCCAATCGAAGCGGCAGTCGCGCCAAACAGGACTACAACCATGAAGTGAATGTCTGTCAGGCCTGGCGGAAGCAAAGGCAAAATGTAGTCGTGGGCATCCAACACCAACAAAGCACACAACACACCGGCCGACCAACCGTAAAAAAATCCACCCCACGATTTGGCGCCAGTACCGCGCCACCCCACTTTTTTGATGGAATAGTACAGCCCCCACTTGGCGCTGGTGTCAACGAAAGCAAAGTGCAGACAGACCATGCCCGCAATCCAGTACCAACCCGTATAGCAAGTAAGTAGCCAAGCAACGCCAAATCCCAAAACCGACTTCCCCATGGCGGTGTAGCTGGTTTTTTCGCTCGGACGAGACAAAAGTTTTGGCGCCACGACATCGTTTAGGTATTGCGCGATTCGCAACAGCCAATCGATGGTTTTTTTGCTGACATGCAGTGTCAGTTTGTCGATCTCGCTGTGCATGAACCGATCCAATCCGCTTCGGTACTCTTCGGCCTGATTGGGAGCAAACGCCTCGCGCCAGCAATCCAACCGCAAACGGGCATATTCCGCAAATAGTACCAACCCGGTGACACCGAGGAATACCTGAGTAAGTTCCCACGGCGTGCACCGACGTACCATCAACAACCAAAACCCGATTACCCCCGGCAATCTGTGAAACATACTGCGGCACGTCTCTCTCAAGGGATCGGAATTGCCATAACCCTCGATGAATTTCTCAACCATTGGCGGCTCCTTTTATGCAAAGAACTACTATGTTGTTAAATACAGCGTATTTACGCTATAATACTAGTGCAACTTGACAACTTGGTCAAGTATGCTAAAATATTATCACTCTACTACACAGAGTGATAATTACCCATAAAATCCACTGCAAAAATATGCAACAACAAAATTTTACCAATCGTTCCCAAGAAACTATCCAGTTAGCGGCACAAATTGCTTCCGAAAATCAACAGGCGCAGGTCGAACCGCCGCATTTATTTTTTGCTTTCCTCGAAGATGAGGATAGTATTGTCGTGTCAATTTTTCACAAACTCAAAGCCAATCTCATCGCCATCCGCGCGGATATCCAGGCTCTCATCGACCAGATGCCCAAGAGCTCTACCGCGGCCCAAGGTGGAATCGGGCAAATCATGCTTGGCCAATCCCTCATTTTTATCTTCCAAACCGCCAATCAGGAATCCAAGCGCATGGGCGACGAATATATCAGCGTGGAACATTTATTTCTGGCGTTTTTGATCGGCAAAAATCCCATTAGCGAGGTGTTGAACAAACATGGTATTCAATACGAAACCGCTCTCAAAGCGCTCGTCTCTGTGCGCGGTAATCAACGCGTGGACTCCCCTGATCCGGAAAACAAATACAACGCGCTTGAAAAATACAGCACCAATCTCACCGACCTGGCGCGCAAAGAAAAAATCGATCCGGTGATCGGTCGCGATGATGAAATTCGGCGCGTAATGCAGATTCTTTCTCGTCGTACCAAAAACAATCCAGTGCTCATCGGCGAACCGGGCGTAGGCAAGACCGCGGTGGCCGAAGGACTCGCGCAACGCATCGTCAATGGTGATGTACCCGAGTCACTCCGCAACAAAGAAGTCGTCACACTCGATGTCGGCTCTCTTCTGGCCGGCACTAAATTTCGCGGGGAATTCGAAGAGCGTCTCAAAGCCGTACTCAAAGAAGTCAACGCCAGCAATGGCAAAATAATTTTGTTTATCGACGAACTCCACACGATCGTGGGTGCTGGCGCTTCCGAAGGCAGTATGGACGCCTCGAATATGCTCAAACCAATGCTCGCTCGCGGCGAACTGCATTGTATTGGCGCTACCACTCTCAAAGAATACCAAAAACACATCGAGAAAGATGCGGCGCTTGAACGTCGTTTTCAACCCGTACTGGTCGTGGAACCCAATACCGACGATGCCATCGCCATTTTGCGCGGTATTAAAGAAAAATATGAAGTGCATCACGGTGTGCGCATTACTGATCCGGCGCTGGTCGCGGCCGTAAAACTTTCTGACCGGTATATTAGTGATCGCTTTTTGCCTGACAAAGCCATCGACCTCATCGACGAAGCGGCTAGCGCCCTACGTCTCGAGATCAACTCTATGCCGGAAGAGCTCGACAAGATGAAACGCCAAGAAATCAAATATGAGATCGAAAAACGCGCTCTCAAAAAAGAAAAAGACGAAGATTCCAAAGCCCGTCTCGCCAAATTGGAAAAAGATTTGGCCAATATGAAGGAACAATCTTCCGAGCTCGAAGCGCGTTGGAAAAATGAAAAAGAAGTGATCACCAGTATTCATACGCGCAAACGTGAAATCGACAAATTGAAACAACAAGCCGATATCGAAGAGCGCAAAGGCGATTTGCAAAAAGTGGCCGAAATTCGCTATGGCAAGATTCCCCTCCTCGAAGGCGAAATTCGCAATGACGAAAAAAAATTGACCCAACTGCAAAAATCGCGCGGGATTCTGAAAGAAGAAGTGTCTGAAGAGGACATCGCGACCGTAGTGTCGCGTTGGACCGGAATTCAAGTTTCCAAAATGCTCAAAAGTGAGACCGCCAAATTGGCGGATATGGAAAAGGAACTTGGCAAACGCGTGATTGGTCAGGACGAAGCCATCAAAGCAATTTCCAATGCTATTCGCCGCAGTCGCGCCGGTATTTCCGAACCCAGCCGTCCGATTGGATCGTTTATGTTTCTCGGACCGACCGGTGTGGGCAAAACCGAACTCGCCAAAGCGCTCGCCGAATTTATGTTCAACACCGAAGACGCCCTTGTGCGCGTGGATATGAGCGAATATATGGAGAAACACAGTGTGAGTAAAATCACCGGCTCTCCGCCCGGTTATATCGGCCACGATGAAGGCGGTCAACTTACCGAGACCATTCGCCGCAAACCGTATTCAGTGGTATTGTTCGATGAGATCGAAAAAGCCCATCCGGATGTATTCAATATTTTGCTCCAAATTCTCGACGAAGGACGAATCACTGATTCCAAAGGACGCACTGTCAATTTCAAAAATACCGTGATCATCATGACGAGTAATATCGGCAGTCAGATGATTCTCGATTATAACAAAAAAGGTGAATTTGGTTTTGGCCAAAAAGTAAATCGCAAAAATAACGAGGACGGGGTGAACACAAAAATTATGGACATGCTCCGCGAGTCGTTCAAACCGGAATTCCTCAACCGCATCGACGAGATTGTGATTTTCCACTCGCTCGATGAAAAACAAATTGAAAAAATTATTGACTTGCAACTCGCCGAAGTGCAACTACGACTCAATGAGAAAAAAATCACGCTCAATGTGGATAGCGTCGCCAAAAAACATTTGGCCAAAGAAGGATTCAATCCGGATTTCGGCGCACGACCTTTGAAACGGATGATTCAGACCGAGATTTTGGATGAGCTGGCTTTGCGCATTATCGAGGGCAAAGTGAGAGATGGGCAGACGGTGAAGGTGTGGGTGGATAAGGGAAAGATAGCGGTGAAATAAATAACAACACAACTCCAAAAAGGGGTTGTTTTGTTATTTGACAACCCCCTTGACAAAAATCGCCATTTAGGCTACTGTGAACGCATCCAATAACCCCGCTGTGGGGTTATAATCAGCCCTTTTCAAACGAGGAAGTGAGGAAAAAATGACCAATTTGATAGGCGTGCCAGTCTACGGCTGGTATATCAAAAAAATCCTGAAGGAGGTTGAGGGAGGAAACTTCCGGAAGGAAATCGGCAAAAAAGTGACGGCACTGTCGCCCGTCAACAAGGAAAACGAGACGGTCGTCGGCACCCTTACGTCCGAGGAATTCGCGGCGTTCATCCTGTCCGAACGGATCGGCAACCGCGTCAGGCGTCTGCCCGGCCTCCTGCCGAAACGCGGTGGGTTCATGAAGCGTTTATTTAACGCCATGGACATGATCGGGTTCGTACAGGCCACCAAGCTCGAATCGCTCGAAGTGTCCGCCCTGCTCGGCCAGTCGGTTCAATCACGCCTTCCCGAGCCGCCGGTCGACCAAGCCTACTACCTCAGGCAAAACGGTCACCTGGACCAAGTCGCGGTGGTTCTCGCACCGAAAGAAGAGAAGCCGAAGCCGAACTGCGAGGGGTGCGCAGTGCAATGCTCCTGCGGCGGATTGCTGTCCTCCGGGTTCTTCAAGCAGATGTTCAATTATGTCGTCCGCCCATAGCGCACGAAGACGACCTTGCGTCAAAAGCATACCAGAAATGGTATGCTTATTTTTTTATCCCAATTTTGCTAAATAAAAAAGGCGCCCCCGAAGGCGGAGCGCCACGCACACATCTATCACACCGAAGTGCCGACTACTTGTCGGCCCCCTTTTTCCGTTTGGCATAGGAAATGGGAATGTCGTTCAGGAAATCCACCAGCACCGGATGCTGAAGTGCACGCCGGGCGGCGTCCCAAAACTCCTGCGGTTGGGACTGCTGTTTGGCGCAGGTGGCATACCAGTACGCCTGTAAGACCGCATCGAGTTTATCAAGCTGGTGAGCCAACCTGGCGAGTTCGGTCTCATTGTCGTCGAACTCCTGCCATAGCTGTAACCACTCATGCGGCGCATTGTACGACGAAAAGATTTGGTGGGCCGCGCCCATCTCCTGCTGTTTTTTCAGCCGCTGTTTCTCTGAATCCACAAGGTTGTCCTTGTTATAGACGATCCAATCACCAAT
>Ga0208373_1001515_pt1 | contig 30589 bp, 27 predicted proteins | sample RifOxyC2_FD_184036 | JGI IMG/M metagenome (GOLD analysis project Ga0208373, IMG submission 184036) | Soil microbial communities from Rifle, Colorado - Rifle Oxygen_injection C2 (SPAdes) | ecosystem: Environmental > Terrestrial > Deep subsurface > Rock core/Sediment | place: Rifle, Colorado... | reverse complement strand
AAAGTTGGTGTGTCTTGTGATGGATTTAAAGTATTTTTTACTTCTGATCTAACGGTTAAATGTGCTGAATCGCCTTTAGGGAAAATATTTAGGAGTTGGAATCTATCAGGTGTTCCATTAATTATTTCACTAATTTCTTTCCCTAATTCAAATTTAATTAATCTCTCTCCAAACAAAAATTTAAATCTTGAAGAATAAAAAAAATGGGTGCGCATATTTTTTTATTTAATTGATAGATAATTTATTTTAATATAAATTAGTGGTGTTTGTAAAATAAATTAATGAAATTTTTATATAAAAAAGTTGTTTTGAAAATCGGAACTAATGTCTTGACTGGAGAAGATGGAAATTTGGATTTAGAGGTAATGCGAGAATTAGTTGATCAAATTGCTTTTTTGAAAAAAGAAGGATTGCAAATTGTAGTTGTAACTTCTGGTGCGATGGGCGCTGGTCGAGCCTTAATTTCTTTGCCAGAAAAGTTAAGCGATGTTTCTGCTCGTCAGGTATTAGCGGCAGTTGGACAAAGCCGATTAATGAATATTTATTCTAACCTTTTTGAAAAACATAAGCTTTTGTGTGCTCAGATCTTGGCTACTAAAAGTGATTTTCGCGATCGGCAGCATTACTTAAATATGAAAAATTGTTTTGAGAGCTTATTGCATGATCGGATTATTCCGATTGTGAATGAGAATGACGTTGTTTCTGTAAGTGAGCTGATGTTTACGGATAATGATGAATTGGCTGGTCTGATTGCCTCAATGATGAATTTTGAGGTGGTGATTAGTTTGACTTGTGTTGAAGGAATTTATGATGGCGATCATGTTATTTCTGAAATTGATCTTAAAAAGTTTTCTAAATTAGAAAAAATTATTTCTCCGGGCAAATCTAAATTTGGAAGAGGAGGAATGATTACAAAAGCAAAAATTGCGAAGAGATTATCTTCTCTCGGTATTGCCACTCATATCGCTAATGGAAAAACTAAAAATGTAGTTTTGAAAATTTTAAATCAAGCTAAAATTGGTACGAAATTTTTACCGCAGAAAGGAGTTTCTAGTGCAAAAAGATGGCTCGCAGGATCAGAAGGACATGAAAAAGGGATTGTTTATGTTAATAAATGCGCTGGAGAAGTCTTAACATTAAAAAATAATATTGCTAGTTTACTTCCAGTTGGTATAACTAAAATAGAAGGCGATTTTGAGAAAGGCGATATTATTAAAATTAAAAATGAAAAAGAAGAAGATATCGCTTATGGCATGGCTGGATATAGTTCAGAAACAGCTAAAAAATATTTAGGCCATAAAGGGAAAAAAGAACTTGTGCATTATGATTATCTTTTTATTAAATAAATGGAAACTATTGGCATTGTTGGTATTGGCAATATGGGATCAGTAATTTTTCGTTCTTTATTAGATATTTTTGATAGGCATAATTTGTATATTGCTGAAAAAAATCCAGAACATCTAAATGCTGTAAAAGAAGAAAATTCATTTTTTCCTCAAGAAAATTGTGTTGCAAATGCTAATGCTATTTTAGGTAAAGTTGATGTTGTGATTTTAGCTATGAAACCACAGTTTTTTCAAAAATTTTATTCTTCGTTAAAAGTTGATTTAAGTTCAAAATTGATTATTTCAATTATGGCTGGCGTATCTTTACAAACATTAACTAAAAATTTGAAATCAAAAAAAGTTGTTCGATGCATGCCGAATCTTTGCGTTCGTGTTAAAAAAGGTTTGATTGGATGGATGGCTAGTAAGGAAGTTACGGATGATGAGAAAAGATTTGTTAAAAAAATATTTGAATCTATGGGCGAGCAAATCGAAGTCTCAGAAGAGTCAAAAATAGATGCGATTACGGCTTTGAGTGGGACGGGACCGGCGTATTTTTTTTATCTTTGTGAACTTTTGGAGGAAAAAGCTTGGGATCTTGGTTTTGACGTTGAAGATGCAAAAAAATTGGCAGAAACAACTTTTTTTGGGAGTGCTTTAACTTTAAATAAAAGTAACTTAGATGCTAAATCATGGCGTAAGGCCGTAACATCAAAAGCCGGCACAACAGAAGCGGCTTTGAAATATTTAGAAGAAAATAAATTTAAAGAAGTTTTTAAAGAAGCAGTGGGAAAAGCGAGAGATAGGTCAGAAGAGCTGGGGGGATTTAATTAAGTCGCCGTAACGAAATAACTTTCATATCTAAGGCAAATTAAGCATTCAGATTTGAATTTTCTTCAATCGTGAAATTCTCACTGTAGCTGGGCTACACTTCCAATTTCACTCAATCAGAAAAATCAAATCTGAACACTTACTTAGACCTTATCTATAAAAGTTATTTCGTTACGGCTCCTAAGAATTAAACAATATATTAATTTGCACAAATCATAAACTATTATTAAACTAATTATAGTTTATAAAAATTAAATTTAAAGTTTTGGATTATATCGCGAAAATTCGGCAAGATTTTCCTATTTTAAAAGCTAAATTTAATAATAAAGATTTGATTTATTTTGATAATGCCGCAACCAGTCAAAAACCAATACAGGTTATCAAAGCGATGGAAGATTTTTATTTAAATTCAAATGCTAATGTGAATCGTGGCATTCATTTTTTAGGTGAAAAATCAACGGAGGCTTATGAAAATGCTCGAAAAAAAGTTAAAAATTTTGTAAATGCGAAAAAAACTTTTGAAATTATTTTTACCAAAAATGCTACTGAAAGTTTAAATCTTGTAGCTCGAACTGTTTGCGAGGGATTAAAAAAAGGCGATGAAATCTTGCTTTCTAAAATGGAACATCATTCCAATATTGTTCCTTGGCAAATTATTGCTAAAAAATTTGGTTTAATTTTAAAATTTGTAAATTTAACAGAAGACTTCAGATTAGACATGAAAGATTTTGAAAAAAAGTTATCTAAAAAAACAAAAATTGTATCTATCACATATATTTCAAATGTTTTGGGAGTGATAAATCCAATTAAAGAAATTTGTAAAAAAGCGCATCAAACAGAAGCTTTGGTTTGTGTTGATGCCTGTCAAACCGCTCCGCATATCAAAATTGATGTTCAGGATTTAGATTGTGATTTTTTGGCTTTTTCCGCTCACAAGATGCTTGGTCCAATGGGAATTGGAGTTTTGTATGGCAAAAAAGAAATTTTGGAAAAATTACCAGTATTTTTGGGTGGAGGAGACATGATTCAAGAAGTTTTTGAGGATCATTTTACACCTGCCTATTTACCAAATAAATTTGAAGCTGGAACACCGAATGTAGCTGGGGCGGTGGGGCTGGAGGCTGGGATAGAGTATTTAATTAAAAATGCCAGCCCGACTTGTCCAAACGATTTATTCGGGCGGAAAGATTCATTCTGGCGGGAAAAATGGAAAATGAAAAATGAAATGGAATTAACTGAATTTTTATTAACCGAAATGCAGAAAATGAAATTTGTGAAAATTGTTGGACCGAAGGATTTAGAAAATAGAATTGGTGTGATTTCGTTTGAAGTTGAAGGAGTGCATCCTCATGATGTTGGAGAATTTTTTAATAACGAAGGGATTGCAATAAGAACTGGCCATCATTGTGCACAGCCTTTGATGAACTATTTGAATTTAATCGCAGTTTCAAGGGCCTCTTTATATATCTATAATACGAAAGAGGAATGCGAGAGATTTTTGGAGGTGCTGGAGGAGTGTTGGAGGTATTTTGGGAAATGAAAAATTGAAAATGTAAAATTAAAAATATGGCTAAAGCAATAAAAACTGAACATTGTGGGGCTAAAAATGGTGGCGGATTTTGGGGAATGCGTAAAGAAGCAAAAATGTTAAGTAAAAAAAAGAGAAGAGTGAATCAAAGGAAAGAAATTAATTTTAAATTAAGGCAGGGAAAAGCTTAAAATATCGCTTTGATAAATTTCATATATAATTCGTAGATTTTGGTGATGGTTTGGGGTAGGATGGGAGTGGTAAAATTTAAAGTATGGATAAAGATTTTATTAAAAAACCATTTTGGATAAGAAATTCTTTATATAAAGAATCTGATGATTATTGTATATATAGCTTTGAAGTGATGTCAGAGAAATGTATTCTTGGACAATTAAGGTATGAAAATTGGTTATTTATTCAAAATATAAATTGTAAGAATAAAGATGGGTTATTCATTTATAATATAAAATATAAATATTTTAATGATAAGAATAATATTGAATGGAATGATCGAGAAAAATTAATAAAAAGAGATGCTTATTATTTTGATGATAATATTATAGGGGAAATACTATCGATGCTTTCTGTTTTTTTCAAAGCACGATTTTTTATTTTAGCTCAATATTATTTGGATAAAGACGATAATTTCTTTAATAGAATTATTAAAGATGAAATGATGAATTTATATGTTAAACCACTTGAATATTTAGATTATGATGTCTTTAATAATAAAAAATATAATTTTAAAGATTTTGAAGATTTTTTAAAAAAAGTTAAATTATTACGTTTAGAATTATATGAAAATTTTATGTATAGCTGTAAATATTTTCATTTAGCATTAAAGGAAATAAATAGCTTAGAATTGTCAGCTGAAATGGTTTATATAAGGTTAGTTTCTGCAATAGAAAAACTCACAAGTTCGGGATTAAAAAGCTATAAATCTGAACTTAAAAAAATGTTAAGTAAAAAGATAGATGAATCTGGGTTAAATAAGGAGGAGAAAAAGGCATTTAGTAATATTATAGGACTGTATGCTTCTACAGATTTTTTTATAGATTCTTGCTTAAAATATTCAAAAGGATTTTTTGATGATATAAATTATATTTTAGATTTACCAAATCCTTCATTCATTCAAGATCATAAAATTACTGAAAGTGAATCTAAGAAATATATAAAAAATATTTATACAGCTAGATCTCAGTATTTACATGCTGGAAGTTCTATGAATTTATCAAGTTATGATTTGCTTTATATTAAGAAGACGGAAATAGGAGTATTAAAATATGATATTAATTTTAAAATATCTGAAGACAAGAAAGACGAACCAATTGTTGTAAAAGGGGGATTTAAAGAATATACTACGAAAAACATATTGCCTTATTTGCATTGGTTTGAAAGATTAGTAAATAAATGTATTTCAAATTTTTTAGATGATTTAAGCTCCCAGCCTCCGCAAGAATGACAGAATGGATTTTTCATTGCTATTTTATAAATTCACGCATATAATTAAACTATACTTTATAAATAAGCGTAAAAATGTTAAATGTAGATGTTTTATATAAGGTTTTAGAAGATTCACAAAAAATTTCCGCAATAAATATTATTGAAAGAGAGGAATATTTTGATTTTTTGAAAAAGAATATTGATTCAAGGGTTATTAAGGTTGTAAGTGGATTCCGAAGAAGTGGTAAGTCTTTTTTGTTGAAACAATTAGTGGAATTTTTAAAGAATAAAAAGAAGATTAATGAAGAAAATATATTTTTTATTAATTTTGAACATGATTTACTATTTAGCCATCGAAATCTTGATGATTTAAGAAAATTATTTGAAATTTTTAAGGAAAATATTTGGAGAAAAGGGAAAATTTATATTTTTTTGGATGAAATACAGTTAGTAACAGGATGGGAAAGTCTTGTAAGAACACTTTATGAAGAAGGTCAGAATAATTTTGATATTTTTATTACTGGTTCAAATAGTTCACTTCTTTCAAGCGAATTTAGTTCTGCTTTATCAGGAAGAGTTATTGAAATGACAGTGTATCCATTTTCTTTTAATGAATTTTTGCTTTATAACAAGCTTTGTGTTCAAAAAGAAAAGGATTTCTATCAAAATAAAATTTTAGTAAAACAATTATTTAATGATTATTTTTTATATGGTGGGATTGTGGAAAGTTTTTCTTTGGAAAAAGAATTTAAGAAAAATTATTTTGAATCTTTGTTCCGTAAAGTGCTTTTGGATGACATTATCAAAAGATTTAAGGTGAGAGATGTTAGTGCTATTGAAAATTTATATAAATTTATAATTTCAGATATTGGATCTATTTTGAGTCCAAAAAATATAGAAATTTCGTTATCTAAAACTGGTTATAAGCTCTCTGTTCCAACTTTATATACATATATTGATTATTTGATAAAATCTTTTGCTTTATTTGAGCTGAAAAAATTTGATTGGAAGCTACATAGTGTTTTTGATGGCAGTTTTAAGTATTTTTTAGTGGATAATGGATTTCTTCGGGCATTGAATTTAAATAAAAGAGATATTAAAGAAAAACTTTTAGAAAATTTAGTTTTTATGCATTTAAAAAGGCAAGGATATGAAATTTATTATGGCAGAGATGATAAAGGTAAAGAAATTGATTTTTTGGTAAAAAATAAGACGAAATTTACAAAAATTCAAGTTACGTTAGAGCTTAATGCTAATAATTATGAGAGGGAATTAAATAATTTTGTTTTAGCCAGCAAACATAATATTAAAGGAGAAAATTTATTGCTTACTATGGAAGATAATGAAGAAAAAATTTCTTATAAAGGGATTAAAATTGAGAAAAAAAGTGTAGTAAAGTGGATAATTGGAATTTGAAAAGTGAAAAATCTGATTGGTTAACTGAAGAAGAAGAGGAGGGTGTAGAGCAAAGCTTAAAAGACCTAAAAGAAGGTAAAGGATTTCAAGGCACAGCTAAAGAGGTAGTAAAATGGTTAAAAAAATAATATAAAAATTGTAATTCCATCTTTAATTTATTAATATCTGATTACTAATAAAATTTTTTAAATATTAAGATTCCTATTTCCGCAGGAATGACAAACATTATGGATTTATACGCAGAAAATATCATGGACCATTACAAGAATCCGCGATTCAAAGGATCGCTTTCAAAGAAATCTGTATCTGTAACTCAAAAAGAAGCGAATCATAGTTGCGGAGATATTATGGAAATTGATTTAGAAATTCATGATGAAAATCTAAAAAATATCGCTTGGAGAGGAGAAGGTTGTGCAATCAGCCAATCTGCCATGTCAATTTTACTAGAAGAAATAAAAAACCTGCCTGTTTCTGAAATTTTAAAACTAAAAAAAGAAGATACTTATAAAATGCTTGGCGTTCCAATATCAGCCAGAAGATCAAAATGCGCTACCTTATCTTTACTCACTTTAAAAAATGCTATTTTGAAATATCAAAACAAAAACCTTTTGCATTTTGTGGATATTTTAGAATAAAGGTCTTTTCCAAGAATAAAATAAATCATTAATTCAAAATTTATAATTATTACGATCTCCAATCCCTATTTCAAAATTTATTCTAGTTTGTTATGATAAATATGTTTAATATTATTTATGCATTTAAAAATTTTTCAAAAATTCTCTTTCACCCTAATTGAAATAATTATTGTCATTACTTTGATTGGTATTTTAAGTAGTGCTGGATTTGGATCTTATAATAATTTCAAATATAGATTCTCATTTGAAGCTCAATATCAAGAACTTTTCGGCTATTTCCAAAATGCTAGACAAATGGCATTGACTGGGAAAAAACAAAAATATGAAGATTTAGGAATGAAAAATATTGAAAATTACGATATCTCTATTGTCAAAAATTCCGGAGATGTATATTTCAGAGGAATATTCAGCAATGAAGAAGTGGATTTAGGAGAAGAAATAGATTTGGCAAGTTTAAAAATTTCTAATCGATATAAAATTAATTTTCTTAATGGAAAAGGAGAAACCGCACCGTTTAATTCCATTTATAATTGTTCTATTGATTTTTATGTTGATAAAAATGGAGCTAAAATTTATGCCGATGGTGAAAAACCAGAAATAATTATTGAACTTCAAGACCTAAAAATTCCAGATCGCAAAAAAGGAATATATATAAATGCTCTATCTGGAATTGCAGAAGAAATTTAATTACGAACCTATAAGCACTTTATGTTAAAAAAATTTCTCCATCCCTCCGAAACTCTCCTTGAAATCATAATCGCTATTGTGATTATCGGCATTGGCGCGTCCGCATCAGTAGCCGTTATTTCCAGCGCAGTGATCGGTAATGAAGCCATAGAAACCCGATTAATTGCGATTAATCTTGCTAGAGAAGGACTAGAAGTTTTTATTAATCAAAGAAATACTAATATTGAAGCCGCGAATTATTTTGCCAATCCACAGTGCTGGAGATCTTTGGATATTAATGATTGCAATGCTTCATCAGATGATTTATGGGGATATGGCGCTGATTTTGTTGATTATACAGTCAATTTAAATCCAAGAATGATGATTTTTACAATAGAAAAAGCTGGAACGAATATCGATGACGGGATAACGCCTCCTGAAGAATTTAGATTATATAAAGACGGTGAATTTTACGTACAAGATATTAATTCTATGGAAACAAATTTTTATAGAGCGGTAAGAGTACAAGAATTAAACGAAAGCGATTTTGATGCCAGTCCGAATTTGAAATTTACAAAAGGAGAAATTCTTAAATTAACTGCTATTGTATATTTCAAAACTAGAACTGGATTTAGCAAGACGGAAACGTCTACTATTTTGAGCAATTAATTTTAAAAACAATTTGCAAAAACCATCCTACACCTTAATTGAACTAACTATAAGCATCGCTATACTTTCTACAGTAATTGTCGCGGCGATGACTGTATTTTCTAATGTTATTAATTCGCGTGAAAGATTAACAAAAGAAAACTTTTTATATAACGAAAGTCGTTTAATAATAGAACAATTAATTAAAGTCATTCAAGAAAATGCCATTGATTACAGTGAATATTATAATCAAAATGTCCTGCCTGTTGATAGAAATCAATTCGGCGCAAATTATAATATTTATGCCACTCGTTTTATTGATCCAACTGAGAACTGCAATAATTTAAACGCTGGCGAAAACACGCTTGATTCTTTAATATTTAATCAATCTTCAAGTGATTTAGGCGGTTGTTGTTATAAATCAAGCACCATGAGTTATTATCCCCTATCAGATCCGAAATGTAACGATGCTGACACTGAACCTACCAATGTTGGTAAAGATAAATGGTCAGGAGAAAACCCATATTCCGCCACTTCAAGATATAATGTCGATATTGATGATGCTAATGCTTTTTGTGATAACGATACTATTAGTGCAAGGAAATGCAAGGATCTAACTTCACCAGCAGAAATTTATGGAAATAATAAACTTTATTTAATTTCAACGGACGGCCTTGAAAAAACAATTTTTGTAAAAGAAAATGTTGAATATAAAGGCAAAAAAAGTTCGGTTATTTCTTTTGTGAAAATGGATGGAAGTGATAGTAATAATGATGCTTTGATTGATTCTTGGACTTGCAACAATTATTTTAACTGTACAAATACAAACAACACTCCAAACAAAGAAGATTTTGCAGATAATCATAGTGAAAGTGATCTTGCTGGATATTTTGATGATTTTATCCCGATTTCCCCTTTTGCTTTGAAAATTGAGGAATTGAAATTCTATATATCACCGACCGAAGATCCAAATCTAGCTTATGCAGAAGAAAATGCGCAAAAAAGACCATCAGTAACAATTATCATGAAAACAAGCCTTACTGACACAACCGGAATCATTGGAGGAGAAAACGTAAATCTAACTTTGCAAACAACAATTACGCCAAAATATGAAGAAATAAAAAGTTATCGAATAGAATAAACTTATTAATTTTAAAAACATGCCAAAAAATCAATCTATCTTTATCACAAAAATCTTTCACTTTTCTTCAGCGCATTTTCTCACCGATTACCACGGGAAATGCGAGAATTTACATGGACATAATTATAAACTTGAAATCACTGTCAAAGGCGATATGCAAAAAAATGGTATGGTAATTGATTTTGCTATTTTAAAAAAAATCGTCAAAGAAAATATCATTGAAAAACTTGATCACAAAAATTTAAATGATCTTTTCAAGAATCCCTCAGCCGAAAATATCTGTATTTGGATTTGGGAAGAATTAGAAAATAAATTCGACAAAAATATCAACCTGCACGAAATAAAATTATGGGAAACCGAAAATAATTGTGTTATATATAAAAAATAAAATTATGCAAGAAATCGAATTAAAAATCTTGGACATTGATAAAAAAAATTTAATCCAAAAGCTGAAATCAAAAAAAGCTGTCAAAACTTATAAAGGGCTAATGAAAATTGCATATTTTGACCAAGAAGATAGTAGGATCAAAAAAGCTGATGAACTCTTAAGACTTCGCGATATCGGCAATGGAAAAGTTGAAATCACTTATAAAAGTAGTCCGCAAATTAAAGATGGCTGTAAAGTTTACGACGAATTGGAAACTTTATCTGAAAATTTCGACATGCTCTGTGAAATTTTTGAAAAAGCTGGACTAAAAAAGACCATGTATTATGAAAAAAAACGTATTCAATATGAGTATAAAAATGTAAAATTCGAAATTGATACTTATCCAAAGATTCCAACTTGGGTCGAATTAGAAGTGAAAAATCCAAAAATAATAAAAGAAATCTTAAAAGAATTTGAATTACAAAATCACGAAACATCCAATCTAACCTGCACCAAGCTCTTTGAAATAAAATATCAAAAGGTGAAATTAAATGGATTAAAATTTTAAAAAATATTGCTTTTTTACCATATAAATGATATGTTACCCTCGTAATACTAAAAATATTCCCATGCAAACAACAATAAAAAGAACATTTACCTTGCCTTTAAAAACAGTAGAAATTTTAATTCAAGAAATTCCAAGCAGTCAAAGAAGCAAAATCGTAGCCGAAGCAATAGAGGAATATTTATTAAGGAAACAAAGAGAAGAAGCGTTGAAAATGCTTGATCAATTTGCCATGACCGTCAAACCAAAAACTAAACTTTCCGCAGTTGAATGGTTAAGAAAAGATCGAAGAAGCCATTAAATTTTAATCATGCAGACTTTTATTTTGGACAGTTCAATAATTATAAAAGGATTAAATGCTTATGAAGATAATTACGAAACAGCAAAAATAATTTTTGAAGATATTAAAAATAAAAAAATTGAAGTTTTATTGCCTGACTATTGGAAACATGAAGTTTTAAACTATATCTCCAGAGTATATGAAGCAGAAAAAGGATTTTATTTATTTAAATGGTTAGAATCGTTGCAATTTAAAGAAAAAAAACTTGATGATAATACCATTCAAAAAGTTATAAAAATAATAAAAACTTGCAAAGGAACTGCTTCTTATGATGCCACTTTTCATGCTATGGCCATAATCGAAAATGCAACTTTAATCACTGCTGATGAAAAACATTATAATAAAACCAAAAAATTAAAACACATAATACTTCTTAAGAATTATAAATAAAAAATAACAACTTAACAATTTAAATTATGTCAGAAAATAACCAGGTTTATAAAATTCGGCATTCCTGCGAGCATGTTTATGCTCAAGCTATCAAAGAACTTTATGGAGATGATATAGCCCTTGCTGTCGCTCATATTTCAGACGAAGGTTTTGCCAATGATGCAAAATGGAAGACCCCAATCTCAGAAGATGATTTACCTAAAATCGAGAAAAAAATGCAAGAAATCATATCTGCTAATTTGCCAATTGTCCGCAAAGAAATTTCTTTAGAAGAAGCCAAAAAACTTTTTAAAAATAATCCATTTAAATTGGAATGGGTAAATCAATGGGCTTCTCAAGATAAAACTCTTACAGTTTATCAAACAGGAGATACTTATATAGATCTTTGCAAAGGACCTCACGTCAAAAGCACAGGCGAAATTAAAGCATTTAAATTAACATCTATCGCAGGTGCATACTGGAGAGGAGATGTAAATAATGAAATGTTAACTAGAGTTTATGGAATCGCTTTCGAGAGCCCAAAAGAATTACGTAAATATCTTATGGCGCTAGAAGAAGCTAAAAAAAGAGATCATAGAAAGCTTGGGCAAGAACTCGATCTTTTTATGATGCATGAAAAAGTCGGCGCTGGTTTGCCAATGTGGTTACCAAAAGGAGCGATCATTGTCGAAGAATTGGAAAAACTCGCCAAAGAAATTGAACTTAAAGCTGAATATAAAAGAGTTCGCACTCCTCATATCGCCAAAGAGGAATTATATATTCAATCAGGACATTTACCTTATTACAAAGATTCAATGTTCCCGCCAATGGAACTTGATAATGAAAAATATTATCTCAAGGCCATGAACTGCCCGCATCATCACTTAATTTACGCTAATACTCCAAAAAGTTACCGTGATCTGCCTTTGCGGCTGGCTGAATATGGACATTGTTACCGTTATGAAGACAGCGGCGCTCTTTTCGGATTAATGCGCGTCAGATCCCTATGTATGAATGATGCTCATATTTATTGCGCACCTGAACAATTTAAAAGCGAGTTTCTAGCGGTAATTGATTTATATAAATACTATTTTAAATTATTTGGCATTGAAAAATTTGAAATGGAATTAAGTCTTCATAATAAAGAAGGACTTGGTAAAAAATATGTTAATGAACCAGAACTTTGGATCCAAACTGAACATGAAGTAAGAGAAGCGATGAAAGATTCGGGCGTTCCCTTCTCGGAAGTTGCGGGTGAAGCGGCTTTTTATGGACCAAAAATAGACGTTCAAATCTGGAGTGCAATTGGGAGAAAATTCACTTTAGCCACAAATCAATTAGACTTTGCTGTACCAAAAAGATTTAATTTAACTTATATTGATAAAGACGGACAAGAAAAAACTCCACTTTGTATTCATCGAGCTCCACTTTCAACTCACGAAAGATTCATCGGATTTTTGATCGAACATTTTGCTGGCGCTTTTCCAGCTTGGCTAGCTCCAATTCAAGTAATCATTCTTCCCGTTTCAGACAAACATTTAAAATATGCGGAAAAACTTTACCAAGAATTCAAAGATCAAAATATTCGAGTGGAAATAGATGACTGCAAAGAAACTCTTGGTAAAAAAATTAGGAATTCAGAAATGCAAAAAATTCCCTACATGCTTGTTGTTGGTGATAAAGAAATTGAAAGTCAATCAATCACCATCAGAGATTACAAAACCAAAGAACAAAAGACAGAAAAAATTGAAATTTTTACAAAAAACATTTTGGAAAAAATTGAAAAACGCGCATTGTAGAGACACATTGCAATGTGTCTCTACATGCGTGTTATTTTATCGCCTTATTATAAGTCTCCAATCCCAAATCATCAACCAAAGCCTGTCCTTTTTCATCTTTAACAAAATGAGTTAAAGGCATACCTTGATAATTTTGCATAACTTCTCGCTTCAAAGCTTCTTTATTTGTTTTTCCAGCTCTAAAAGCTGATACAATTTCAGCTCCGCCAGCTTCATGCCCCCACGTTGTCTGCATATATTGTTCTTCTTCACTGCTATCGCCTAATACTCCAAGCCCAATACCATATTCTATCATTTTTTTTCTAGCCGCCAAAACTCCTTTATGACCTTTTCCGGCTCTAGCGTAAGCTTTGAATCCCTCAAATATAGCGTATCTATAAGCTCCAAGCTGAATTGATGGCGGCATAACTGATTTCACATTAAGCTCATCTCTCCAATAACCAGGCTTTGTTTCTGCTGTTTGTATCGGATTATTTGCTGAATCAAGCACAACTTTTCCCCCCTCATTTTTAAAAGATTCTTCAAATATATATCTATCTATATTCACAAATTTAAGCAAAATTTTCTCAAAATATTTATCATCCATCATGCCGCTATAAAAAATCAATTGCTTATAACAGTTTGAAATACAGTTCGTAGAGATTTTATCAGAAGCATCCTCACGTCTATTCATGCCAGTTTTGAAATCTCTCTCAGTAATATGCCACAAGATCTCCTCTGACCAATCAGGATCAGCCGGTCCTTTAAATCGTCCAAAAGCTTTATTAAGCCGTTCAGCGGCTTTATCAGATTCGCAAAGTCGATCACCGGACATCCACCATTGCCAAATTAAATAATCTGGATATTGAGCATTACCATGTGCGAATGGCTTAAGCGCGCAAATAAATTCTAATTCTGTTTGATAGTGATAACCTTTTTCTTCCATATATCTAGCAATTCTCTCAGGCGGCTTAAACTCTACTCTTTTTTTATCCTGATCAATCACATTCATCGCGTTTTCAATCGGTGGGAAATCGTTTAATTTTTCTTGAGAAAGCGTCATTAATGTATCTTCAGTTAAAATCCCTAATTCATAACCTTTATAGAAATAATAAAAACATTTCTGCGGAGTTGATTTGCCGTCATCAATCGAGTATCGAAAAGCGCCTTCATAATGCATACTATCAACCCACGGCGGACGCTGACCTGAATGTATCGCATGTTCAATTTTCTCCACGCCTTCTTCCCATATAAACATTTGATTTTGCTCAGCTCGAACTAGATCTTTAAATTCATTTGCCTTGCTCAAATATTTTGATTTTGCAGTTTTTCTAAGTTCTACGGTAGCATTCTTACCATAACGTTTATTATAAGCATATTCAGCTTGAGTTTGACTATAGATTCTGGCACCAAGAGTCTGTTCAATTGCTTGCCAAACAGCTTTGTGCCCAAAATTTAAATCACCAATATGTTCAGCTTTATACTCCAATATAGCTTTTAACTGAAATTCATCACGACAATCCCACAAAAGATCTTGAACCTCACCTTCATCCATTCCTTTAAACATCTCCATCCACTCATGAACCTTGCCATTTTCATCAGATTGAACTTTTGCTCTTTGTTTGCTTCCGTACGCGCTTGATCCTCCAATGTCTCCACCAACAGTATGCGCTCGGAAATTATCAAGAGTTTCATGATCTTCTTTTACATGTTGCCAAGCCTCAGAAAAAATCTTTCCGCAAGTATGAATAGATAAAAATCTGGTATTAACCCATAAATCTTTAAAAAACGGGACATCAGGAATAGAAATCGCTTCAAAATTTTCTATTTGCTCATCAATTTTCTTCAAAAAACTAATCGGCGTATTAAATTCTTTTTCAAAGTTTTTAAAGGCAGAAATTGTAACCGGATCATTTGAATTTGCGTCAAAAGCATTTAATCTATTTTTTATAGCCTCAAGATCATCTCCAGCCTTATCAAAATTACTCGAATCATATTTAGCACCAGCTTCTTTTATTCTTTGTTTTAATCTATCTAAATTCAAATAATATAACTTTTTCACGTCAGAACCTGATTTTACTTTTTCCAAAATTCGATTAATTTCCGCCAACATATCAGCTTTTTTCTCAGCTGGACTTTTATCTTTTTCTGGTTTTTTCTCTTCTGGCTCATCATCGTCTAAACCAGCTTTAGCTCCAGCTAGAATTGATTTGCCGTTAGCGCCATTTTGATGATTCGCCGCAATTCGAGAAAGTTTGTCTGAAACTTCATTTTGTTTTCGAAAAATATCAAAATCAATATTATTTCTCTCACATATTTTTCTAAATAAATTTATGATTTCTCCATATTCTGTACTATAATTTCGGCCTGTATTAATAGCTTCCTGCGCATCTATTTCTTTTATAATTCCTCTCCTTCTTACTGCTTGTGCTGAGACATCTTCTACCTGCGGATTTGAAATCCCATAAAAAACATTAAACAAATTTTCCAATTGTCCAAATTCATTATCAACAATCACCTCATCCGCACGTTTTTCAAATTCATCTTTCATTTGATCTTGCCTGACATGATGCAATTCTTCACTTAAAAAATCAGCTAACATCGCATCAACTTCTTGTTTATCAGTATCCAAATTTAATTTTCGTGCTTTCAAAACCTCTTCATAATCCTCAAAAACAATAATTTCATAGCCAGTATCATCCTGATTCGGCATTTGAAATCCAAGCGGAGATGAAGCATTAATAGCCGCCTCCGCACGATTAACATCCTTGATTCGTTGAGTAGTTGAATTATTATAAGCACCCTCGATCCCCAGATGTTTTTTCAAAGCTAGAGACAAACTATTTCTATTTTGAAAACGAATTTTGATACTAGCGGAATCACTTTCAATTTTAGAAACTAAAGCCTGAGTTTCATGACCACGCTGACAGAAATCATATTTATGATCTTTAGCTTTCTTAACTTCTTTTGATTTTTTCAAAATATTTCTTGCATTTTCTTTTCTTTTATATAATTGAAAAATTCCCGCATATTTTTCCAAAGCATTTGAATCATCAGAATTTGAATCTTGAATCTCTTTAAATTTTTTAAAAAATAATTTGGAACGCTCAGCGGGATCAGTAGTCGCCATTATACGTTTTTTAAAATTTTCCGGCTTTTCTAACGCAGCTTCATAAGTTAAACCTATCAAACCTTTTCTTCTCGCTTCAATAAAACTTTTGCTAGTACTTACCGCTCTAGCTTCCAAATCCTGCCTAACCTTCTCACCCTGAGAATTATTATCAGCTATTGCTTTAGACATAAACGCAATAGCCTGACCTTTATCTTCACCAAAATCTTTATCCAAATCAACTCCCATTTTTTTAAATCTCTCTTTATTTTGCTCAATTAAATTTCTTCTCCACATTCTTTTTATTACCTCTTCTTGAGAATCATCGCTCTCTTTTATTTCTGTTTGCTTAAGTTCTGATTGCAATTTTTCAAAATATAAAATCCCTTTATCTTCCTCACTTAAATCCATTTCATCAGTAATAGCGTCAAGAGCTCTTAATTGTTTTTGAATCACTAATTCCTGTTTTCTAACTTCATCTATTTCCGCATCCATATTTTTCAAAAACCCTCTACTCCTTTTCCATTCATCAGCATCTTGTATGAGACCTTGTTGATAATCATGCAAAGACCTATCAAATTTTTGTAAATTTAATCTAACTTTATCCGCATCAATTTCTCCTTCAATCGGTTCTATAGCTCCATCAAAAATTCCTCTCATCCTTTGAATAAATCCGTCTGCATCATCAACTTGAGAAACTGCAAAAGAATCTTTAATTTGTTTAAGAAGACCTGAAATTTTTTGCGATTCAAGAGATTTCAAAAATAATTTATATTGTTTTTTGATATCATCTGGATCCGTTATTCCTTCAATTTGTTTTACGAATATTTCCGCATTTGGCAAAATATATTGTTGCAACAAACTTCTAACATTATCATAATGTCTACCTCTTCCTGAATCGCTATAATTTTTAATACTACCTAAAAATTTATCAGAATCAAAAGCAACACCATCAAACGAATCTTCATTAATAAATTCACTAATATCTTGATATCGCTCTTTAAATTCTGAAATCACCTCGCTATCTCCTTCCGTCAAATCTCGCTCTTGAAGCAAAGCTCCAAAACGTTGATTTAACTCTTCTCTTGAACTTGATTCTCTGCAAGACAAACCAAATTTAAAAATATCTTGCATTAAAGAAGGAGTATCACTATCAAAACTGATTTGATCAGGATCTAAATATTTCGCTTCAGGCCTATAAGTTAACTTTTCAAGCAATTCACTAGAAAATTTCTTGCTATCATCTACCTCTTGCTCTTTTCTTCTAGCTAAAGATAATTTTTTTCGTTCAAGTTTATCACGTTCTTTTCCTAAATTTTCACGTAAACTAGGAATATCCTTTTTTGACAAAGTCTGTCTTCCTGAAGTTAATTGTTGAAATTCTTTATCTAAATTCTGCCTTGTAAGTCCAGCCATAAAAGCAGTTTTTTTATCCAAAGAAATTACGCTTGGCTTCTTTCCTTTTGCTTTTTTAACCGCTTCAAGATTTTGTATCGCGGCAATTATACCCATTTCAAGTTTAACTTTTATATCTTTGCCCAAAGTTTCCGCATCAATTTCTTTTGCGGACATCGCATCTCTTATGTGTCCAAAATTTGCCAAATCAACTCTTTCAGCTAATAATTCATTATATCCGTCACGATGAAGAACTCCTTCATAAGTAACTCCAATAATTTCATTTTCCTGCAAGTAATATTGCATAGCGAGTGGAAAAGCTTGAACGCTAGCTGGCCCATTGCTTATATCTTTTTTTGCCAAATCTTTTAAATCAGCTCTAACATCATTAGGAAAAGCTCGCAAATATTTCATAAATTTTCTAATATGCTCGGATGGTAATAAATTTTCTAAAAAATCTGCCACATGATCTTCAAAATCCCCCCATCTCTCTTGAAGCTCCATAGTAGTCGGAAATTCTTCTTTAACTCGCTTCTCAAAAGCTATATCTTCCTTTAATAATTTAAAATATTGTCCAACAGAATAAATTTCAGGTATTTTAACTTCTTCTCCTAGATTCTTGCCTTTCAAAACCGTAGCTAATTGATCTCTAATTTTTTGAATTTCAGAAAAAACCTTATTCCAATCTGCTTTTTCATACACACTGTCATACACATATCTAATCTTCCATCCCTCATGATCTGGATATGGAATCTTTCTAAAATCACTTGCCGTAAATTGGCGCAAAAACCTTTTCTCACTTTCTCCAAATTCCTGCCCTCTCTCAATCCTAGCAACAAAAGAATCAAAATAACTTTTTAATATCATATTTTCCTGAATTTGCTCTCCTTTTCCTTTCTGCTCTAGCATTTCAAAAACTTTTTGCTCCTCTTCAGTTCTTATTTTCCCCTCCAAAATCTCATATATTTTCTTCTCCATCTTATCTAAATTTTCATTAGCCATTCCTCCATCTTCTGTAACCGCAAAAACCATTCTTTTTTCTCCAAAAGAAAATTTATTAGCAAACCAATTTTTTATGTGTTCTAAACTCATTAAAAGACATATAATAATCTTTATATTTTATCATATTTTGAAAGAACTGAGAATTGTAAACTTAAGAACTGAGGGCTTAGAATTATAGTTTTTGATGGATTTTTTTAGAGAAATGTGGTCTAGATAAAATTTTTAATAAAAAATTTGACAAAAAGAGAAAAAGATATTATTTTGTCCATGTTATTTAATTAAAAAAATATTTTATGGAAACAGTAGCAAATGATAACATTCCCACAAATGATCCCTTAAATTTAACCCCAGAAGTATTACCACAAGTTGAGCCAATAAGATTAAGAATAGGAATAGGAATAGAGGGGACTGATCATGAAGATAATATTTTTATATTAGATGATCCTGTTTGTGGAGACTAAGAATTGAAAAATTATATTAGAATTAAATAGTATTTTTTTAGTCATATTAATTATGTCACTTGGAGAATACAGATTAATTGATAATAATCATGATGATATATTACGATTTGCCATAACTGCTTTTACAGATAATCCTTTGTTAATTCAAACAATTGAACTTAGGCACATTATTGGTTTTAATGTAAAAATTGGATTAGTAACAAATCCTTATCAATATTTTTTAAATATTGATAACAATGACACTGATCGAACAGATTCCAATTATCATTTTTTATATGAAACTTTATTTGCGAGTGCTATAAAATATACATTTCCTGATAGGAAAAATTATAATCAAAATAATTATCCTCAACATTATTTCCCAATTTTTTTTGAAAATATCAATGATCTTTCTTTATTTCTAAAATCTTTAATAGAGGGAGTAAGAAATTAATTTTAATTTATTATCTTAAAAAATATATATTTTTTACGACCCTCCTGTCGCCGCAGGCGCTTCATCTACTAACTTCAAATGATCACCATCTGCCTCAGTTTTCTTCCCAGCTGGAAGAACAACTTTTATAGTTACCCCATCTTTATTTTTGTATTCTATCTTCTTTATTTTCTTTCCACTTCCATCATCTTCTTCTATCGCTTTAGCTCCTTGTTGCTGACAAGCTGTTTCTGCTCTAGTCATCTCTATTTCAGTTTTTGCAACTGTATTTTGGATATGTGAAGCTCCAGCTGAAGCTTCATGAGCCGCAGTAAATACTGTTTTTGCGTTATCATAAGCAGGACCACTTAATTTATCTCCAGCCTTACTTGAATCAAGCATAGTTTTCATCATTTCTAATGTCGGCACAACTTTTTTAACATCTCCTTCAGCAATTTTATTAAGCGCTGTAATTTCAGCGTCACTTAATTCCGCACCAAGATTATCAATTGCTTGAACAATTTTATTTGCTTCATCTTTCTTCTGATCTGCCGTCATCCCTTCCAAACCTTTACCTTCTGCTACCTGAAAAAATGTATCCTTAAAGTGCTCTTTATTTCCAATTGTCAAATCATTATGCTTATCTTTTATATCAGCTTGAATAGCTTTTGTCCTTTCTTCTTCTGCATTTACCTGACTCGCCTTACCATTATACCAAGTTTCAATATCCTCTTTTTTAACATTTCCATTCATTGTTTCTATTAAATCTGCCGCGCCTTTCTTATATTCATCAGATACATTCTGTCCATTACTCAAAGCCGCTACAGCCGCAAGCAAAGCAACCATTTGTCCTTGATCATTATGAGCATAATCTAAAGCTTTTAATTTATTTATATCTGTTACGCTCATACCAGATTCTGTAAATCCTTTTTCATATCTAGTTATCAATTCTTTTGCGAATTTATCCCTATTAGCGCCTTCATCTTTTGAATGCAAAAATTGATATGGATTTTCTTTTACTAACTGATTTGCATCATTAAAGTTTTTTATATTTTGTATTCTTTCATTTAAAGGTACTTTTTGATCTTGTTGTTTCTTAGCTTTTTGATTAGCTTCAAATTGATGTGGATTAAGGAATGTCTCATAAGCATCAAAAAGGCTTACCCCCTTCTCATCTCCTTCTCCAGCATAATATGGAATAGTAGTAGCATGTAGTGGCGCTTTGCCAATATAAGTACCCCAATCTTTTACCGCGCCCCAGATCCTATTCGTAAACGCACTAGTCATAGTGTCCTTGGTCGCCCATTCAATTCCTTTATAAAGCACCACTACAATAATCAAATGAAAAGCAATCTGTCTAACGTCATTAAAATTACTGAAAACACCAGCGGTTTTAACCATCACCCTCATACTTGAATATTGACCGCTTAAATTAATTTCACTTGATTCAGCCAGCGCCCAAGTATTTTTTTCTCCTCCTTCAGCTTGTTCTTGCTGAGCCCTCTGTTCATCTACCACCTGATCTCCTGTTTGAAGAATTGTTGATTCAGAAGATGACTGCTGAACCGTCTGTTCGTCTATCACCTGATCTTCTCTAGTAATTTTATTAAATTGATAAATAAGCAAAAATCCAAGCGTAGTCACTAAAGCTACTTTTACTGGAATAAACGCGTAATCCACAAATTTCTTAATTCCCAAACCGCCGATTTCAGATTGAATTCCTGCAAATCCTTCCAAAGCCGTTGCTAAAGCAATCACTGGAGACAAACACATAAACGCCCAAATAAACACCGCTCGGCCAAGTAAAGTAATAGCCACAATCAAAAATCCAAATCCATACATCAACATAAAAATCATGCCAAACGCTCCTTTCAAGAAAATTTGTAAAAGAGCGCTGATGTTTTTACTACTATCAATTGCTAAAACGCCACTTTCTGGAATTTTTCTTAAATTAAGGATTTGCTCAGCTAAAATATAGGAAATATTATTGCTTCCTAAATCTTGTTTTAAATCAAACTTCTTTGTTGATTTAATATCAATCACCTTATCCCAATCTGTTTTGCCAGTATTAGAAGTATCTAATAAAGCCTGAAAATCTATCAAAATATCTGTTGGCACTTGACATTCTACCTCATTACCATCTTCATCTTTAGTAGAATAACCCATAACAGTTCCTTGTAAATCAGGATTCGGCGTCTCTCTCATGTAAAATTGTTGTTTAGAACTAGCATTTTTGAATTGTTCCGCACTTACTCCAATAATTTCTCTATAACAATTATACGAACCATAATTTTTAATAATATCAGCCGGCAAAGCAAATATTCCGGTTGTTAGTACATTAGCAACGTCTATGACCACTTTCCCACCAAAATACGAAAAATTAACCAAAATCACTGCCAATACAAATTTCTTCAAAGCTTTCTTAAATTCCAAAGCATCGCCACCGCCAATATTAATTCCAGTAACATTATAAAGTGCGATAACTAATAAAACGACAACAAAAGCAATATTCACTAAATTACGAATCATTCTCCAGGTATTCAATAATACCTCTTCAATTCCTCCACCGAAAAGAAATTCATTATCCATAAACAGCCCAATAAACACCAAACAAACCCAAATCATCGGATAAACAATATAAATACTCAAAGAAAGAACTGAAGTTACTCTTCGTAGCATGTCTGTCCAAGTTGAATTAGGCGCATCAGCCGCAAACGCAAGATCAGGCAGTAGTAATATCAAAATCAGTAAAACCAACAATATAATCCCCCGAGAATGTCTCCTAATAAAATTCATTAATTTATAATTTATAATTTATAATTTATAATTTTCCTCTCTAAAACTCCATTATCAATCCTCCTCCCAAAACAGCCAATATCCCTCCTCCTGTCAAAAGTGGCTTTCCGACTTTCCACAAAAAACTTCCGTTGTCGCCTTTGCTTGCAGTAACAGTCGTATCTATATTTGCATTTGGATCGACATTTTCTTTCCCTTTTTCTTGTTCATTTTCTGTTTCCGCCCACCTTCTTTTTGCGCCAATTCTATCCGGCCTTCTTCCCTTACCAGGATAAAGATTTCGTTTAGTTAAAGCTTCTTCACTATTCAAATCTTCTTCCATAATTCGAGCAACAGGTTGAATAACAGTTCCTCTATTTTGATTTTTAAAAGATTTTTCAATAAATTCTTGATTGGCATTTCCTAAATTTTCATAATTTTCATAATTTTCAAAAGACACTTCCGTAATAATAGCTCCTTCCAAAGCAGGATTTTTTTGGATCCCTAAATTCAAAGGCTGATTTAAATTTTCACTTCCACCACTCCCTTCCATCACCTTTTTATATCTCTGATAATCTTCCATCAACATTTGATTTTCCCGATCGCTTGGCTCTCCTTTTTTAGCAATTAAATTTTTATTTCCAGAATCTTTTCCTTCAGCTCGTACAGACGCATTGCTATGCGTCTCCTCCTCAAAAGCCTTGCTCTCCCTCTCCTCATTCAAAGCCTTGCTCTCCCTCTCCTCCTCAAAAGCCTTGCTCTCCCTCTCCTCTTCTAAAGCATTGCCTTGCATCTCCAAAGCATTGTTATGTGTCTCCTCCAAAGCATTGCCCGTCTCCTTTCCCTCTTCAAAAGCATTGCTATGCGTCATCTCCTCCTCCTCAATCGCCCCAAATTCCGCCTCCTTCAATCCTGTTTCTGAAATAATTTTTTCTGAAATTTCAAAATTCTCTCCTCCCTGCCCTTCCAAAACAAAAACCTCTTCTCCACTTTCATATGCAATCTGTTTAATTTCGAAATATTCAACATTTTCCTCCGCCAGGATCATCGCCTCTTCTTCAGATACTCCTTCCTTTTTATATTTCTCAACTAAAACTTTTATCTTAATATCCTTATTTAATAAAACTTTCGAATCGCGGACTTCACCTTTATCCTCCTCATCTTCTTTTTTTTCTGTATTTAAATTTAAAATATTCTCTTTCAAATCTTTTCCATAAACTCCATTTAATTTTGATCGCAACGCTGGATCATTTTTCAAATCTCTTAAAGTCTCAAAAGTTGATAATCCTGTTAAAGATTGATGTTTATAATAATCAGTAAAAAATTCTTCAATTTTCTCAATAGTTAAATCAAGAATTTCAAATTTTCTATCACTGCTAAAAATCGGATTGGATCGCAAATCAAATTGCCCGTCAAAAGTTTCAATTTGACCGTTATCCCACAAAACACGTTTCACATCTTTTTTAAATTTCTCTTCTCCAACTTCAAAACTATTCAAAACCTCTACTTTCTTATCATTAGGCACAGCAATTTCGCCTTTTAAAAGTTTCTCTTTTTCTTCCTTGCTAAAGCTACTAATATATCCCTCGCGTTTTAAATGCTCCAGGTATAAAGCTTGCAGTGCAGGAATTAATAATTGCCCAAGAATGTACTTTTTATCCATATTTTTAACTGTCATTCCCGACTCCACGTATTTATACGTTAGTGCAAAAAAATATTTGGCATCGGGAATCTAAATTTTTAAATAAATATTATATTTTTTCTTTTTTTCATTCTCCTTTATCCTTTGTCCTTTTATCTCACTCCAAATTCTTCCTTCTTATCTTTTGGCAAAAACTTCATACAAGCATTAGCGGTTTTAGAAAGTCTTTCCGTGCTCCATCTGCTTGGATATCTTCCATAATTCACTAAATTAATTATTGTTTGTACAATTTCTTTTTCTTTTGCTTTGCCATCTTCTGAATTATTTTCTAAAACCTCACTCCAATCTAATTCTTCTTTTGAATAACTTAATTCCAAAAATCTGATCATTTCTTCTTTAGTCAAATCATTAGAATCTTCCTGTCCATCCGCTGTTTTCTTATACCAATCATTCAACTGTTCAAAACTTACTATATTTTTCGCATTATCTTCAGCCTTCGAAACTGCTCTGATTAATTTCGTATTCATCAAAATTCCCTTATCATTATCTCGAAACTTTCTTCTCCCAAGAATCATTAATCCAATCTGCTGTCCTTCACTAACATTCAAATTTTCTCCTTTCTTGCGCTTATCAAAATCTCTATCAAGCCATTTCGCCATCTTCACTCCTTCTGTTCCATAAAACCAAGTCGGCTCATCTAAATCTCTATTAAATCTATCTTTTGCATATTTAGCCAAACCGAATCCGCCTCCAAGATACATCATGTTGGAACTTACTGTTTTATAAGCAGTATCCCAATCTTTTCCAATAATCCCTGAACTTACCAAACTAGATATTGAAGCAATGGCATTAACAGCCACGGTTGTAATTCCTGCATATCCAACAAGCATATTTACAAGTCCACTCAAAGTGCAATATTTCATCAATTTATTTCGGCATTTAAAAACCGTATCCTGCCCAAGATCAGCGCCAGTTTCATAAGACATACGAACACCAACTTTATATTTTTGTTTATATTGTTTAACAAGTTCAGCAAATTTTTGGATTTTTTCCGCTTCAGAAATATCTTTATTATTCATAATATCATTAAGCGCCATATTAAATGCAACTATATCATTAGGATCCATGCTCAAAGATAATTGTGAAAGTTGATCGTAAGTATTAGCCGCACTAATTTTTTCCGCATCTTTTCGTAAGGAATTAATTTCTCCTTTATATTTCCTCAAAATCTCTTTTAAATTTTTTAAATTATCCCCCTGATTCACAAATAAATTTTGAATCAAAATAGAATCTATTTCTTGTTTTAACTCATATAAACCGACCTTCTCTGACAAATTTCTTAAATCCTGCAAATCCTGCCTCATTTTTTCAGAATTATATTGAAAATTACCATCACCTTTATCGGCTTTTCTTAAATACTGCACAATTGATTCATATTTTTTTACGCACTCATTTTGCACAAGCACATTTTCAATATCATTTAATCCGCTAACAACTTCTCTTCTGCCACTCATTATCGCCAAACCCAAATCTCCAATATTTATCCTTAGAGTCAAAAATTCTTTAATGGTCTTTGCCCTCTCCTCTGGCGACAACTTTTGCAAATTCAAATTCGCCCGTAACAACAAAGCATTAAAATACGCTCCATATTCTTTATCTTTCAAAATTTGCTCAACCTCAGCTAAAGTTGGATTTGAAAGATTATTTAAAGCGTTTTTAACTTCTTGATAACCAACTTGAAGACGTGAAACCTTATCATATAAATTAGCAACAAAATCAGTCTGAACTCCAATTGCTTTAAATAAATTAATCTGCGCATTTAAATCAAATAAAGTTTGCGGTAAATTTTTCCCTTTATAAAAAACATTTTCAAATGGATTGCTATTTGCTCTTTTTGACATCAAAAATATCTGTTCAATTGAATCAAAAGTTTTAGGCATCTGCAAATATGCTTCCACATAATTTTTTATATAATTTAAATTATTTCCATCAAAACTTGCCTGATGGGCTTCAAAATACTCTTTTAAATGTTTAAAAACTTGAATTCCTAAATCATTATTTAAATTTTCAGCAGAAGACAAAGCTTGAGTTAAAATCCCTCCTATTTCACCTTTTTGACTAACAACAACAGTATCAAAAATACTCAAACTTAATTCTAATTTTCCAATAGTTCTAGATTTCTTCAAAAGTCCCTGATCAACTTGTTCGTTTTTTTCGGTATAAATATATCCCATCATTGTTTCAGTATCGATTTGAAAAGCATAAAGTCTGGCAATAATCGCTTCAGCCTCTTTTTTATTTCCCTTTCCTTCCACAAAAACTCTTTCAAAATCTTTTAATAAAATATTGAAATTTGGAATTTGACTAATTTTTTGCATGATTTGTTTTGATTTTTCATGAACTTTATTTCGAAAATCATCTTTATTTTGTATATCATCCGCACTCGCAATAATGTCAGAAACTAATCTTTCAGGCATCATATCGTAAAACTTCAACATTGCTAAAAAATTTTCTCTTTTCGAAATTTCCAAAGAATTAACTAAATCAATTAAATAAGGTTCTCCATCATTAGATTTAAGTATTTTTTCTATTAAAAATCTTACTAATTCTCTGATTTGCTTCTGTTTAGTAGTCTGATTAAGAGACAAAGTTTCCACTCCCAACATATCAATCAAAGCAATAAAATCCTCCTTTTCAACTCGTCCCTCAAAATCATGCAAACCAGTAATAATATTTTGTATCACTGGTATTTGTTTTGTGGCTTCAAAATCACCATTCATTTCATCAAATTTAGTAAGCATATCCAATACTTCAGCGCATCTTTTATAAGTTGGATGAGATTTATATTTTTGTTTGATTTTCTGCTCCTCCGTTCCTGTATCAATACCTTTTTCTTGTTCACTTCGTAAATTATAAAGTTTAGTGGCATCCAGATAAACTTCTCGAATTAATCTATCTCCAGCATCCAATCGAAACTCTTCAATGGTCTGATAAACAGTACTTTCTTTTGCTCTTTCCTCACTCGAAGGAAGTCCTGCAAACACATCAAAGAAAATAAATCTCCTCTCTCCGAATTGTCCAATTTTAAACATATTTATCTTCATTAATTTAAATTTAAAATTAAAATTTATAATCGTAATAACCGTACAAAAATATTCACCCCAGATTCTTGTTTTCCTTCTAATTCAGGCACTTGAGTTACTAAAAAATTTCGCAAAAAAACCGGATCTTGATTTGCCAAATGCACTTCAATTTCTCTTTGCATTTTTCCTGCAAGTTTAAAATGAACAGTGCTTATTGGCGGCAAATAATTAATCCAAAAAGCTTTGATCTGGTGAAAAGAATAAAACTTATTACTGATCTGAACTCCAAGCTCAGAAATCCCCACATGAAGCATTGGTGGTGGCTCTAAATAATACATTACATACACCCCAGACAGAATAATAAAAACAATCGCTGACAGATATTCGCCCTGATAAAGCGAATACAAAATTGCTGACAAAGCAATTATTCCGGCAATAGTAAACCATTTCCATCCCTTCTTGAAATGCACATAAGCAGGCGAAATCCATTCTATTACATAAGGAACAATCTGGTGCGCTATTTCTGATTTATTTTCCATTCAAATTTATTTAATAATCTTTATATTTTATCATAAAAAGCCTTTTTTTAATATAGACACAACTAGAACGAAACAAAAATAGCAAAAAACCTGTTGAACAAAACTAAAAATCATGGTTAAACAAAAAAAGCCCTGAATTTTCAGGGCTTTTATATTCAACTCTAATTTACTTCACAAACCTCATCAATCCCATAATCCTAGATCTTTTAATAGCACCAGCAAGCTCTTTCTGTCTTTTCACAGAAAGACCACTATAACGTCTTGGAACTATTCTTCCATACATATCAATAAACATTTCAAGTAAATGCGCATCCTTATAGTCAATCATTCCAACTTTTCTCAATAATTCGCCTCTTTTTTTTCCTTTAGGATAAGCCATAATAAAATTAAAAATTTTTAAATTAGAACAAATCTTCATCTGAAGGATCAGCAGGTGCCGCCGCTTCAACTTCAACCTCAGTTTCAGCAGGTGCCGCTACGGTTGTTGTTGTTTCTTTTTTTGCATGTTCCTCATGATGTTCTGCCGGTTCTCCAGGCCTTGGATTTGGATGAAGCATTATCAAATCTTCATCAACAATCACTTCTGTACGATAAAATCTCTTGCCGCTTTCATCATCCCAAGATCTAGTTTTAAGTCTACCTTGTGCGTAAATATATTTACCTTTTTTTAGAGCTCCTTTTTCAGCAAGTTTTACAATCCATGGTTTAAAACTAGCACATTCATGGAATTCCGCTAATTGTTTAGTTTCACCAACTTTTGTAACAACGGTACGATTAGTAGCCATACCCCAAGTTGTGTATTTGACAGTTTGAGGAGTCTCTCTTACAACAGCATCTCTAGTGAGATTGCCTATAAGTATCACCTGATTAACACTTCTCATAAAAATAAATTAAAAAATAAAAAAATATTAAATTCTAAATTGTTTAAATATCAATAATACGATCTGGATTTTTTACTATATCATCCAATTGTTTATCTAAAACACTTAATTTATCCTCTAAGCTCTCATCTTTTTTCTTTTTATCTGTTTTATCTTCTATTTTATCTTTTAAATCTTTTTTAGGATCATCGGACAAAACATCTTTTGTAGCTACATCTTCCTCTTGCTTTCTTATTTTCTTTTCTTCTGTAACCACCTTTCTACCCCCATCAAAAGGAACAAAAGATGAAGATCCTCCATAAGATGATTTTCTTGGCTCGTCTTTTTCAAAGACTATATCAAATTTTTTATATCTATACTCTTGCGGAACTTTAACAATCATATGTCTTAATAATTTTTTATATAAAAACAATTCTGAATTTAGCTCATTGATTCGATCAGTATCTACATCAAAATAAGCAAGAAAATAAAATCCGTCATTATAGGATTTAACTTTGTATGCTAATTTTTGCAATTCCCAAAATGTAGCCTGATTTACTTGTCCTTTTTCAGTTTTAATAAAATCATTAAACCATTTCTGAAATTCTGCTTTTTCATTATCTAATAAATCTGGCGCAAAAAGCGCTAAAAGTTCGTAAGTATATTTTCCCCGCATCTGTTTATTAATTAAAAACTTAAAATCATTATTGCTTCCTATGGTTAAATCTCGCTTTTATTATAATTTAACGAGAAGGAATTTTAAATTCTCTAAGGAAAGCCTGCAAATATTAGCAACATAAATTCTAAAAAACAAGAGATTTTTGCTAATTTTTAAAATATATGCTAACTTCTCAGTGGTTCAAATTAAAACTCAGGATTTTATTTAAAAAGATTCCTTATTTCCTTAGCGATTATATGCAATTTTTTAAAAAATTTAGAATTAAATCAAACGATTCAAATCTACATCAAAATTATGATTTTGGACACATAACGACATATATTAAATTACAAAAATTACCATCACAACAGCGTTTATCTTATGTTATTAGTCTTTTAAGTATTTTTTTTCTGATATTAAATTCTTTTCAATTAGGACAAAATATTAAAATTACTGCTTTTCCAAATGCCTATGCTGTAAACGATTCTATTTTTTTGGATGACAACGGATATCTTGTTAAATCAATGCCCGCTAATTCAAAAAGAGATTATTCTAATAGAGAAAGTATTTTATTTTACGATGTACAAGCTGGCGATACTGTATCTGGAATCGCTTATATTTTTGATCTAAAAATAAGCACGGTTTTAGAAAACAATCCTTCTCTCGGATCGGGAAATTTACTTAAAGTAGGACAAAAAATAACAATACTACCTATTGACGGACTTCTTTATACTGTGAAAAAAGGAGACAGCTTTTCGTCAATTGCTAAAAAATATTCTATTTCCGAAGAAGATATTAAAAAACAAAATATAGCTTCAACTCTTGCTATAGACGAAGGCATCATTCTTCCAGGTGCTCGTTTACCAAGACCTGTATATATAGCGCAAACAGCAATTAGTAGCAGTAAAGCTGGAGGCGGATATGTAAATATCGGTACGCAAATACTTAATGTTCAACCTTCAAATTCTGGTATTATTAATCCCGTACCGACAAATGGCAGGTACTCACGTGGCTCAAAAGCTCACGGCTATCAGGCCGTAGATATTTCTAGATCAGATAAATCATGGGTACCGAATGTTGTAGCGGCCTGCGATGGAGTGATAAAAAGTGTAAAATATGGATATAGCGGTGGTTATGGAAATTATATGACAATATCATGCGATAACGGATATGCGGTATTAACTGCTCATCATAGCGATATTTATGTAAAATCCGGAGAAAGAGTTGTACAAGGACAAATAGTCGCAAAAATGGGAACAACCGGAAGATCAAGTGGTTTACATGTACACGTTGAAATTCATGATGGAAATGAAAATAAGCTAAATCCATTAAATTTCTTCACACTACCAGGGCTATAAGGACAAAGGACAAAAGATACCAGCCCGACAAGATCAATATATATAATTATATACTATTGGATTCGTTCTGGCGGGCCAGCCCGACTCAATAATATAATAAAAGTGGTCTGGCGGGAAGGATAAAGTTTTTATGAATAATATACTACTCCGCTTTTAAATTTTAAAATTAAGTAGTATATGCTCCGAAGCTTAATTATTTATTTTATAAGGTAAATAAACAATATTATAAAGCTACGTAGCATT